>LGOV01023759.1_pt1 | contig 11098 bp, 11 predicted proteins | sample 469881 | NCBI WGS metagenome assembly LGOV01 (sample SAMN03857199, study PRJNA290197) | marine sediment metagenome | biome: marine cold seep biome; feature: cold seep; material: marine sediment; isolation source: sample #5579, elevator 3A push core 41 containing 12 cm of sediment... ...
TTTTAAATAAAGGAACTGTTGAGCAAGCTTCACCAAACATAATAGTTTTTACTACAGGAAGTAATTTTTGAATAAGTAACGATAAAGCAGTATTAGGAATGGGTTTATTTGAACAGCCTTTGATAATAATAGGTTTGTCTTTAAAATTATCTAGTTCTAGATTTGAAATTATTTCTTGAAAAATAATAGTTTCTAATAACTCTAGATTTCCTACANNACTTAATTTTGTAGTAATTAACAAATATGCCCATGAAGGAATAATGGCATCTGTTAAACAAGATAATGCTACATATTTATCTTTATATTGAGCCCAATTATATTGTTCAACACTTTTTCTAAAGTCTTTTTCTTTAAGGATCAATCCTTCAAATAACCATTTTGAAATGTCAAAAATAATACGTTCACCTTCAGGATAAAAATCTTCGAGGTCAATAGTAATTAATTTACTTGTAACAACTCTATTTACTATTTTTTCATCCATATTTATATGTCATTCAGAGTGAAACGAAGAATCTTTTTTATAAGATTGCCACATCCTAAACTCCTCACAATGACATTCAGTTATATTATAAAAACCCGAGCTCTAATTTTGCTTCTTCACTCATCATATCTTGTGTCCAAGTAGGGTCAAAAGTTATTTCAACTTCGGCATCTTTAATTTCTTCTAAAGTTTTTACTTTTTCTTCTACTTCTACAGGTAACGTTTCTGCAACCGGACAATTAGGTGAAGTTAGTGTCATTAGTATTTTTACTTCATTTTTATCACTTACAAAAACATCATAAATTAAACCAAGTTCATAAATATCTACCGGTATTTCAGGATCGTATATTGATTTAATTTTTTCTAAAATTTTTATCCCCAAAACTTTTGTGTCAATTTTTTCCATTTACACTCTTTAAAATGATTCTAAATAAGGGCAAATGTAATAAAATTAAGATAATTTCGACTGATAAGCCAGGGCATATAATTTAAATTGTTTGATCATAGATACCAAACCATTTGCTCTTGTTGGTGATAAATGCTCTTTTAAACCAATTTCATCAACAAAAAATAATTCGTTTTCCAAAATATCTTTTGGTGTTTGATTAGAAAAAACTCTTAACAACAAAGCTACAATTCCTTTAGTAAGAATTGCGTCTCCATCTGCTTTAAAGATCAATTTTCCATCTTTTAACTCTGTTTTAAGCCATACTTTAGACTGACATCCGTTAATTAAATTGTCTTCCGTTTTATATTTATCATCCATATAAGAAAGTGACTTTCCTAATTCTATGATATAATCATAACGCTCCATCCAATCATCAAACATTGAAAATTCGTCAATTATTTCATTTTGTATTTCTTTTATTGTCATATTTTTTTAATGAAATTAAAAATTTAATTTTATTAATTATATGTTTACTATTTTTATAAACTTATAATATTTATTTTTGCAAATCTAAACAAATACCGCATAATGAGTAAACTTTTAATTGTTGGAACAGTGGCTTTTGATGCTATTGAAACTCCTTTTGGAAAAACAGAAAAAATTTTGGGTGGCGCTGCCACATACATTGGATTGGCTGCTTCACAATTTAATGTTGAATCAGGTATAATATCTATAGTGGGAGGTGATTTTCCTAAAGGATATTTAGAAATGCTCAATAGTAAAAATATTGACACAACCGGTATCGAAATTGTAAAGAATGGTAAAACTTTCTTTTGGAGGGGTAAATATCACAACGATTTAAATACGCGTGACACTTTAACAACAGAATTAAATGTTTTAGCAGATTTTAAACCTGTTGTGCCGAAAAAATTTCAAAACCCCGAATTTTTGATGTTAGGAAATTTACATCCATCAGTACAAATGTCAGTAATTAAACAAATTCCTAAACGACCAAAATTAGTGGTTTTGGATACTATGAATTTTTGGATGGATAATACCTGGGATCAATTGATTGAGGTTATTAAAAAAATTGATGTAATTACCATTAACGATGAAGAAGCAAGACAACTTAGTGGTGAATATTCACTAGTTAGAGCAGCACACAAGATTCATAAAATGGGGCCAAAATATGTTATTATTAAAAAAGGAGAACACGGTGCGCTATTGTTTAACAAAAAAAATGTGTTCTTTGCTCCCGCTCTACCTTTAGAAGATATTTTTGATCCAACAGGTGCTGGAGATACTTTTGCCGGAGGCTTTATTGGTTATTTAGCCAGTACTCGTGATATTTCTTTTGAAAATATGAAACGCGCCATAATTTATGGATCAAATTTAGCTTCTTTTAGCGTTGAAAAATTTGGAACAAGACAGATGGAAGATCTAACAAAAAAAGAGGTTCAAGATAGATTGCAAGATTTTAAACAATTAACTCAATTCGAAATTGAGTTAAATTAATTTAATACTTAACCTATTTCTGTAATGAGTGATGCTATCAAACATGAATGCGGAATTGCTTTAGTAAGATTATTAAAACCTTTGCAATACTACAAAGATAAATATGGTACTGCTTTTTATGGTATTAATAAGATGTATTTACTAATGGAAAAGCAGCACAATCGTGGTCAGGATGGTGCTGGTTTTGCAAGTATTAAATTTGATGTTAACCCCGGAACACGGTATATGAGTCGAATCCGATCAAATGGCCAACAACCAATACAAGATATTTTTGCTAAGATCAATGCTAGACTCAATGCATTGCTGAAAGAAAATCCTGATAAAACCAATGACATAGATTGGCAACTTCAAAATATGCCTTACGTAGGTAATTTATTTCTAGGTCATGTCAGGTATGGAACTTTTGGTAAAAACAGTATTGAAAGTGTACATCCTTTTTTACGCCAAAATAATTGGCAACATAAAAATTTGATCGTTGCGGGAAATTTCAATATGACCAATTCAAAAGAATTATTACAAGAACTTATTGAACTTGGCCAGCATCCAAAAGAAAATACCGATACTGTTACAATAATGGAAAAAATTGGGCATTTTTTAGATGATGAAGTGCAACAATTATACGATAAATTTAAGAATGAAGGAATCAATAAAAAAGATGCTTCATCACTAATTGCAAAAAATGTTGACGTGGCAAATCTTTTAAGAAGAGCTTCAAAGAATTGGGATGGTGGATATGCCATTGCAGGAATATTAGGGCATGGTGATGCTTTTGTTTTTCGTGATCCTTCCGGAATACGTCCCGCTTTCTATTATAAAGATGATGAGGTTGTTGTGGTTGCTTCTGAAAGACCTGTAATTCAAACTGTATTTAATGTAGCCATAGAAGATGTCAAAGAATTAGAACGAGCACATGCATTAATCATTAAAAAAGATGGTACTACAAATGTAGAGCAAATAAAAGAGCAAATGCCAGATAAGGCTTGTTCTTTTGAACGAATATATTTTTCAAGAGGTAGCGATGCTTCTATTTATGAAGAACGTAAAAATTTAGGCAAATATATATTCCCTAAAGTATTAGAATGTATCCAAAATGATATTAAGAATACTGTTTTTTCATATATTCCTAATACTGCTGAAACATCATTTTTTGGTTTGTCACAAGCCGCAGAAGATTATTTAAATCAACATAAATTAAATGTAATACTCAAGGGTAAACGAAGTATCCCGGCAAAAGATCTATCAAATCTACTCTCTATAAGACCCCGAATTGAAAAAATTGCCATTAAAGATGCAAAATTACGAACCTTCATTACCGATGATAATAGCAGAGATGATCTAGTTGCCCACGTTTATGATGTTACATATGGAGTAGTAAAACCAACTGATAATTTGGTTATTATCGATGATAGCATCGTTAGAGGCACTACCTTAAAAAAGAGTATTATTAAAATTTTAGATAGACTAAATCCTAAAAAAATTGTTGTGGTGTCCTCTGCCCCACAAATACGTTATCCGGATTGTTACGGCATAGATATGGCAAATCTAGAAGATTTTATCGCTTTTAAGGCAAATTTAGCCCTCTTAAAAGACACCGATAATTATCATATTTTAGATGAGGTTTATAAAAAATGTAAAGCCAGTATTGACAATCCTAACCCAATAAATTACGTGAAAGAGGTGTATGCCCCTTTTACAGCTGATGAAATTTCAAATAAAATATCTGAACTATTAAAAACTGAAGATATTAAATCAGAAATTAGAATAATTTACCAACCTATTGAAAATTTACATAAGGCATGTCCTAATCATTTAGGAGATTGGTATTTTACCGGAGATTACCCTACAAAAGGTGGAATAAAAGTTGTAAATAGGGCGTTTATGAATTTCTATGAAGGGAAAAAAGAAAGAGCATATTAACTAAATTAATAAAAAATGTATAAAATATCTTTATTGTTTGTTTTGATTTTAACTACTTTTAGTTTAACCCGATGTAAATCTCAAGATAGTGTAATCCAAAAAAAAGTTCCTTTTACAATTACTGAAAAAACATATCAACATTGGATAGGTGGAAAAGAAGGGTCGAGTGGTACAAATTTGGTTTTAAGAGGTAAATACGATTTATCTCCTTTACATTTTGATACTGTTTTTTTTCAAAATAGAGAAGAAAAAATAGCTGCTGAATTTAATAGTAATATTTTTACTATTTTTTTGAGAATTGCAACTATAGATTCTGATAAAGCAAATTTAAAAATGTCTAAAGATCCAAAAGATGAGTTTGGTAATCCGGTTCCTGTAAAAACAAAAAACATACCCTTTGATCTCAAAGAGGATGAGGCTGTTTTGCTTTACAATGTCAAAGGAAAGGAATATTATTACAAAATAAGTGGAATAAAGAAATTAGAAACAGTTTATTATCCTTGATAAATAAATTGGTTTATTTTTATTTACACACTTTAAGGGATACTACCTCCACTCCACCAAAGAAACACCTATACCAACTATAGTTTGTTTATGGTTATAATCGATCAAACTTTCGCCATAACCATGGAAAACCTGTAAATGGAGTTTTAAGTAATCATAAATTCTAAACGCATAATCCATTTGTAAACTACCACGATTATCATCATCAAATCGCATTGAATGTCGGCCAATCAAACTTATATCATGTCTCCCTTTTTCATACGCCACCATAAGATCACCTCTACCAATATAATTTTCAATACCCGGGTTATTATCTAATTCAGGTTTTTCATGAAGTCTCCACCAAGGGCGTAACACAATACTCAAATTATTCTTTTCCCAGCCAAATTGCATGATAATTCTATGCCAGCTTCTTGATAAAGGGTTAGAGCTCCCATTGCTTTGATGGTTATATCCAATTCCAGCAAAAACACCATTAATACCAAAAATTTTATATGGAGTGGGTACAAGTAACATTACCTCAGGTTCGTAATTTGTTTCTCTAAAAGGTCTGGATTGAGCTTTATTATAAACCTGCCATCTTGAAGTTTGTGTGTACGCTATCCAAATATCACCGCCAATTCTATTTCCAAAAATATTTTTTAATGCCATTGTTTTAAAACTGATCTGAAATTTTAACTCTGTATCACTCAATGGCAGAGGTTCTAGCACAACGTTATCCGGGTTATCACTAGTAGGCAGCTCATTAATATCATTTGTATAATTTGCAAATAAAATATAAAGGGGCTTGTAAGTTTTAAATTTGAATAAATCCTTTTGGTTGGTTAGCGTNNTCTGCCACCTTTCAGATAAAGAATAGGTGTCTTTACTTTTTTTAAATAATCCCTGTGATCTAACACTTAAATTAACCATTAAAAGGAGAATTATAAGGATAAAAATTCTCATTGTATATATTTTCAAAATTAAATTATAGATCTGTTTTATCATTCCATTTTCATAGATAATTCCAACCAGCGCTCTTCTTTTTGTTCCAATTCATCAATAATTTCTTGCAATTTTAAAGAGGTTTTATTAATCATTTCAGGTGCAATTTCGGCATTTACAAACTGTTCTTCAATTCCTGATTTTTTCTTTTCTAAACTGGCAATCTCTTTTTCCAGTTTATTAAATTCACGTTTTTCTAAATAAGATAATTGACCTTCTAAGGGGGCTGTTTTTCTAGAATCTTCTTTTTTGACATTTTTTGTAATTACAGGATTCGAATCCTTATAAATTCGATAATCAGAATAGTTTCCAGGGAAACCAGTTATTTTTCCAGCATTTTCAAAAATAAATAGGTGATCAATAATTTTATCCATAAAATATCGATCGTGAGAAACTACCAATAGATTTCCCGGAAAATCCAATAGAAAATCTTCTAAAATATTTAATGTAACAATATCCAGATCATTGGTTGGCTCATCTAAAATGATAAAATTTGGATTTTGAATTAAAACAGTGCATAAAAATAGACGTTTTAACTCGCCTCCTGATAATTTTTCAACAAAATCATATTGTTTTTTATTGTCGAATAAAAACCTTTCCAACAATTGTCCGGCACTGATCTTTCTCCCCTTGGTTAATGGAATATATTCACCAAACTCTTTGATGACGTCAATAACTTTTTGACCTTCATTTATTTGAATACCACTTTGAGTATAATAACCAAATTTAACCGTTTCGCCGATAACTACTTTCCCGGAATCAATGGGAATATTTTCTGTAATGATATTTAAAAAGGTTGATTTTCCAGTTCCGTTCTTGCCAATAATTCCTATTCTTTCTCCTCGTTTAAAAACATAATCGAAATTACTAATAATTCGTTTTTCATCAAAAGACTTGTTGATATGATGCAACTCAACAATCTTACTCCCCAAGCGTTCCATATTAATCTCTAATTGTATTTTATGATCTTTTCTTCTTTGAGATGCCTTTTCTTTGATCTTATAAAAATCATCTATACGAGATTTTGATTTGGTAGTACGAGCTTTGGGTTGACGACGCATCCAATCTAATTCTTTTTTAAACAAATTTTTTGCTTTATCAACAACAAGGTGTTCATGAGCAATTCGTTCTTCTCTTTTTTGTAAAAAATAGGAATAATTGCCTTTGTATCGATACAGGTTTCCCTGATCTAATTCCATGATCTCATTACAAACCCGTTCTAAAAAATAACGGTCATGGGTAACCATAAAAAGGGTTAACTTTTCTTTTATTAAAAATGATTCAAACCATTCAATCATTTCCAGATCTAAATGGTTTGTGGGTTCATCTAAAATTAAAAGATCTGGTTTATTTAATAAAACAACTGCGAGTGATAAACGCTTTTTTTGACCCCCTGAAAGTGTAGATACTTTTTTATCTAATTCATTTAATTTTAGTTTAAAAAGAATTTGTTTGTATTGTGTTTCAAAATCCCATGCATGATTTTGCTCCATCAATTCAAATGCTTTTTGATAGGTTTCAATATCTTCAGGATTTTTTAAGGCATTTTCATACTGTTCAATTATTTTTAATACCTCGTTATCCGAATTAAAAATAGTTTGCTCAATGGTTAAATTTTCATTAAGATTTTCTTTTTGCGATAAGTAGGCTATTTTTAAGCCTTTACGGGAAATAATTTGCCCACTATCAGGAGTGTCAACACCTGCAATAATATTTAGCAGTGTGGTTTTACCTGTTCCGTTTTTTGCAACAAGAGCAATTTTTTGATCTTTATTTATTCCAAAAGAAAGATTTTCAAATAAGACTCTTTCTCCATAAGATTTTGAAATATTTTCAACTGACTGGTAATTCACTAAAATGGTTTTTTGCAAAGTAAATTAAAAATCAGTCAAACCAGCATGATAATATGTTTTTATCAGGTATTCTGTAGAAAATTTATAATAAAAAAGGTCGCCTGTATTAGACAAGCGACCTTTAAAAAATGTTTTAAAGATATTACAGCTTTTTTATTTTAATATTTCTAAACCAAACATCATCACCATGATCTTGAAGTCCGAAATACCCTTTTGAAGCAACATCAGCCCAATCAGGATTTAAACCTGGAAATTTACTACCAGCAACAAGTTTATTCCATTCTGGTGTCCATAAATGATATTCTAAAACAATTACTCCATTCTGTTTATGGATTACAGTTCCTTTATAAACTGTAATTTCAATTTGATTCCATTCACCAACAGTTTTGGCATTTTGAGGGTTTGCAGAAATTAAATCATACAAAGAACCAGCTTGACGATTACCTTCAATTCCTAATTTAGCATCTGGATGATTAATATTATCTAATACTTGCATTTCAGGTGCTGTTTTCCATATGTAATCTAATTCTTCTTTTCCTAGATAGAAAATTCCAGAATTTCCTCCTTCAGAAATTTTCCATTCAAGACTCAAAGTGAAATTTTGAAATTCTTTATCATAAATAATATCTCCACCTTCTTTGTTTCCTGCTTCACCACGACCAGAACCTATCATGTGGATGGTACCATCAACAACTTGCCACGCCGAAGGAAAATAATCTTTTTTATACCCTCGCCAGCCATCTGATGTCTTTCCATCAAACATTAAAACCCAACCATCATCTTTATCTGCCTGAGTTAATTCATTCATAGCAACCTCTTTTGCAGGGGTAATTTCTTCTTTTTTAGCTTCTTGATCATCAGATTTTTTCGAATCTGTTTTACAGCCCGATATGAGTGGTAACACTGCTAAACTTAATATTACGATTAGAAATTTTGTTTTCATTTTATTATTTTTCATTTTATTAAAAATTTATTTAGGCATATCTGGTAATGACCAGCCATCTGCATATTTATGTTTTATCAATTCCGCAGCAAATTCATTTGCATTAACTGGTTCTGTCCATTCTTTATGGAAAGTAGGATGACCATCATGAATTTCGAAATTATCTTTTTTAACTATTCTAATTTCTTCATTAGCATTGATATTGGTAAACTTCATATTTTTACCATCCCAAGCTAATTTTTTATTTAAAGTTTGAAGGCGTACAGCAAGAACACCCATAACAACCATTTCATTAAATGGTCCAGCTTCTTTAAAAGGAGAAGATGTTTCAATACGGTTATTTGGATTTTCTTTACTTGCTCTTATCCAGTCTTGTTCATGAGATACTTCAATACGTCGTCTGAATTTTGGCGCATTAGGCACTCTTCCAGATAATAACCATGGATCTAATCCATAACATCCACAAATAAGCTTGTCTTTTGTGCCGTGAAATATTACACCACCACCAGAATTATTCATATTTTTTCCATCAGGCCAACCTTTAGGTTTATCTGGCTGTAAACCACCATCAAACCAAGTTACTTCAACCTCAGGTAAATTCATTTTAGTAGTAGATTCACGCTTAGGAAAAACAATAGAAACTTTTTCAGCATTTGGTGCCGAGTCAGATAATAATAGTGTTGAACTGCCTTGAGCTGAAATAGGATATCCTAATTCAAGTCCTACAAAAACAGGATGCAATATATGACATGCCATATCGCCTAAAGCTCCTGTTCCAAAATCCCACCATCCACGCCAATTCCAAGGCGTATAAATTTCATTGTAAGGTCTAGATTTCGCAGGGCCTAAAAAGAGATTCCAGTCTAAAGTGCTAGGNNGGTCTTGGTTGTCCTTGTGGCCAAATTGGTCTATCAGTAAAAGCTTCTACTTTTGTAACTTCTCCAATTTCATTATTTGCCAACCATTCAGCAACTAAATTTACACCTTCTCCAGAAGCTCCTTGGTTACCCATAGAAGTAGCTACTTTATGTTTATCTGCAAGTGCAGTTAGTAGACGAGATTCATAAACGGTATGTGTTAAAGGCTTTTGTAAATATATATGTTTACCCATTGCCATTGCTTGTGCAGCAACAATAGCATGTGTATGATCAGCAGTAGCAATAACAACAGCATCAATAGATTTTCCTAATTCATCATACATTTTCCTAAAATCTTTGTATTTTTTTGCTTTTGAGTAATAATCAAAAACGCGTTGAGAATACTTCCAATCTACATCACATNNGACCCACAATATTTTCAGTTTCCATTTGTTTTAGATTGCTAAAACCCATTCCTCCAACACCAATTCCAGCAATATTTAATTTATCACTCGGAGCTTTATGCCCTAAACCACTTACAGCAAAAGATGGAACAATAGTAAAGCCTGCTGTTGCAGCTAAAGATTTACCCACAAAATCTCTACGAGACAAAGTATTTCCTTTTTTAATTTTAGTCATAATATAAATTTATTAGTTAATTTAAAATGATCACTTAGTTTGAGAGTTCATTTCCTACCTTTAATAATAATTCTTTTGTTAATTCTATTCCTTTAATCTCACTTACATTGCTACCTTCATATTCAACACCTACAAATCCTGAATATCCTGCATCTTTGACTATCTGCATCATCTTTAAATAATCAATTTTTGGTTGGTTACCATCTTTGTCAAAATCATAGCTTTTAGCACTTACTGCTTTTGCATAAGGCATTAATTCTTTTAAACCTTTATAAATATCATAAGGATCCTTACAATTTTCATCATTGATTGATCCATAACCTATAGTTTGACAAAAATTTCCAAAATCAGGTAAAGTACCAACATTAGGTTTTTCAACCCGTTTCATTACATCAGCTAGCCATTGTCCATTTGAAGTATATCCTCCATGATTTTCGACAAGAATATTAATACCTTGTTTTTCTGCGTATTCTGATAATTTACTCAAGCCTTCTATCGCTGCATTTGCAACTTCTTCAGCTGTACCTTCACCATGGGCATTTACTCTGATGGAATGACAGCCTAAATATTTAGCGGCATCAACCCATTTGAAATGATTCTCAACAGTTGTATTTCGTTCTTTTTCGTCAGTTGAAGCCAAAGCACCTTCCCCATCTACCATTATTAACACGTTTTTCATACCATATTTTTCGCTATTGGCTTTTAATACAGTTAGTACTGAATCCATACCCATAGATTCAATATGCTTATTGTATAACTGACTTACATATTCAATACCTTCAAAACCAAGTTCATTAGCTTTTTGAGCAAAATCTAAAGGATCATGTGTTTTACTATCTCTGATTGCTCTATGTAAAGACCATTGAGCCAAAGAGAGTTTAAAAAAAGGTGTTTTGTTTTCTATTTTATTGGATACGACTTTATCATTATCTGTTTTTACTTGTTTTTTACAAGAAATAAAAATTATTGATAACATCGATAGAATCAATAAAGTTCTTAGCATACTAAATGTTTTTA
>LGOV01008708.1_pt1 | contig 11083 bp, 1 predicted proteins | sample 469881 | NCBI WGS metagenome assembly LGOV01 (sample SAMN03857199, study PRJNA290197) | marine sediment metagenome | biome: marine cold seep biome; feature: cold seep; material: marine sediment; isolation source: sample #5579, elevator 3A push core 41 containing 12 cm of sediment... ...
TGGCCTTCACATAAGCCTCTTTCAGAACCCATATTTCGTAGAAAAGTTTTTGTCTCTTATCTTCAGGAGCGGAGTCAATGAGATCAGCCTCCTGTGGCGAAAAAAAACGTCTTGAAATACCCAATACGTCCAGATCTGCCCGGATATGTTCCACGTCTATCCCTATTTTCCGGTTTTTCCCTATGGCAAACACGGCCCAGCGGTTTGAATGAGAGACATTGAAATTTAGCAGGGGTTCTTCCGGATTTATGCGCAACCTGGGCTTGCCGAAAGATGTGTAGTCGAAACGGATGTTTTCCGGTGCGGAGCCCAGATACTTTGAAAGCACACAGCGCAGAATTCCCCGTCCAATGCTGAACGAAACCCTGTCTTCAGTTCGGAGGAATCTTGCGGCCCTGGCCTGTTCATCGGATGAGAGGGTCTTCATGAAAAAGGTGAGACGAGGCCGTTCCCCCGGCAGATAAGCTCGCCATACATGTACGGAGTTCTCTTCCGCTTTCAACTGTGCCGGAGGTGACAGCCATTGAGATGATCTATTCTGCTCCATAATTTTGAACCTGTGCGGTTAAATCTCAATAACCATTCCGGGGCACGTCCCGCCATGCTCCTAAGTTACTTTAATAACTCAAGAAATGCGGAACAAATTGCGATAAGTAGTGATGTATAGTATGAACAGTGTATGAATGGAACCCCTCTTTTTTCGTTGGGACCGCTATGGAGGATAGGACTATGAGTTCGCGATCTTCCGGTTCAAATCCGGCCGAGGCGCTCTTCCCTGATGACGTTTGCATTCACCATCTTTTCGCAAAACAGGCCCTGAAGCACCCGGAAGCGGTCGCGGTAGTATTTGAAGATGAACGTATAACATATCGAGAACTCAACGAAAAGTCAAACCAATTAGCCCGCCATCTCTTTAATATCGGCATCAATCATGGAGCACCCGCAGGTCTGTTTTTAGAACGGTCCGTTGAAGTCATCACCGGGGTCTTCGGCATCTTGAAAGCGGGTGGCGCCTATGTCCCGCTGGATCCCGCCTATCCAAAAGAGCGGCTCCGGCATATGATCGAAGATACACGTTCTCCTGTTATCCTTACCCAGTCCAGGCTCAAGGATCTGCTCCCTGAGAGCAAAGCAGACGTAATCTGTCTTGATACGGATTGGGACCGGATTTCCGGGGAAAACACGGAGGACCCGGAATCGGACGCAGAGCCGGATTCTCTGGCCTACGTAATTTATACCTCCGGTTCCACTGGTACACCAAAAGGGGTTTGCTGCCATCATAAAGGGGTGCTTAATCTCCTCACAGATTTCCGGAACCGCCAGCCTTTAAGGGTGGGTGATATATGCACCTGGTGGACAAGCCTTAATTTTGATGTTTCGGTGTATGAGATCTTTTCGCCACTTATCGAAGGGGCCACACTGATCATCGTGCCCGAGTCCGTACGTCCCGATGCCCCGGCACTGATGGACTGGCTCCACAAGGAGAGAGCTACCAGCACCTATCTGCCCCCCTTTATGGTTGCGGACTTCGATGTCTGGGTGAGAGAACATCCGGGAAAAAGCATGTTGCGTCGCCTGTTAGTGGGAGTCGAAGCCATTGCCGAAAGGCTTCTAAACTCCATAGATAAGGACGTTGCCGGACTTCACATCATAAACGGGTATGGGCCCACTGAGGCGACCGTGTGCGCAACACTCTATTCCATACGCCCGGAAAATGAGTTGCACGAAAATACTCCCATTGGACGGCCTGTCCGGAATATGGAGATATATCTCCTTGACGAGGAGGGAAAAAAGGTCCGGGCAGGAGAGCCAGGTGAGCTTTGTATCGAAGGCGTGGGCGTGGCCCATGGCTACCTGAACAGGCCGGACTTGACGGCAGAACGCTTTATCCCGGATACCTTCTCGGATAGAGATGGTGCTAAGCTCTATAAGACCGGAGACGTGGCCCGTCTCATGCCGGACGGCAATATCGAGTTTGTTGGCCGTGTTGATTTTCAGGTCAAATTCCATGGATATCGTGTGGAGTTGGGTGAAATTGAAACCAGACTGCGCAAACACCCTGCCATCCGTGAAGCTGTTGTCTTACTTCGAGAGGACATTGCCGGGGTCAAACGTTTAGTGGCCTATCTGGTCTGTTACGAGGGGCAGGAGGTTTCGGCAGAAGAACTCGGAAAGCGGCTAAAAACGTCCCTGCCCGACTACATGGTCCCTTCTGTTTTTGTGTTGTTAGATAGAATCCCCATGACCCCTAACGGCAAGACCGATCGCTCTGCCTTGCCCCCTCCCATTGTTTCGGACGTGATTCAACTCAGGCAGGCTGACTACAAAGCGCCTGAAACTCCCGAGGAGAAATCAATCGCAGATATATTCGAGCAGTTACTACAGCTTGATTTAGTGGGCGTAAACGATAATTTTTTTGAGTTAGGGGGGCACTCGCTCCTGGCGACCCAATTGTGCTCGCAAATGGACAAATCATGGGGTGTTAGACTCCCGTTGCAGGCGGTCTACGATGGACCTACTGTTTCAGAGTTGGCTCGGGCGATTCAAAAAGCTAAACAAAAAGCAACAACAAAGGGCTACCCCGAAATCCTTCCCGCGTCCAGGGAACGGAGAAAATTCCCTGTCTCTTATCCTCAGCAAGGCATGTGGTTTATGCATCAGTTTGACCCAAGCGGAGTACTTTGCAATATCCCTCTGGTTGTCAAGATCGAGGGGGACCTGCGGGTAGAACTTTTGCGCGAGGCCATCAACAGGCTAATAAGACGCCACGAGATCCTGCGTACCACCTTTTCCGTAGGTGGCCAGGATGTTTTGCAGATCATTTCCAGGGAACTGACCATAGACATGCCAGTCGCGGATCTGTCAGATTTGCCTGCACAGGAACGCGAGAAAGAGCTCAAGCGTCTTTCCAGGGAGGAGGGTCGCTACCTGTTTGATCTGGCCGATGGGCCTTTGCTAAAGGCGGTACTGGTTTGCCTGAGGGAATGCGATTACCGCATGATCTTTACAATTCATCATATTGTTATGGATGGATGGGCGGCGAGCGTCTTTTTCAGGGAGCTGGGACTCCTTTATGATGCCATGAAAGACAACAAACCGTCACCGCTCACGCACCCTGTAATTCAGTATGCGGACTTTTCCGTGTGGCAGAGGCAATGGCTTGAGAGCGGGGCGGCACAGGCCCAATTGGCCTACTGGAAGGAGAAACTGAATGGCCCCCGGGAGTATCTAAAGCTACCTGTCCGTGGCCCGCGACCGGCTGTGCAAAGACATGATGGCAGCCGTTACTACTTTACCATTTCCCACTCCCTTACAGACGCACTGAATCGTTTGAGCAAGCAGGAGAAAGTGAGCCTTTATATGCTGCTGCTGGCGGCATACCAGACATTACTTCACCAGTACTCGGGCCAGGATGATATCATCGCAGGTTCGCCCATTGCCAACAGGAACCATCCCCAGGTTGAGGAGATCATCGGTATCTTCATCAACGCCCTTGCCATGCGCACCGATTTTTCGGGGGACCCGCAGTTCAGGGAAATCTTGCACCAGGTGCGTAACACTGCACTTCATGCCTATGAAAATCAGGATATACCGTTTGAAGTAGTAGCAGATGCGCTTGGGACAAAAAGTGGAACAGACCGCAACCCGATCTTTCAGACATCGTTTATCCTCCAGAACACGCCCCCACCCTTTATCAGATCTGCAGACATCAGGATTTCCTATGATGAGGTTGGCAATAACACGGCAAAGCTGGATCTTCTCTTGAATCTGGAAGAACGCAACGGCTGTCTTGAAGGCTGGTTTGAATACAACACTGATCTTTTTGACGAAAAGATCATGGAGGAAATGGCAGGGCACTTCTCAAATACGCTCAATGCCGTGGTTTCGGACACGTCTCAGCGTATCTCGCGACTCCCGAAGCCGCCGGTCGAAAGGTATCAAGAAGTTCCGGGTGTCGAGGAATCCTATCCCCTTTCACCCATGCAACAGGGGATGTTATTCGACAGCCTTTCGGCTCGGGAACCCGGCGTGGATGTGGAACAGATAATCATCAGATGCCGTGAAGACCTGGATCCCAGTGCACTCAAAGATGCCTGGGAAAAGATAGTAAGACTGCATCCGGTTATGAGAACAAGCTTTCGCTGGGAGGGGCTTGATGAACCGCTTCAAGATGTTCACGGCCTGGTCGCAATTCCGTGGGACCTGCAAGACTGGCGGGATCTAACCGTGGAGGAACAAGATACACGATTAAAGGCATATCTTGCTGCTGATCGGCAGCTCGGCTTTGCCATGACTGAGCCGCCCCTCATGCGTTTCGCCCTTTTCCATGTTGGTGATGCCGAACACCAGCTTATCTGGACCTTTCACCACTCACTGTTGGACGGCCGCGCCTTTTTTATCGTGTTGAAAGAGGTGTTTGGGCTTTATGACGCTGCCTGCGAGGGACGAGAGGCACAAATTCCATGGGTCAGGCCATACCGGGATTATATTGAATGGCTCAAGCAACAGGACAAGTCCGGGTCAGAACCCTTTTGGAGGGACACTCTCAAGGGATTTACCTCACCTACCCAAATGAGGATAGAGGCAGAATCAGATCAAGCGCCTGTTGAAGGGGAGAGACATGGCGAAGAGGAAATCAGGCTGTCCGGATCTCTGACTTCATCTCTGAAAGCTGGGGCAGATCAGTACGGGGTCACCGTTAATACGCTTGTGCAGGGGGCCTGGGCACTTCTGTTGAGCCGGTATAGCGGTGAAGAGGATGTTGTTTATGGCGCTACCAGGGCATGTCGCCACTGGGCAGCCGAGGGCACGGAGAATATGGTGGGCATTTTCATAAATACTATCCCTGTGCGTGTACGAATGCCGTCTGATGCAAAGGTGGGCCCATGGCTGCAGGAACTCCGGAATCAGCATATCGCTGTCAGGGAACACGAACATATTCCTCTCATTGATATTTGCGGATGGAGCGAGGTCCCACGGGGTGTGCCCCTTTTTGAAACACTCGTTGTGTTTGAAAACTTTCTCCTTAGCTCGGCCCTAAAGGCTCATGGGAGCGCGTGGGCAAACAGGGACCTGACGCTTCTTGAACAGACCGGTTTCCCGCTCACCCTGTCAGGATATCTGGAGTCTGAACTTCTTCTGAGGATAGAATACGACAGAGCGCGCTATGTAAAATCGTCCATTTCCCGAATGCTTACACATCTGCGGACTCTTCTTGAAGCCATGGTGGATGAGCCTGAACGAACCTTGGCTTCAATACCCGTATTAACAACACAGGAACGAGACCAAATATTGATTGAGTGGAACGCCACTGAGGCCGAATATCCGACAAGCAAGTGCATTCACCATCTCTTTGAGACCCAGGTTGAGCAAACCCCCCAAAGAACGGCTGTTGTTCATGATGGTGAGCAACTGAACTACCAGGAACTGAATCAACGTGCCAATCAATTGGCTCATTATCTCATTGGTGTTGGGGTTGAACATGATATGCCGGCAGGACTTTTTGTGGAACGTTCTCTTGATATGGCTGTTGGGGTCTTGGGGATACTGAAGGCCGGTGGAGCATATCTGCCATTAGATCCAAGCTATCCCAAGGATCGACTCGCCTTTATGCTGAATGATTCCAAAGCGCCCGTGATTGTGACACAGAAGCACATGGCAGAATCGCTTCCAGAGCACAAGGCCAGGGCAGTGATCATAGACGCTGATTGGGATCTCATCAGTAAACAGAGCGAGGGAAATCCATCCGTGGAGTCGTCTGCTTCAAATCTGGCTTACGTGATGTATACATCCGGTTCAACAGGACAGCCCAAAGGGGTGCTTGTCCCCCATCGTGGAGTAGTAAATCACAGTGTCGCGGTGACAGATCAATACGAAATCCAACCTGACGACCGGGTCTTGCAGTTTTTCTCCATAAACTTTGACGGGTCTGTTGAGGAACTCTTCCCCGCGTGGTCAAGCGGTGCTGCCGTGATTCTCCGATCCGAAGAGATGTTGGCATCTACGGCCAATTTTTTACAATGGATTGAACGAGAACGCATAACGGTTATTGACCTGCCCACAGCTTACTGGCATGAATTGGTAAACGGATTGGCACTTTCAGGGGCGTCCCTGCCCGAGGCCGTTCGCGTGGTGATTGTGGGGGGTGAAAAGGCCTCCATGTCGGCTTATAAAACATGGGCCGAGATTTCCGGGGGACGTGTCCGGTGGTTCAATACTTACGGACCTACGGAGTCCACTGTAGTGTCAACGATCTACGAGCCTGATGCCTCATTTGAATACTCGGCAACGGATCTTGATCTGCCCATTGGCAGGCCGATTGCGAACACCCGGATCTATGTGCTGGACAAAAGCCTGCAACCTCTTCCCATTGGAGTCCCTGGCGAAATGCTCATCGGTGGAGCGGGCGTAGTCAGGGGTTATCTCAACCGCCCCGAACTGACGGCAAAGAGATTCATCAAGGATCCTTTCAGTGACAGACCTGGCGACCGCCTTTATAAAACCGGAGATCTGGTCCGCTATCTTGCCGACGGCAATATTGAATTTATGGGCCGAACCGATTTCCAACTGAAATTCCGGGGTTTCCGTGTTGAACCAGGAGAAATAGAAAGGGTTATAGAACAGCATCCCTCGGTCCGAGAGGCCGTGGTCATGTTGAGGGAAGACGTACCAGGCAAAAAATTCCTGGCAGCTTACTGGACTGCAAAGGATGGGACGTCCCCCTCTGAGGCGGAACCGCGAGGATTAGTCAAGAACAAACTCCCCGAGTATATGGTGCCTTCTGCCTTTGTTCTAATGGACACATTCCCTTTGACCCCCAACGGTAAGGTTGATCGCAGGGCATTGCCCGTGCCTGAGGCAACAGGGGTTGAATCAGACGAGCCTTATGTGGCCCCTCGCAATCAAACAGAAGAGGTCCTGGCACATATCTGGTCTGAGGTCCTCGGTATCAAGAGGGTCGGCATCCATGACAATTTCTTTGAATTAGGAGGGCATTCACTGCTCACCTTACAGGTCCTGGACAGGGCCCACCGGGAGGGATTTGACCTCACCCCGCAACAACTGTTCAAGCATCAGACTATTGGCGAGCTTGCCGCTGTTTTGGAGCCGTCATCAGCAATGGATCAAGAGCCTGTCTCCTGGTCCTCCCTTGTCCCGCTTCAACCTGACGGCTCATGCCTGCCTTTTTTCCTAGTTCACACCACACCAGGGGATATCCTGGGATACGGGAACCTGGTCCATCACTTGGGTCCGGATCAGCCGTGCTATGGCTTCCAGTCCTTTGGTCTGCATCTGCCGGAGCAGGCACACAGGCGAATCGAAGACATGGCCGCCTATTATGTGGACCTGTTGCTATCGTTTCAGCCTCAAGGGCCTTATATTTTGGGCGGCTGGTGCTACGGGGGGATAGTCGCCGTTGAGATGGCTCAACAACTGGTTGCTCAAGGGCATGAAATCGGTTTGTTGGCCCTGATCGATACATGGGCTCCCCCTCCCCCTCCTGATCTTAAGTATTATCGGTACTACTTTGACCGTGTTGGTTCATTTCTACGGATGGGTGTTCATCGATGGATCCGTTATCTGCGGGCAAAAATAGAACGAAAAATAAGAAGGAGGACACAAAGCGTCTCCGACGTGCTTGCCGTGGACCTGGAACATGGTCACCTTGCAAATCGCAAGCACGTTCTCAATATCAATATGCAAGCCGTACTACAGTATAGATCCAAACCCTATCCGGGGCGAGTAACGCTTTTCAATCTCGATGATCCGGGTGACGCTATCGTACCGGATCAAAATTCAGGATGGTCAACGTTAGCCGCTGAAATAGAGTCCTATCCCATTTCTTCTTCACACAGGGACATACTCCAGGAGCCACAAGTAAAAGTTATAGCCGAGGAGATCAGGGGATGTATCAACAGGGTTGGTTGAAGACAAAGAAAATAATAAAGACAAAAAAGGGAAAGCGGATTGGCGTTTTCGCCTGCACGTTTACGATATTCCTCCTGGCTCTGCTGGGAGTTATCCTTGGCAGCGATTCGGGTACAGGTATCCGTGTCCTCTACAATGACCAGTGCTGTCCAGAATGCCTGAAATACATCCGAGAAGCACCTTCTGAGGGTCTGGCCGGCAGCAACGCCCTACAATTGAAGCCCGACCGCTGGCACCGTCCTACGTTCAAGCTCTACTGTGGAGGTGGTGGCCGAAGGGATTTCACGCCCTTTGACGTGATCGAGTTCCATTTCCGCAGTCCTGAGGTCGATCCTGGTAATCCAACTTTCTGCGTCCGCACCTGGAACCAGACGAGTCACACTTTGTGTATCTGCAATTACATCAAGGGGGGCATCATTGACAATACATGGCGGCTGGTGAGTATCCCATTGGCAGATCTTGCGACCCGGGAATGGGATCTTGGCAATGTAGAGTCCCTGGCCTGGAACAAAGATGATGAGAGACGGACCTGCTACGTGGATGACATTGTACTCAAGAGCGTTACAGCGCAGAGTTTGATAACATCAGGTGATGAGGCCCCCTTTCCGGAGAGTAATACGGTGTTGCGTCTTACATTCGGCAAGCCGTATGATCATGAAAGCATACGGAATCCGAACAACTACAGCATTATTAGTAACACCTGTGCCGACTATCTAAATCATGTCCATCCAGTGGATACCGGCATGCATTATCGTATCCAGGGATTCAGCAGAACCAAGAGCCCCATCAAGCGTTACGAGGTTTTTTTGCGGTTTTCCATCCCCTTCCAAAACGGCCATGAGTACACGCTGACCGTAAAGGAGATCACAGACGATTCGGGAAACTCAATGGAGCCGACAGACTATCTTTTTACCTACGACGACAGATCCATCAACAATCACAACATCAAGATAAATCAGGTAGGCTACCTGCCGGACCGGCCCAAAATCGGCTACGTGGGTGGCTATGTGGGCGATCTAGGCGGTGGTGCATGGGCCGTTGGTGAGGCCGGTTCTATCTTTGCCTGGGATGACAGCAACGGCTGGCGTGAGTTGGCAAGCCCGGTTTCCTCAACCTTGCGCGCGGTGGCCGCCACCACAGAAAACAGTGTGTGGGCCGTTGGAGATAGTGGAGTTATCCTTCACTGGGACGGAAGTGAATGGAGTCGGATCAATTCCCCCACATCTGACGACCTATTGGCTATCTTTTTTGGTCCCACAAACATCGGGTGGGCCGTTGGGGCGGGCGGGACAAGCATCCGTCTTATCAATGGCGAGTGGACCCCGGTCGATACCCCCACCAACCAGACCCTCCGGGGCGTCTGGGCCGGTCCTGATGATACTGCCCGGGCAGTGGGTGACGGCGGGACAATCCTTAGTTGGAATGGTGGCAGATGGATCTCTGACGAACAGCCTGCGAATTGTGATCTTTACGCCATTAACGGCCCCCATGATGATTGGCTGTGGGCCTGCGGCACGAACGGCAGTGTGATACTTCATCGCTATGGCCACTGGCGGACCTATGAAGATACTCCGAGCATGTCAGCGACTCTTCACACTATTACCTTTGATCAGGGCGGCAGGGTCTGGATCGGTGGAGACGCCGGGCTCCTCTGGCACAAACCCGGATTCGGCTCTTCGCCTTTTGAAGTTCAGGATTCCGGGACCGGTGAGGCAATCTATGCATTGGCCAGGCAGCACGGACGTCAATTCTGGGGTGTTGGAAACAAGGGCTCATTGATCAACCAGACCTCCGGGGACTGGATTGCTCGCGCCAAACTTGGAGCAAAGGATCTTTACGGGGTATTCGCACTGCCTTACGGCGCACTGCGGATTGATGATCCTGCTTGCCAGGTCCATATAAATGATGTTGAAACACGAGACACGGTCTTTACTGCCCCCCTTACATTGAGGGCCGCCAATTGGTACCTGTCTGGAGAAGATGTATATTCCTTTGACTTTTCCGGCTTGACTACTCCAGGCACGTACTGTGCCTATGTTCCGGGTATCGGCTTGTCAGACACCTTTGTTATCGGTTCTGATGCCCTGAATCATGCGGCTTACACCACTGCACGCGGCCTCTTTTATCAGCGGAGCGGCACGGAACTGATGGAACCATATGCCGAGGAGCGCTTTACACGGCCTTTAAGCCATGAATACGACCTGAACGGCCGCACGATTGACGCCGCATTCCACGATTCCTTGCCAGGCACGCCGCTTTTCAGCGATGAAGTTCCTGGAGAAATGATCGACGGCCACGGCGGCTGGCACGATGCAGGTGACTACGGAAAATATTTGCCTACTGCTGCGGCTGCATTGTGGCACCTTTTCACCTCTTACGATCTTGATTCTTCACAGTTTAAGGACGGGGCGTTAAATATCCCCGAAAGCGGAAACGGGGTGCCCGATCTGTTGGACGAAGCGCGCTGGGAGGTCGATTGGATCGCCCGGATGCAGGCGGCAGACGGGGGCGTGTACCATAAGCTCACGGCCGAGACCTGGTTAAGCGGCATGCCCAATAAGGAAGAAGGCCCTCGCTATGTTTTTGAAAAGACCACCCACGACACTGCCCTTGCGGCCGCGGTCTTCAGTTGTGCCAGCCGCCTGTGGAGGCCTTATGATTCCTGTCTTGCGGACGGCTATCTGAACCGCGCCGAACGTGCGTGGGGGTTCCTCGAGACACACCCCGAAGCGACCCCTCGAGGTGGTTTTCGTAACCCGGCAGGGACAGCGACAGGCGAATACAATGACAGCGATGATGCTGATAATCGTCTCTGGGCAGCGGCCGAGATGTACCGTACCACGGGTGAGGCAAAATACGCGGAATATTTTGGAAAGTGGTGGGCCAACAATAACCACCCACAAGGCTGGAACAAGTGGCAGCATTTTTATCAATGCGCCTATTGGGCATATTTGCGTGCCAACCAGCCTGGCGTCAATACCGACATGCAGCAGGCAATCTGCGAACGGATCATGCGCAATGCCGATAGACTAGTGGCCCTAACCCGGGCAAACCCCTATCACAATGGGGCGCGTTTGGACGTGCCCGATTGGATTGGCTGGGGCGCGTTCACACAGAGTTCGGAATATGCATTCCCCCTGCTTCAGGCATGGGC
>LGOV01028006.1_pt2 | contig 11077 bp, 8 predicted proteins | sample 469881 | NCBI WGS metagenome assembly LGOV01 (sample SAMN03857199, study PRJNA290197) | marine sediment metagenome | biome: marine cold seep biome; feature: cold seep; material: marine sediment; isolation source: sample #5579, elevator 3A push core 41 containing 12 cm of sediment... ...
TCTGATGCTGAAGTAAAAGTGCTGTCGGGTGGCGAGCGTCGTCGTGTGGCCTTGTGTCGTTTGCTGCTGCAAAAACCTGACATTCTGTTGCTCGATGAGCCGACAAACCACCTTGATGCCGAGACTGTGGCGTGGTTGGAGCAACATCTGCAACGTTACCAAGGGACGGTTATTGCCGTAACTCACGATCGTTATTTCTTGGATAATGTTGCTGGTTGGATTCTTGAGCTTGACCGTGGTCACGGGATTCCGTGGCAGGGAAATTATTCCTCATGGTTGGATCAAAAGCAAAAGCGGCTTCAAAATGAAGAGAAGTCCGAATCGGCTCGTCAACGCACACTGCAACGTGAGCTGGAGTGGATCAGCATGTCACCAAAGGGGCGCCATGCAAAAAGTAAAGCGCGCATTAGCTCCTATGAAAAACTGCTCGGTGAGGGCAGCGAAAGTCAGACTCGTGAGTTGGAGATTTTTATCCCCGCGGGGCCGCGCTTGGGTGATGTGGTCATTGAGTCCGATCATGTGCAAAAGGCCTTTGATGGCCGCTTGCTGATGGAAGATATGAATTTCATGCTGCCGCGCGGTGGCATTGTTGGTGTCGTTGGCCCTAACGGCGCAGGTAAAACAACCCTGATGCGGATGTTCACTGGCCAAGAGCAACCCGACAGTGGCACCATGACTCTCGGTAGCACGGTAAAACTCGGCTATGTCGATCAGAGTCGTGATGTTCTAGATGGCGATAAAACCGTCTTCGAAGAGATCAGTGGTGGCCAAGAGATGATGACATTAGGTAATCGTGAAGTTAATTCTCGTGCTTATGTTGGCCGCTTTAACTTTGGCGGCAGTGACCAGCAGAAAAAAGTTGGTACTCTCTCTGGTGGCGAGCGCAATCGTGTTCATCTGGCTAAAATTCTCACCGAGGGTGCGAATGTTCTGCTTCTTGATGAGCCGACCAATGATCTTGATGTCAACACCATGCGTGCCCTTGAAGAAGCACTGGAGAACTTCGCTGGTTGCGCCGTAGTCATCAGTCATGATCGTTGGTTCTTGGATCGCATCGCCACTCACATCCTCGCCTTTGAGGGCGACAGTCAAGTGGTGTGGTATGAAGGTAATTACAGCGAATACGATGAAGACCGTCATAAACGCTTAGGCCGTGATGCCGATCAACCCCATCGCATCCGTTATCGGGATCTGACCCGTACTTAATTTCTGATATCAAGGGGGCTGGTTGCCTCCGATGTTATGATCGGTACACATTTAAATAAAAAATGCCCTGCACAGTATGTGTGCAGGGCATTTTTGTTATCGTGTAAATAGAAACTTAGTACAGCGGAATTAAGGCATAGCCCTTGTTCTGGTAGCCTGTCAACGATGCAAAGGTGTTACCGACGAGGACAAGGCCTGGAAAGATATCCTCTTTGTCGATCGCGTAAATCTCAGCGGCGACATTGCAGGTTTCAAGGTACGCTCCCGCTTTTTTCAGTTCCTGAACCCGCTGAATCAGCTGGTTCTCTTCTTCCTCGTTATTCAGCTCTGAATTTTTGCTCATCACCGATACCGCGCCGCCTCGGAAGGCTAAAATGACATCGGGAGTAACTCCCTGAGCTTTTAGGGTGGCAATGGTTTTTTGCACCACATTTAAGTACAGAAGCATGGTGCCGGGTGATGAGATATTGACATCAAACACCACCTTGCCTGTGGTCAGGCCGGCCAGGGCTCTATGGTCATCAGGTGCAGCATTACTGGCAGTAACAACAAGCGGTGTGATCATCAACGCGACAAAAAGTACGACAGAAATTATCTTGTTCATAGTATCTCCATATACAGAAAGAATGATTGTTCATTTTCNNAGAGTGTGCTTTGTCAACGGGAAAAAGAGTCAGGAATGTGTCTGCCATCGATCCCGTTAGTGATGATCGGGATCGATGACAGAATTAATTATTTTTGTAAGGAAAAACTAACGCGTGTGTAGCTGCCATAGCGACTTCGTGCATAAGATTGAAGTAACCAATTCATGCCGTCATTCATGGATGAAAAGGCTTTGCTACTGGTTGGAATCGACAGGGCAAGGGTGATGCTGTCATCAATGGTTGCTGTAACACCTGTGGCGGTTTTAGCGACTGTGCCAATGGCACCTTCTGGTCGATCTTCGGTGTGAACCACATAGTGCGTTGCGTTGCCAGCAATGCGGTAATACAATGACATGGGAGTGGTCATGCGTGTTTTTTTCAATTGACGCATGGCCATCTCAATGCGTGCCTTTGGTGCATCGAGAGCGGCAACACGTTGTTGTTCAGGCAGCTTTGCCGTTAAGGTTTGCTGTGTTTTAAGGGCGATGCGATACCAGTGAATGGCTTTTTCGAAATTAACCGTTTCCCCTTTGCCGTAGTAGAAATAATCGCCAAGGGTTAGGGCGGGCTCAACACTCTTACCTGCTTCAGCTGCCATGCGTAACCATTTTTTAGCGGCAACATAATCCGACTTGTGGTGATATTCATAACCGAGGGCGTTCATAGCGATGATGTTGCCATGTTTGGCTGCTTGAAGGTACAGTGAGTGTGCTTCTTTACCTGAGTTGGAGCGCTTCAGTACCCCTTGTTCGATAAGAACTGCAAAGTTAAACAGCTGTTGATGATCATCCAATTCAGAATGGGTTAACAGGGTAAAGGCTTGGCTGAAAAGTTGAGTCGCCGCTATTGGGTTTGGCCGCAGTTGATCATTGAGGCAGTTGAAGGCTGTTAAGTCGCGGCTGATATAACCAGCAGGCAATTTACCCAGATAACATTCTGCAAGGAGGATCTTCGCGTCGGTGTTGTCCTGATCGGCTGCTAAACGGAGAAAATCGACACCTGTTTGGCGCAGTTCCCCTTTGTCGCGACAAACAAACTCTTTACCACGCTCGTAATAATCTTCGGTAGAGCATTTCCAGCACAACTTATAGTTGTAGTTATAGAGCATGGCAGCACCGGCCAGAGAAAGGCAGCCGATAAATAATACGATATTTAAGATGATCTTTTTACGCGAACTCATCGGATCATTATCCTCTTTAGGTGTTCATGCCGCATGTAATGCAGCAAAAAGTTGTACGGTCTTACTCACCGGGGAGTAGATCATGTGGACTGCCGTGGCAATCGCTACACTGGTCAAACTCCGCTAACATTTCAGGGTTGTGCGGGGTGTTGTGGCACTCTTCACAGCTGGGTACGTTGCCGTGCTCGTTGGCATGGCAAAAGGTGCAGTTGAGTTCAGAGTGAGCCAGGTGCCCTTTTTCAAGCTTGTCAAACGCTTCACTGTGACAACCGGCACAGGGTTGATTGGGAATCTCATCACTGTAAAGCATAATGCTGACATTGTGAACGGGGTGGCATTGCATGCAACTGGCACTGTTTTCAAATATTGAGTGGGGCTCGTCGTGACATTCGATGCATGTTGGCAGATAGCCATGTTGCTCATGGTGGCACTCGTTACAGCTCATATCTGCATGGGAACTCGGTTGCGCCAATTGTTCAGCTGGGCCGTTGTGGCAGCTGGCGCAAAGAGGTTCGAGGTGATCAATATTCAGGCTGGCCACCGGAGCGTGCGCATTACTGTGACAGTTTAGGCAGTCCAGCATCGCTTCATCGTCACCATGCGGCTGTTCGTGACAGCCTTCGCAGGATGGCAGACGTTCATCTAGGGTTAGTCCACGCTTGAAATTGTGGAATGTGTCATGACAATCCCTGCACACCATCTTATGCGCGCCACCAAAATCACGTAGGTCGGTAAATACCTGTTCATGACAACGGGCGCATTCGAGGGTCGAGAATGGCTCAATCGGTTGATCGAAAACATCTTCGTTTGCCAGCGCGACAGTGCTTAAGCTCATCAATAAAATGGCTGCCGTAAGTGCTGTTTTTAGTGTTGATCGGTTAATCATTATCTATCCCTTAGTCAGCGTCGAGGTGGCTAGTTGCGCAAGTTATGTGGACCTTTGTGACATTTTGAGCAATTGGTGAATTGTTGGTGCATTCTTGAATCGTGAGGTTCACCGTGGCAATTGTCGCACGTCAATATTACTTTGTGGGTCCGTTTATGGCAGACAATACACTCTAGCTCAGCGTGAAGGCTAGTGTTGTTGACCAGTTGTGTTAATTGCACCCGATGACAACTGCCGCACAGTTGTTGTTTCACGCCTCTGTCACCAAATTGTAGTTGTAACGGTTGGTGAGGCTGGTGGCAATTTAGGCAATCGTTGTAGTTCATCTCTGCCGAGTGACCATCGTGACATTCCAAACACTCCATAGCATCACCATGTTGCTGGTGGCATTCGTTGCAATCCATCTCAGTGTGTGCTGTTGGGTGTTGATCGAGTTGTTTGCCGGGGGTTGCATGACAGGAGACGCACACCGGTTTGATTGGTGAAACATCGCTGAGATCAATATCGAGCGGCGCATGGGGGTTGTGACAGCTTGAGCAATCTTCAAGTTTAAAGTGCTCGCTGTCATCAGCCTGGTGGCATTCAGCACAAGCCGGAATGACAGCTTCTGTTTGTGGTGGATGGCTCTGGTGGCACTCAATACAGCTTAGTTCTGTTGCGTGAGCTGCCCCTTGATTGATCACCATGTCAACGGTTTCACTATGGCAGGCGCGACATAAATTTGCCGATGGCTCATTGCTCCATTGGTATGCTGTCGGTTGGTGCGGATTATGGCACGAGAGGCAATCGCTGTAGGTCATCTCATCGCTGTGCGCTTCGTGACATTCAAGGCAGGTGAGCACTTGTCCCTCATCGGTGCCATGCTCGATATGACATTCACTACAGTCTTGCTCACTGTGAAGACTCGGCACTGTGTTCATGGCCGTGTCAATGTCGCTGTGACAGCTGACACAGCCTGTGCGCACTGTGCCAATGGTGGTGAAGTCGGCGATAACAGGTGCGTGAGGTTGATGGCATTGCTGACAATTATTCAAGCTAAAGTGGTCGGAGTCGCTGCCATCGTGGCATTCGCTACATTCAGGAATGAGGGCTTCACCCATAGGTGGGTGATCAGAGTGGCACTCAAGGCAGCTCAGTTCACTGTTATGTTTTCCCCCTTGAGTGGTGAGCTGCTCAACGGGTTGCTTGTGACATTTAACACAATCGCCGTCTGTCAGCGGAGTTGCTTCAATCGCACTCCACGCTGGCGAAGTGACAACCGTTAACAGTAACAGGGCTAGCCGTAGCACTAGCGGTAACCTCAACGGTGCGAGGTGGCCTATTGCTTGGGACAACTTTGATGTGATGGTGTTGCGAATCATGCGTACCAACCATTATGAGCAAAAATAATAAGATACCTACCGAGAGCGTAACTCTCGGTAGGCAGGGGCGTTACTCCGCGAGTGCGTGAGGGTCAATGTGGCACTCAACGCAATTGGGATACTTTTGGTGCATCACGCCATGTGGTTCACCGTGACAATCGTTACAGGTGGTGATGGTCATATGCTCATCAACATGGCATTCAGAACACATCATCGTGCCATGGTGTTTGGTTGATTGAGCTAGCATTGCCGCAATATCACCGTGGCAACTAGCACACAGTTCAGATGGCAATTCATCGTAGGTGACTTCAACAGGGCTGTGTGGCTTGTGGCACTTGGTACAGTCGGCAAGAGTCATGGTCTCAGAGTGGCCATCATGACAGTCGAGACAGGTGCTAAATTGTCCCTCTTCCAAGCCGTGAGCGGTGTGGCATTCGTTACAGTCTTGACTTGAGTGGGCACTTGGATGAGCGGCCATCTCTTCGCCCTTATCATCATGGCAGCTAATACAGGCCGATTTGACATCGGTTAAGGCACTAAAGTCGATAATGAGTGGGTGGTGTGGGTAGTGACAGCCCGCACAGTTATTAAGGGTGTAGTGAGCGGTCTCATCTGCAGCGTGGCACAAACTACATTTTGGAATGATGTCATCACCCAAGGGGGCATGTTCAAGGTGGCAATCTTGGCAACCCATCTCATTGTGTGCGGCACCATTGTCAGCGACATCTTTTACCGCATCGAGGTGACATTTAACACAGTCAGCGTCGCTAAGTGTTTCTGAACTAAGGGCAGGTTGAGCAAGCCCTAGTAGGGCAACGGCTGCACAACACAACAGTAGGGTGTGTTTCATCGACTTCATCAGGTTTTCCTCCTTAAACAACAAATCAAAAAAGATCATATCGGCCACAGGCCGAACAAAAGTGTTTCATTGGCTCACAATTGAATGAATTGTGAGTGGCTCATCTAATCAGAAAATGGGGGATAAATCAACGTTTGACTGTATTTAGATGGGTCGCTGAGTGACAATATTGTGTGTGTTTCAGTGATAATCGTTTTTTTGCGACATGGGAGCTGTCTGTTATCGCAGAATGAGCGATATTTCGCTGGGAATTGCCATTAGAATGGCCGTTTTATCGACCAAAATGGTGATTTTTTGACTAATTTGATGAACATTGCCTTGGTGGAGCCGATTGTTTATCGACATTTTTGCCAAAAAGCGGTAGCCTCGCTTGCTTAGTAAAATGGATAGCGGCTTCTATCAACTGCTGCTGTTGAAGTGTCACCGTGTTTTGTCATGAATTAATCATATATAAAGAACAGTAAAAGGGGTCGATGATTATGGAGAACGATTGGAATTTAGAAACTCTTGTGATTCAAGGTGGCTACCAGCCAGAAGCAACAGATCCCCGTATTGTGCCGATTGTACAGAGCACAACGTACAAATATGACAATGCCGATCACATTGCCAGTCTATTCGATCTCGACTGTGCCGATCACATGTACACGCGGATTAGTAACCCTACTTGGGCGGCTTTTGAGGCGAAGATGACAGCCCTTGAGGGCGGTGTCGGCGCACTGGCGACCTCTTCAGGGCAAGCGGCAAGTACACTATCGATCCTTAATATCTGTAGCAGCGGCCAACACATTATCACCGCCAATTCATTATACGGTGGCACCTATTCACTGTTTTACAACACTCTGCCTAAAATGGGTATTGAGGTCACTTTTGTTGATCCTGAGGCCAGTGCCGAAGAGATTAAGAGCCACTTCCGCCCAGAAACTCGGTTGATTTTTGCTGAGAGTATTGGCAACCCCGGCTTGAATGTTCTCGATTTTGAAAAGTTTTCAGCGGTGGCCACCGAGATGCAAGTTCCACTGATTGTCGACAACACCTTCCCAACACCTTATCTGTGCCGCCCTTTTGAGCACGGCGCTGATATCGTCATTCACTCAGCGACAAAATACATTGATGGTCATGCCACCAGTGTCGGTGGAGTGATTGTCGATAGTGGTCGTTTTGATTGGAACAATGGTAAATACCCTGAGTTGGCCGAGCCCGATTCAAGTTATCATGGTCTGCGCTATACCGAGAAGTTTGGCAGCATGGCTTACGTCGTCAAGGCGCGAGTGCAACTGATGCGCGATATCGGTGCCAGCTTAGGGCCGCTGAACGCCTTTATGTTCAATCACGGTCTAGAAACACTCCATGTCCGTATGGATCGTCACTGTTCTAACGCCCTCGATGTGGCCCGTCGTTTAGAGCTGCACCCTAAAGTGAAATGGGTTTCGTATCCAGGGTTGAACAGTCATCCAAGTTACGATAGGGCGTGTAAATACCTGCCTAAGGGAGCCAGCGGAGTTCTCACCTTTGGTATCGAAGGTGGTGTTGAAGCAGGGCGCCGTTTCATGGAGAGCACCAAGTTGATCGCCATGGTGGTTCACGTTGGTGATGTGCGTAGCTGTGTGCTGCATCCGGCGAGTACTACCCACCGCCAACTGACCGAGGAGCAACAGATTGAATCTGGTGTTGCCCCTGACTTGATCCGTCTATCCGTCGGAATTGAGAGTGTGGAAGATATTATTGCCGATATCGATCAAGCGTTAGCGCAGTGCTAACGATTTTCGACAGACAACATGCTTAAAATGCTTTATAATGTTCCGTTTGAGGGCTCTCGCGTGAGAACCCAGTTCGATTGAGTTGTTCGTACCATTGCAGGAGTTGTCATCATGCCAGAGCGTGAGAAAGCATCACAAAACTCTCAGGCGTCGAGTTCCACTTCAACAGCCGCCCCGCGAAAAGGGATTGCGGCAATGTTTGAAAAAGAGGAACTCAAAGACCTGTTTATTAAATATTTGATCCTAATCGGTGTGATTGAAGGGTTTATTTTCTTTGTCAGCTTTTTAAGTCAGCTTGGCCCTGAAAATACCCCTTTTCCATGGAAATCATACTTTTTTGCTGCCTTTATTGTGCCGCTCACCATCACCTTTTTGCTTGGCGTGATTGTGTTAGGTTTTGATCGCTATCTTTATGGACACCAGCCAGAAAGCTCAGAAGGACCCTTAGGTCTCTCTGCTTCGGAACAGCAGGGCCGCGTGCAAAAGTTTCATGCCTTTATCTACGTAATTAGGCAGATGCCTTTTCTCATGGGCTTGTTGATGTTGGTGGTGCTATCGGGGGTTGTGTATAAACTCGATGGTATTTTAGCAGTGATCGGCCATGTTGGAGAACGGACGGCTTACTATCTGCTCATCACCCTTGCCGTGTTACTGGTTGCGAGTGTGGTGCTCGGTTTGGTGTGGATGTTTATGAGTTATAGCCTGCGTAAAAAGAGCATGGAATACCAATATAAATATAAAAAAGATGTGGTCGATAAAACTGGTCTGATTATCCTCGAAGGTGATCGGGTGATGGATCAACACGGTAAACTGTTGACCCACGATCACGTTGCACAAATTGAACAACGTGATGATGAAGACGGTGATAACAACGACACCATTCTGATTGAATAGCGATCATCGTCAATGTGGTAAAAAAATAGTGCGGTCCTGATGACCCCGTTCCTATCTCGGGAGCGGGGTTTTCTTATGCCTAAATACCTCAGCGTTCGCGCTTGGTGTTGCCAATGGAGTAATTGATGTCAAAACAACATAAAACCATCTACTTGAATGAGTATCAAAAACCTTCTTATGCGCTATTGCGGGTCGAGCTTAATTTCGATCTACAATCAAATGCCACCACCGTTGAAACTCTCTCCTATTTGGAGCGCGAAGCCGATGCCGATCCTGCTGCGCCACTTGACCTCGTGGGTGCTGGTTTAGAATTGATTGAACTGCAAATTGATGATGTAACCCTAGAGCCAAGTCGTTACCAACTTAAAGATGATGGCTTAACCATCCACAATTTGCCGCAACAGTTTTGCTTGCGCGTGGTGACACAGATTAATCCTGCGGCCAACAAAGCACTAGAAGGGTTGTATCTCTCAAGTGGTAACTTTTGCACCCAGTGCGAGCCCGAAGGGTTCCGGCGCATCACCTATTTTCAAGATCGTCCCGATGTCATGGCGCTGTACACCACCACCATTCGTGCCGATAAACAGCAGTTTCCGGTGTTGCTTTCCAACGGTAATTTGATCGCTAGCGGTGATCTCGATGATGGCCGCCATTTTGCCAAGTGGCACGACCCATTCCCCAAACCGTCGTATCTGTTCGCTCTAGTCGCTGGTGATCTCGTCTGCATCGAAGATCATTTTACCACCTGTTCAGGGCGCGATATTTTGCTGCAAATTTACGTTGAAGAGCGTAATCGCCATAAGTGTGACCATGCCATGCTATCGCTGAAAAATTCAATGCAGTGGGATGAACAACGCTTTGGTCTCGAATACGATCTTGATCGTTATATGATCGTTGCCGTCGATGATTTCAATATGGGGGCGATGGAGAACAAGGGGCTAAATGTCTTTAACTCCAAGTATGTCCTCGCCTGTCCCGATACCGCCACCGATGCTGACTACCTCGATATCGAAGGGGTGATCGGCCACGAGTATTTTCATAATTGGACCGGCAATCGCATCACCTGTCGCGATTGGTTTCAAATCAGTCTCAAAGAGGGCTTAACGGTGTTTCGCGATCAAGAGTTTTCCGCCGATATGAACTCCGCCGCCGTCAAGCGCATTGAAGAGGTGCGCTTGCTGCAAACCCATCAATTTGCCGAAGATTCAGGGCCACTGTCCCATCCGGTGCGGCCCGAATCCTATGTTGAGATCAATAACTTTTACACCATGACCGTGTACAACAAGGGTGCCGAAGTGATCCGCATGATGCAAACCCTGCTCGGTCGTCAGCGTTTTATGGCCGGTATCCGTTGCTACGTTGAGCGTCACGATGGTCAAGCAGTGACCACCGATGACTTTTCCGCAGCGATGGAGGATTCATCAGGCGTTGATTTAACGCAATTCAAACGCTGGTACTCCCAAGCGGGAACGCCGATTCTTGAGGTTGAATCGAGTTATGATCCCGCGCAGTCGAGCTTGACCCTAACACTGAAACAGCAGTGTGCCGATACGGCGGGGCAGATGGACAAGCAGCCATTCCATATCCCGGTACGGGTTGCTTTGATCGCTAGCGATGGCCAGCTGCTACCATTGCGCTACACAGATGAGAGCAGTGCTGCAACGGAACGGGTGTTGGAGTTGACCGCCGTCGAGCAGAGCTTCACCTTTGTCGATATCCCTGCTGGTGCGGTGGTTTCTGTGTTGCGCGATTTCTCGGCACCCGTCAAATTGGTGATGGAACAAAGTGTCACTGATCTCGCCTTTTTGATGGCTCACGATAACGATTCGTTTAACCGCTGGAATGCCGGACAACGTTTGGCCGTGCAATTGATGATGGATCTGATTGCCGATATTCAAAATGATCGACCACTCGCCCTCGATAACGATTACATCGAAGCGGTGCGGATGCTGTTGAATGATGAGATCAGCGATCCATCGTTGTTGGCGCTGTCGTTGATGTTACCGCTAGAGAGTTATGTCGCTGAACAGATGGAACAGATCGATCCGCAAGCGATTCACGGTGCGCGTAGCTTCATGCGGATGATCCTCGCTCGTACCTTGCAGCAGGAGTTTAGTGCTTGCTATGCCCGTTGCCATGTTGATGGTGAGTATTCTCTTGACCCTCTCGCCGTAGGGCAACGCAGTCTGAAAAATGTTTGCCTCAGTTACTTAGGTCGCCTTGATGATGAGGCGATGCGCGATCTGGTTTATGAGCAATATCAGCGTGGCGATAATATGACCGATGTCAG
>LGOV01017309.1_pt4 | contig 11062 bp, 6 predicted proteins | sample 469881 | NCBI WGS metagenome assembly LGOV01 (sample SAMN03857199, study PRJNA290197) | marine sediment metagenome | biome: marine cold seep biome; feature: cold seep; material: marine sediment; isolation source: sample #5579, elevator 3A push core 41 containing 12 cm of sediment... ...
GGCAGACTATTCCGGTGAAAAGAACGTATCGGAAATCGTCTTCAATGGCGGAACGTTCAGGGGTGATATCAAATCCACCCTGAAATATGATATGATAGATCTTGCATATCAGTATGACGTTGTTGATTTTGAAAATACCCTTGCCGGCTTTTCGATAGGGATTATTGGCAAGATAAAGTATATTGACGGGGACGTGGAGTTAAGATCGGATGCCCAGTCCCTTTCCGAAAAAGAGAGCTTTCAGGCCCCTGTTCCCATGATCGGCCTGGGCCTTCATATCGGTCTTATCGCCGACATACTCGAAGCGACCATAAAGGCGACCGGCATCGGATATTCGGATGCGACCATCTATGACGCCATGGCGGATGTTTCATTCACACCGTTTCCGTTTCTTGATATCCATGGCGGTTATCGCATAATCGATTTTGATGTCGAGGTTGACGATGTTGAGCTGAAACATACGATGTCGGGTCCATACGTCGCAGTGACGGTCGGCTTCTAATTTGGTCGAGTTGTCGAGTTTTTCACTGCCGGGAACTGAGTTTCTGATGCGTTCTTTACTCAAAGGAAAAGAGATAGTGCTGGGTGTATGCGGCGGGATCGCGGCATACAAGAGCGTGGAACTCTTGCGCCTTCTTATAAAAGACGGAGCAGGGGTTCGCGTTGTGATGACCAGGGCGGCCACAGCCTTTGTAGCGCCCATGACCTTTGAGGCGCTTTCAGCAAGACCTGTCATGACAAGTCTCTTTGAGGACGCGGGAGGTGAGATCAGGCACATCTCATGGGCGAGAGAGGCGGATGCGGTCGTGATCGCCCCTGCCACTGCCGATATCATAGCCAGAATGGCCCACGGATTCGCTGATGATCCCCTTACCACAATGATTCTTGCGGTTGACGCACCTGTGTTGATTGCGCCTTCGATGAATCCTCGAATGTATCAAAACCCTGTAACCCGGGAGAATCTGCGGAGCCTTAAGGGATTCGGCTTTCACGTGATGGAGCCTGAAAGCGGACCTGTAGCGTGCGGCGACGAAGGGACAGGGCGCCTTCCCGCGCCGGAAACCATTTGTGAACATGTAAGAAGGCTGGTCTTGCCCCGGGATCTGGCGGGTGAATCTTTGCTGATAACCGCAGGCCCGACACAGGAGCCGATCGATCCGGTGAGGTTTCTGAGCAACCCGTCTTCAGGAAAGATGGGATATGCCCTGGCCAGAGCGGCGCGCAGAAGAGGCGCGGATGTGGTCTTGATCAGCGGCCCTGTGTCTGTTGACGCCCCCATTGATGTCGAGCTGATTCGAGTCCGCACGGCGCAAGAGATGAAAGAGGCGGTCTTGTCCCGCTTTGATTCTGCTTCGATAATCATAAAAGCCGCTGCGGTTTCAGACTACAGGCCGGTTAACGTCTCGGACCATAAGATAAAAAAGGCCGATGAGACTCTTGCGTTAGAGCTTTCAAGAACCCCGGATATATTGCGGCGTTTGGGCGAGATCAAGGGTGATCGTCTTCTCGTGGGGTTTGCCGCAGAGACCGAAGATCTTGTAAAAAACGCAGCGACGAAGCTGAAAGAAAAGAACCTTGATCTGATTGTGGCAAATAACGTTCAAATGTCTGATTCGGGATTTGGCGTCGATACTAATCGAGTCACCCTGATTTTCGCAGATGCCAGGCAGGAATCGCTTTCCTTGATGTCGAAGGATGACCTGGCCGATCTTATCCTGGACAGGGTGAAAGGAATCAGGGGTTCCAAATGAAAATTACCTGGCTTGGACATTCCGGATTTATTTGGGAGTCGGAAGGCGTCCGGATCCTGATTGATCCATTCCTTTCGGGAAATCACTTTACAGAAACTGTTCCTAACGCCAGCTTGACCACGGTGTCCATCCTGTCTACAAAATGAAACCGGAGACTCTTGACAACGTCTCTGGGAACATCTTCCAGGTCTTTCTTGTTCCATTTGGGTATGATGACTTGCTTGATTCCTCTTCGATGCGCAGCCAGGACCTTTTCCTTGACCCCTCCAACCGGCAGCACCTGTCCCCTCAGGGTGATCTCCCCTGTCATGGCCATATCCGCAATAACAGGTTTCTGCTTCAGCATGGACATGAGAGCTGTGAGCATGGCGACTCCGGCAGAAGGACCGTCCTTGGGAATCGCGCCTGCAGGCACATGGATATGTATGTCGTGATTATCAAAAAAATCCTCCTGCACCCCTAATGCCTTTGCGTTGCTTCGTATGTAGCTGAGCGCCGCGGTGGCGGATTCCTTCATCACGTCTCCGAGCTGCCCCGTCAGGGTCAACTCGTGTTTTCCCTTCATTTCGGTGGCCTCTATGAAAAGGAGTTCGCCGCCCGCCGGTGTCCATGCCATGCCTGTGACTACGCCCGGTGTCGCCGTCCTGATTCCCGTCTCGGAAAAAAAGCGAACAGGTCCTATGAATTTATGAATATCGTTCACTTTGATATGAGTCAGCTCCTTTTTGCCTTCGGCTACTTCACGCGCAACCCCCCTGCACACGCTTGCGATCTCCCGCTCAAGGTTTCTCAGGCCGGCTTCCCTGGTGTATCCCGATATTATATTCTTGATTGCCGGGGCGCTGAACCTGATCAGATCCTTGGTAAGCCCATGGGCTTCGATCTGCCGCTTGATCAGAAATCGTTTTGCGATCTTTATCTTCTCATCGTCGGTGTATCCCAAGAGCTCCAGGACTTCCATACGATCTCTCAGGGCCGGAGGAATCGTGTCTAATAGATTGGCTGTAGTAATAAACATTACCTTGGAGAGGTCAAAGGAGACATCAAGATAATGATCGGAAAAAGAGAAGTTCTGTTCGGGATCAAGGACCTCCAGCAGGGCTGAGGAAGGGTCGCCTCGGAAATCGCTTCCGACCTTGTCGATCTCATCGAGCATGAACAACGGATTGTTCGAACCCGCCCTGCGAATCCCCTGGATGATGCGTCCCGGAAGCGCCCCTACGTATGTGCGGCGGTGTCCCCTTATCTCTGCCTCGTCTCTTACGCCGCCAAGGGAGATCCTGACAAACTTTCGCCCCAGGGCCCTCGCAATGGAGCGGCCCAGGGAGGTCTTGCCGGTGCCTGGAGGACCTGCGAAACAGAGTATAGGCCCTTTTGTATCGGGTTTCAGCTTGCGCACCGCAAGATATTCCAACACCCTCTTTTTCACCTTCTGCAATCCGAAATGATCATCATTCAGTACCTTTTGCGCCTTTGGGATGTTGAGATTGTCTTTAGTGCTTTCATTCCATGGAAGTGTGGTCAGCCAGTCTATGTATGTGGAGGCGACCGTGTATTCGGAGGAGGAAGGATGCATTCTCGCCAGTCGATTGAGTTCCCGTTCCGCTTCCTTCTTTGCTTCTTCCGGAAGCCCTTTTTTTTCAATTTTAGCCCGGTATTCTTCCACCTCCACCGATTTTTCGTCCTTTTCACCCAGTTCTTCCTTGATCGTCTTGAGCTGCTGGCGAAGATAGTATTCCCGCTGGCTTTTGTCGATATCCTGCTTTACCTGGGATTGGATCTTCTGGCCCAGCTTCAGAATCTGCAACTCGCGGTTGATAAGACCGTGTACGTTCTTCAAGCGCTTCTTGACGTCATAGGTCTCCAGAATCGACTGCTTCTCTTCCTTGGAGAGATTAAGGCTCGACGCAATGAGATCGGCCAGTATTCCGGGCTCATCGATTGATTTTACAAGCGCTCCCAACTCTTTGGGAAGATAAGGGGAAAGGTCCAGCACACTCTTGAACATTCCCACCAGGTTGTTCGTGAGTGCGTCAATTTCCATATCTTTTTCCACTGTATTGCTTACAGGCTTGATTTCGGCGCGAAGATACGGTTCGGTCTGGGTATATTTTATCACCTCAAACCGGCTCAGGCCCTGGACCAGTATCTGTATCCCTTTTTCATCTGACTGCGCCATCTTCAGGATCATTGCGGATGTCCCGACATTGTACATATCCTCCGCCTTATAAGGACCGTCAGACTTTTTCTTTTTGGAGACTATCAGGCCTATGACACGATCTTTTCCCATTGCGTCATCGACGAGACGTTTTGATTCCTCCTGCCAGACCAGCAAGGGAAGCACCATTCGCGGAAATAAGGTCATGTCGAGGACAGGAAGTATCGATAGAATTCCGGGAAGGTTCTCATCGGAAACAGACGAAGATTCTTCAGGTGATTTCTTGTTTTCGTTCATGAATCATTCTCCCAGCATGAAGGTGAGTAACTGATTTCATCCGAAGTCTCTATTATTCTCCCTGGATCGGGACCCTATGCTCTTTGCCGGCGACAGGTTTCGCCATCTCAATTCTCAGGACCCCATTATTGTACGATGCCGTTACTCTGTTTTGGTCGATAGAGACCGGCAGCATCAATATCCGTTCGAAGTTGCCGTATGGTATCTCAACGAGGTGATATCTCCGGATACTGGATCCAAAGGATTCTTCTTTTTTCCCTGATATCTTGAGCGCGCCGGAGTCTATTTCAACCGACAGGTCTTCCTTGTTCACCCCTGACACCTCACAGATCACCGTAATCACATCTTCCGTCTCCACGATATCCACCTGGGGACGCCAGACCTCTCCGGGCAGAATCGAAAGGATGGGGTTGACACGTTGAAACATGTCATCTATAGTTTGCTGAATACGGCTGTGCATCTGTCCCAGATTTTTCCCAAAACGAATTTTAATATATTCCATTTGTTTCTCCTTGACGCAACCCGTTCCTAAAAGCTTTCTCAGAGCACTTACGACTCTTCGGTTAATAATACTATCTATAATGCCTTTTGTAAAGTGAATCGTAGCCGTGCACGGAGGTGGGGGATTGCTTTGTCTTCAGCCTTTCACCTATTAATCGCAGGGACCTTTGATGAAAATCACAATCTGCCAGCTAAATCCCACAATAGGTGACATCCACGGCAACTTGTTAAAACTGAGAAGCGCTCTCTCTTTTTCGCGGAAGGATTCCCCGGATCTCGTTGTTTTTTCCGAATTGTTCCTGTCAGGATATCCTCCTTACGATTTCCTCCAACGGGCGCATTTTGTTAAAGCAACCCGGGATGCGGTGGAAAAGATCGTTGCGGAATCAAGAAAGTATCCCCAAACAGGGATATTGTTCGGCGCGGTTCAGGCCACGGGAAAGGATTGGGGAACAGGTCTTTACAATTCAGCCCTTCTGGTCCATTGCGGGAAGATCCTGGCAAGCCGGCACAAGTCATTATTGTCCACCTATGATCTTTTTGACGAGGCCCGCTATTTTGATCCGGCACCTTTCGTACAAGTCGTAAGATTCAAGGATGAGATACTTGGGATTTCGATCTCGGAAGACGCCGGGAATGACCGGTCCGGAGGGCGCAAGAGATGTTATCCGACGGATTCCGTTAGAACGCTGGCCGAACAGGACGCCTCACTTATTATCAATATATCGGCGTCTCCTTTTTGTGCGGGAAAAGGCAAGATGCGATACGAGCGCATTCAGGATCATGTTCAACGGCACAGGATTCCGTTTGTTTTTGTAAATCAGGTTGGAGCAAATGACGAGCTGATTTTTGACGGGAAAAGCATGTGCATGGACAGAAACGGCAAACACGCGCTAATTTTTCCCTCTTTCGATGAACACATTGAAACCATAGACACGACCAGCCTGCACGGCAAGTGTCCATGCGTTTCGAAAGACGGAATCGAAAGCGTCTTCAACGCCCTGGTTTGCGGGATCAGGGATTATATGACAAAGTGCGGGTTTTTAAAGGCGGTTCTCGGCCTTTCCGGAGGAATCGATTCCGCGGTCACCTGCTGTTTGGCCGTAGAGGCGGCAGGAAAGGAGAATGTGACCGGTATTTCAATGCCTTCCCTCTATTCTTCGAAGGGAAGCGTGGATGACTCGAAACAGCTTGCTGAGAATCTTGGAATATCGCACACCGTGATCCCGATCTCGGAGGTATTTGCTTCCTACCGCGACACTCTCAGAGAGTTTTTTATCGGAAAAGCGGAGGATGTTACGGAAGAGAATATGCAGGCCCGAATCCGTGGAAACATATTGATGGCCTTTTCCAATAAATTCGGGCACCTTGTTCTTTCAACCGGCAACAGGAGCGAACTGGCCGTGGGCTACTGCACCCTGTACGGAGACATGAGCGGCGGACTCGCTGTTCTTTCCGATATCCCCAAGACCATGGTTTGCAAACTGGCTGACTATATAAACCGTAAATCCGAGATCATTCCACGGGCAACCCTCAAAAAACCCCCTTCGGCGGAACTGAAACCGAACCAGTTCGATCAGGACAGACTCCCTCCTTATGAGGTCCTTGACAAGATACTTGCTCTTTATCTGGATGAGGGATCTTCTTGTGACGATATCGTACGCAAGGGGTTTGATGCCGAATTAGTGCAATGGATTATTGAAACCGTTGAAAAAAACGAGTATAAAAGAAGACAGGCCCCTCCGGGATTGACAGTTACCGGAAAGGCCTTTGGTACGGGAAGAAGGATGCCGATTGCCGCAAGATTCACCGGAAGTGGTCAGAAAGGAAAGGTTGGATAGTATGGACAGAAGAAAAAGAGACAGAACATTTCCTCCTTTTGAGAATGTCCTGGTGATCGACGATGAATCGAATCTGTGCGAGGCCCTGTCAATGATCCTGAAGAGGCAAGATTACAACGTTACTACCGCGGAAGACGGAAAGGAGGGGCTGTCCCTGTTTGAAAGCAGAGACTTCGATGTGGTGCTTTGCGACATAAGGATGCCTGAAATGGACGGTATCGCTTTTCTGAAAGCTGCTATCAGCCGGAAGGCTGAGGCTGTGATCATGATGATGTCCGGGTATGGAACTGTAGAGACCGCTGCAGAGGCAATGAACCTGGGAGCAGTCGATTATGTTGCCAAGCCGTTCAAACCGAACGAGATCCTGGTAAAGCTCAGGCAGAACGAAAAAAGAATGCAACTCAAACATGAGAACACGCTGCTCAGAGACGTGATCAGAGAGACCTTCGGTTTTGAGAATCTTGTCGGCAGAAGCAAGGTCATGCGCGCTATATTCAATACGGTTCAGACGATTTCAGAGCATAAGACAACAGTTTTGATTACAGGGGAAAGCGGCACAGGAAAAGGGCTTGTCGCAAAGGCGATCCACTATGATGGAATCAGGAGAAATGGCCCCCTCGTTGCGATCAACTGCGGCGGACTTCCTGAGCATATCCTGGAACGTGAGATGTTCGGTTATGTCAAGGGAGCGTTTACAGATGCGGTTTACGATAAGAAAGGGCTTTTTTGCGAAGCAAACCACGGGACACTTTTTTTTGACGGGATAGGCAAACTCCCGATCTCCCTTCAGGTCAAATTGCTTCGCGTTCTGGAAGACGAAGAAATCCGTCCTCTCGGGGGCAACAAGTCGATTAAGGTTGACGTTCGCGTTATCGCGGCTACGGATGAGGATCTTTCAAAAAAGGTGCAGGAAAAGACCTTCAGCGATGACCTGTATTGCAGGATCAATCTTGTGCCGATCTATCTTCCTCCTCTCAGGGAACGAATGGAGGATATCCCGGTTCTGATCGACCATCTTATCAGAAAATTCAATATCCATCCGGGAAAGCAGGTTCGGGGAATTGATCCGGATGCCATTCGGGAACTTGCGGGACGGGCGTGGAGAGGAAATGTCAGGGAATTTGAAAATGTGATACAAAGCACAATGGCAATGATGGATCATGATATCATAAGTGTTGAGGATTTGCCGCGCGAGGTGAAAGGAGGGGAAAAAACAGGGGATCTGCTTTCCTTTGACACGCTTTCCATCAAGGCCAACAACAGCGCTCTTGAAAAGCTGTTGATAAAAAAAGCGCTCACGCAGACGAAAGGAAATCGTACTCAGGCTGCCAGACTTCTTGAGATCAGCCACCCCACCTTGTTGTACAAGATGAAAGAGTATTCGATTAAAGGCTGAGAACGCGGCAGTCAAAGATTGTATGATTAACTGTTTGACTGTCTCTGAAATGTTAAGAAGGAGGTTTTTATGCAAGATCTGAAAGAGGCATACAAGACTGTAATGGAAGATCATTTTCCGGACATTATTACCATTTCCTTTGGAGACCAGAAGCTGGTTTACCAGAAACGGACCTGGAAAATCCCTGATTCCCAGACAGGGGATCTGATAGAAAAAGGGCTCAGATATGGAGAGAACCCGGGACAGGAGGCGGCCCTCTATGCGCTCACAAACGGCAATCTTGCCATGGGCCAGTGCCGGTTTATCGATCCCGGGAACGGGCTTGTAAGCGCAATTGATGAGGCGGACATGCTGCAGGCCGGGAAACATCCCGGAAAGACAAACCTTACCGACATCGACAACGGCTTGAATATTATGAAGTATCTGATGGACAAGCCCACTGCGGTCATACTGAAGCACAACAATCCATGCGGCGCTGCCTCCGGCGGAGATCTGGCAAACGCCTATGTTAAGGCAAATCGGTCCGACCGTATAGCGGCCTTTGGGGGATGCGTTGTTTGCAGCCGCCCTGTCGATACCGAGACCGCCGGACTGATCAGCGAAAATTACCTCGAAGTGGTGGCGGCCCCGGACTATGAAGAAGGAGCCCTGGATATTCTGAAAAAGAGCAAGAATCTGCGCATCGTCCGGATTGCAAAGATAGACAGACTCAAAGAATACAGCCGGAAGCGTTTTGTTGACTTCAAATCATTGACAGACGGTGGTTTTATTGTGCAACAATCCCCGCTTAACAGAATAAGGTCAGCAGATGACCTCAAGATAGCCGAAACAACCTCGAAGGGAAAGAAATACAGGGTGGAAAGAGAACCCACGGAAAAGGAATACGCGGACATGCTCTTTGGATGGTCTGTGGAGCAGGGGGTTACGTCCAATTCGGTTCTTTACATCAAGGACGAATGCACAGTGGGAATCGGAACCGGAGAGCAGGATCGTGTAGGTGTCGCCGAGATCGCTATTCATAAGGCATATACAAAACACAAAGACATCCTTTCATTCGACCGTTTTAAGATGCCGTACAAGACTCTGGAGATGGAAATCAAGGCAGGCGGCAGGCTGATGGCTGACAAAGAGGCGATTGATCAGGAAACCGTTGAGGCAAAAGCGGGATTGATCGGGGCCTCCATGGTTTCTGACGCTTTTTTCCCTTTCCGTGACGGGGTGGACGTGGCCATTAAAGAGGGTATTTCAGCTATTGTGCATCCGGGCGGTTCGTTCAGGGATTTTGAATCGATTGAGGCATGCAACGAGGCATCGCCAAAGGTGACAATGGTATTTACCGGCCAGCGCGCGTTCAAGCACTAAGCCGTATGGAAGTTCGTGAATATCCCATACGATTTGGCCCGGTCCATGCCCTTCCAGTCGTTCATTACAGGATGGAATTCGCTGAGGCGGTCCGGCGTTCTTTTGAGACATTGTCTCCTGACGCAATCGCAGTGGAATTGCCGGACACCCTCAAATCATGCATCGAGGCGGGCGTAAAGAGGCTGCCTGAGGTTTCGGTTATATGTTATGAGACGCAGAAGCAGGATACGGTCTATCTCCCGATCATGCCCGCAGATCCACTGATCGAGGCGGTTCGCTGCGGTCTTGAGGAAAACATTCCTGTCTTTTACGTTGACCCTGACATTGATGAATACCCGATGCACCGTGAGCCCCTGCCTGATACCTATGCCGTGCACCGCCTGGGATGCGCGGCTTACTATGATGCGTTTTGCCGCATTGCCGAGCCTGCCTGCGGGATTGAAGACAGAAGACGCGAACCTGGGATGGCGCACGCCCTTCAGCAGCTTGCCGGGTCTTACCGGAAGATACTCTTTGTCTGCGGAATGGCGCATCTCCAGAGGGTCAGGGCCGCCTTTGACAGGCCTCAAACCACGCCTCTCGGTAAGATGACGCGCCATGGTGTGGGACTCTTTAACCTTCATCCGGAATCTCTTCCTGAAGTCCTGCCGGAATACCCGTTCCTTTCCGCGCTATACGAATACCGGCGCACAGGCTTGCCGGAAATGCCGGACAGGTCTCGTTATACGTTGCGCAGAAAATACGGGTTTCTTGAACTCTTTTCCAGCAAAGAAAAGAGCATGACCGAGGCAGAGGTTCTGGATGCCTCAGTCCGGTGGGCCGCCTGCAAGACCGGTGCTGTGAAACCGGACCGCCAGAAGGTCCTCTATTATCTTTTTGAGGAGGCGGCCCGGCACTACCGGCAAGACACCGGAGAGGCGGTTTCGCGATGGCAGAAACGAAGCTTTTTTCGTTTTTCCCGCAACTATGCCTGGATTGCAGGACTCCTTCTCCCCGACTTCTACCAGATCATGGTCGCGGCCCGTTCATGTGTTGACGATAATTTTTCGTATGCAATGTGGAGACTTGGTTCATTCTACCCCTGGCAGCGCGAAGCATCGGAACTCGCCACCATACGAATAAAAGGAGAGGACCTGTGGCTCGGCACGACAAAGATCAGGATACGCAGATTTGTCCCGAGGATAAAGAAACATCCCGTCTTCGTACCAAAAAAGAGACGACTGAAAGAGCAAAGACCAGGCGAATTCCTCGAGGGCTTTTCTGATCCGTCTATCTGTTCCTATCCGGTCGAAGATATTCTGATTGAAGATTTTGGCAAATTCCTCAAGACAAAGGGGGGGGTGATCCTCTCTGAACAACATTCCAGTTCCGTACCCTTTGAAACAACAATCCTCGACGGTATCGACATACGCGAGACAGTGCGTCACATGTATGAAGGGCGGGTCTATGTAAAAGAACGTTCGCGCATAAAGGGAGGTGTCGGATCAGTAGTGGTCATCTACGACGAAGACACGGAGAACAAGCGCTTCCCCTATGCAATGACATGGCTCGGGGAGCACGCGCAGGAATCAGACATGGCGTTTTATTCAACCGCTCCTGCCGACCATGTTGTCGGTCCCGGGATCTGCAGGTGTTCCTACGGCGGATTTCTCCTCAGTTATCCCCCCTTGCGTATGGCGGACGTCTGGACCGATCCGGATTATTATTTCGCCAGGACCAGGGCGGAAAGGCTGCTCCTCGCAGGGCTCGACTACAG
>LGOV01001508.1_pt1 | contig 11058 bp, 8 predicted proteins | sample 469881 | NCBI WGS metagenome assembly LGOV01 (sample SAMN03857199, study PRJNA290197) | marine sediment metagenome | biome: marine cold seep biome; feature: cold seep; material: marine sediment; isolation source: sample #5579, elevator 3A push core 41 containing 12 cm of sediment... ...
GCTTTTCCACAGTAACTACTTTAGATACAGATGACCAATTTCGTCTTGTTCGATATGTCGATACAGCAAGTACATTTACTACGACTAATGTGAACATCAGCCTCTTAGGAGTCTCTTAATGGCAAGATTAACTACAATCAAAATTGTACAGAGGGTACTATCAGCTATCGATTCTGATAATGTTACCAGCATTACTGACACAGTAGAATCTGAGCAGGTTAAAGATATCCTTGACACTGTTTACGATAGATTGCTTGATGACTTTCCTTGGTATCATCTCAAGGAGTATGGTACCCTTGAAGTAACATCCGTAAATAATGAAATGAAGATTCCTAATACTGTCATTCAAGTAGACTCTGTGCGTTATAATAAGAAAGATGTTTATTATATTACTCCAGAAGATATGACAGAGAAGTTGGATTCAAGAGATACAAGTCTCTCTAACGTGGATAGTCTTGGGGCATATACTGAACAAGAGCCTACCTACTGGACAAGTGTTGATGACGAGAAGATTATCCTAGACTCCTATGATGGTACTCTTGTCTCCTCTCTGACTAATTGTTTGTTTATCAGGAAACCTTCCGTTCTAACTAGTGATAGTGATATTCCAGATATGCCTGACCGACTTCATACTGTACTTTTAGATGGGGTTTTTGAGGGAGCTTTCAGACTTCTCAAAGGTGATCTCCAAACCGCTGCTGTTTACCAAAGAAAATACTTGGTAGGTCTTGGCAAAGTTAAACGATGGGCTAGAATGATTAATAAAAAGGATTCTACTTATGGAAAAGGTTATGGAAGAAACTCTTACAGAGGTTAGTGAGGAACAATATCCTCAGTATAAAATTGAAGATAGTGGAATCAAAGTCCTAGTTAGTAAAAGAACTGCACTTCCTGGAATATTTCTAACCTTCCTTGATGCGGAACGTGCATATACAAAGTATATAAATAAACCAAAGACTCTCAAAAGGCAAGTTGCTAATAAAAAGGCTAACTAATTATGGCGTTGAATAGTGTTACTTATTTTAATTTTTCTGGGGGTCTGAACACAGAAGCCAGTGTAGTTAATATTGAACCCAATGACGCTACAGATTTGCTTAATATAAAACTGAATAAGGATGGGTCGGTCGAGAGGCGTAAAGGGGTAGACTTTATTGATACTAAGGTTGGAGGAGGATACTATGGTACTGAGACAGGAGACTATGAGCTGTATGATGAAGTTCCTTCTGTCGGAGTATTCTCTTTGACTAAATCCACTGGGGTTACTGCTAACTATGTAGCAATCCAAGTGGATACTAAGATTAAACTTTATGACTATACTAACTATATCTCTCTTGGATTAATAGACTTACCTATCTTTGAAGAAGATATTTCTTCTTATGGTAGTGGGGAGATGTCTTACTATAAAACTCAATTCTTAAAGACTAGGGGTAGAGTCTATATTATAAATAAGGATCTTGAACTTTGTTATATCAGTTATGATGATATTGGGGATCTTCAGATTACTAAAGAAAATATCTTTTATAGAGACTTATCTGGGGCAGCAGAGATAGATGAGTATAGAAATAATGATAACGAGATAAAGAATTTTAAGTGTATTAAGACACACATCAGTGATTCGAGTGGTGATCCAATTGTTAATAGACCGGAATCAGGATCAAACTGGGAGGAATTTTGGGTTGTAAATGGGGCCGGAGATCCCAACTATAGTGGTTGGCAGCATAATGCCAGCTATGAGTCAAATGTAAAGGAAGTAGAATTTAGTGGGACAGAGAAAGGTTGGCGTACTGGTACAATGTCTTCTGGGAGGATGTGGCTTTCAGGAGTGAATGAAGAATATAATAAGATTTATTTTTCTCAAACTATTATTGAAGATGTGCACCATACTAGGATGTATCAATTTGCAGATCCTTTTAATAAATATGATTCAGATGTCGTAGATACAGATGGTGGTACTATTATCATTTCTGATGCCGATGAGATTGTAAGACTAGAGTCTTTTGGGGGTGGGATTCTTGTATTCGCTACTAATGGAGTATGGTATGTAGCTGGTGGTGGAGGTGGTACTTTTAAAGCTACAGATTTTTCAGTAGATAAAATCTCTGATGAAGGAGCTGCTGGAGAAAGTACAGTAGTTTCTATTGAGAACAAGGTAATCTACTTCGGCCTTAGTGGAGTATATCTTATCGGGGAGAGTGATATTACTGGTAAGCCAACGCCACAAAATCTCTCTACTCAAAAGATTGATAGCTTTTATAACAGCATTCCTCTATATAATAAATCTATTGGCAAAGCAATAGTAAATACTTCAGAAAAAAAGTTATATTTCTTTACTAATTTTTCTTCCCAAACTTGGGGAGTAGAGAGAAATAAATATAGTAAGAATACCCACTGTAGGGATATTCTTATTTATGATATTAATCTTAGTGCTTGGTCTAAATATTCTCTGGAGGAGGATACAGAAGGGACTAAAGTTTCTATCGGAGATGCCTTTAATATCCAAGGGAGTTCTCTGGATTTCTCTACTGTTATAGATAATAGTGGTGATTTAGTAGAAGATGAAAGTGCTAACTTAGTGGAGGCTTTCGGCACAACAGGAGTTGGGACCTCTGTAATGAAAACTACTTTCCTTTTAATGAAGATCTCTGGGAATACCTTGAGTTTTGCTTTCGGGAGACTTGAAGGAGATGAATACCAAGACTTCTCTCTTAATGAAACTGATGCAGAAACTTACGATTCGTATATCGATACTGCACAACAGATCTATAATGATATCATGCACAAGAAGCAAGTTCCATATCTGACTACTATCTTTAAACGAGTAGAAGATAATATCCTAGATGGAAATGGTGTTGATACAAATGCTGGAGGTTGTCTCTATACAGCAATCTGGAATTGGGCGACTAATACACAAAGCTTTAAGTATGGAACTGCTAGGCAAGCATACCTTCCTAACAAGTGGAATATTTCTTATGAAGATGGGAGTGACCCTGGTTTAGAAGTTGTAAAAAATAAGCATAGAGTAAGGGGTCGGGGGAATGCAATTCAACTTCGTTTTGAGAATGATGGGGATAAACCTTTCCGCTTATATGGTTGGCAGATGGTAGTCCAAACTTCCCGAAGGGTTTAATATGAATTTTGAAATGGTGGAGAAAACTTTTTCAGAGAATGTTGCACTACCATTCAAGGAAAAGATTACTAAACTAGAAGAGCTGATGCTTAAAGAACCTCAAGCTGAATGTCCCGTTACCCACTCCTTTCTCCCTGGTACTTATATTCGGGAGATTAGGATGTCTGCTGGAGTATTAGCTATAGGACACTATCACAAAACTGCACATAAGAATATCTTTCTTCGAGGTAAGATTCTTGTTCCGAAGGAAGATGGGTCAGTTGAAGAGTTAGTAGCACCCATGGAATTTGTTGGGCAGCCTGGGAAAAAGATTGGGTATATTCTTGAGGACGTAGTATGGCTAAATATTTTTGAAACTGATGAACAAGATATCAGTACTCTTGAGGAGATGTTCTTAGATAAGGGTAAGTCTACCCCCATCAATCCTTATAAAGAAAACTCTACTCAGCGAATAGAGTACCAGCGAATGCTGGACGATCTTGGGTATAAGGAAGAGGAAGTTAGGAGACAGTCTGAGATTACCGTAGACCTAATACCACTTCCCTTTGGGACATACAAGGTTGCAGTTGCTGACTCTCCTATAGATGGAAAAGGAATCTTTGCTACGTCTGAAATTAAAGCTGGAGAAACTATTGCACCTGCTAGGCTTGATGGTAAACGTACTCCTCTTGGAAGATTCACTAATCATTCAAGTAACCCTAACTCTAAAATGGTAGCAGACAATAAAGGAGATCTTTATGTAGTAGCTACTAGAGATATCTGTGGTATGGTAGGTGGAGTTTTTGGGGAAGAGTTGACTACAGACTATAGAGAGACAAGGAAACTTGTGGAAGAATTGGAGAATAAATTATGTCATCAGCAATTACAGCAGTAGTAGTTGCAGCAGTATCTTTAGTAACGGGAGTTGTTGGTGCTGTTGAACAGAAGAAACAAGCTGAGAAAGTGGAAAAGAAACAAGAAGAACAAGCAAGACTCCAACAACGTCTGCAAGCTGCTAGGGCTAAGAGAGTTGCCAGAATCAGACAGGCAGAACAACTAGCAGGTACTGGTGGCCTTGGTGGTACTGCGGTCACTGCACCTGTCATTGGAGCAGAGACTCAAGTAGGAGCGCAGCTAGATATTCTTGAGGAACAAACTGAACTCCAAGTTGAGCAATTTGGTCTGCAAAGAGCGCAGACAGTTGCCGGAGCTAATGCAGCTATTGGTCAAGCTATTGGTTCTTTTGCTTCTGTAGCAATGACTCCAACAGCTAGTGGAACTAGTACTATTGGACAAGATGCGCTCGCCACATTTAAAGGAAAGTAAGATATGGCTAACAGAGTTGTAGTAAAACCTAATCCTGATGTAGTTGCTCCTAGTGTTGGTATCGCTCCAGCAAGAGCAAAACCCTCTTTCCTTGGGGAACTTGCTAGTGCAGTACTTCCAACAGTAACAGGAATTGCTAAAATTAAAGGTGCTATTGCAGGAGAAGCACCTAACCTTTCTTTTATCGGAGATATCCTGAACAGTAGGGAAGCAGAGATGAAACAACTCTCTGATGAAGGACAACTTAGTGAGATTAATGTTAATGCTGTTGATGCTAGACACAAAGATTCTCTGACTTCTGAGCTACTTAATAGAGGAATCCCTACTAAATTCTGGAGTCAAGTAAGGGAACAATATAAGTTCGGGGGGGATACTAGTCAATTTATTCACGTAGATAAAGAAGGAGATGCAATAACTACAACAAATATTCTCACTGGACAATCTACCTTTCAGTTTAAGTCTCTTGAGAAAGCAGCAGCCCAGATGCAGAATGATATTATTGGAGCTATTGATCCAGTAGTTATTGAACACTCCCTGGCTCTGCCGGATGTTAAAAGAGAAACTTTCTTAGCCCCCTATATTGCCGCATCTCAGAAAAGGTACAAGGCTAACTTTGATACTAAGCAACGTCTTGCTGCTGTTGAGGGTAGGAATAAGTTATTTAGTGCAACTAAGGAGCAGACAAGAAATGATACAGAACTTGTTTTTGATGACTTTGATGTACAGAATAGAATAGAACTTTCTGATAAAGTAACTGACTTATCTCAACAAGTAGCAGATGGGATAACTACACCAGACCAAGCTAAAGCTACACTCCTTAATTGGATAGAGAACTCTTCTAGAGATCTTGGTAACAGGGAAAATCTTTTAGACATGGGGAGAACTGCTACTGAATACTATGGAGGTTTCCAGAAGCATATAGATGCTGCCGTAGATATCATAGGCAGTCTTGACCCACAGAAGCAACTTAATCGTGAAGTGCTTGGTAAAGAACTTTTACTTCGGGAATTTATTGCTGACACTAAGAATAGTCTTCCTGATAATATTAAGGTACAATTTGCACTTTCTAAGTCTGCATCTGAGATTGCAATGTCTCACTTTTATATCAAGAGTCTTGGTAAAGAAGTCCCTGCTCTTGCTTGGACTGCACTCGCAGAAAGATCTAGTACTATTGTCAGAGATGATTTTCTTCCCGCTCTTAAACTTGCAGTTGATGATCCCCCAGATAAAGATCTAGTTACTGGAAGTGGGACAATTACTGCTACAAATGTTGTTTTAGGTTCCTTACAAGCTATGGTAGAAGGAGACTACTGGGCACAGAATGCAGCAACCGTAGAAGACACACTAAGGATGTATGACCAGCTAAAGAAACTACCTTCGTACGAGCAGGTAGACCCAAAGATGCAAAAGCATTTATCAGATCTATCTACTAGATTATACTCTGTGTTTAAGGGGGATCGTAGGATAGAAAATCTTCTGAGAGACTATGTTGAAAAACCATAAGAATGGCGAGGGAGAATAATGGCAATTGAACCTACTGTAAATACAACTGAAGAATCGCCACAAGCTGGCATCTTGAAGAGTATGGAGGAGTTTAATCTTCGGGAGAAAACTGGCGGAGTAGGTGAACAACGTACTGAAGAACCACTTTCTCAACAAGACCTGCTTGAAAGCATGGAGGCCTTTAAAGAAAAACAAAGCCAAGATGCTGAGAAACCTGGGCTTACTTCTAATAGTGCCTTGGATATCCTTGAGTCAGCTAAGCTAAGATTCAAGCAAGCCTTTAATTTAACTGGTGTAGATCCTGACCCTGCCGAACAAGAAGAAGAGGTTGCTCTTGATGTAATTGATGCTGAGAATGGTCAGGATATTAGAGAGAAGAATTACCCAATCTTTGCCGAAGAGTACGAGGAGCAGAAGGATAGTCGAGTTCAAGGTACTCTTAATGTACTGATGAGCCTCACTTCTACTGAGGAAGAGAAACTTCGTTCTGTTCGTGCATTGAAAACAGCTATTGAAGTTGATTCCCTGTTCTCCAGCGTAAAGACTGCTAATGCTTCTTTTAACTTGAGAGAGTTAGAGAAGAGAATGCTTGGTTTCTTAGCTGACCCATCTGCCAATCTACTTAAGGAAGGCGATGAAGCAGAGATAAAGAATCTAGCTACAGATCTCGGCATTGCCCAACTTGCTGATTCTGTGATGCCAAGGTCTAAAGATATTAGGCGTAAAGCTACCCTTGCGGAGAGAGTCGTTAAAGAAAAACTTGACATCAATAAGTGGGGTAGTAAAGAAGTAAAGCAATACGGTAAGGCTTTCCTTGACGAGTTTATGTACCAGACTATGTTTATCCCTGAATGGGTACATGGTTTGATTGACAAAGATATCAAAGATGACATGGTTACGTTTAGAGCATTGCTGGATGAGAACCAGAAAAAGGGAGGGATAATCTCTGCGGTTGCTGGTAAAACTGCTGAACAACTCAGTCTTGTTCTTGATCCAGTAGTTGATACAGGCATCGCAATCCCTATCAAACTCTTGAAAGGAGTAAGAGCGGCTGGTAAAGTAAAGAGTCTGATGAAAACTACTGAGATACTTGATGATGCTGTAGGTACTATGCCAACCCTAGCCTTATCTAAAGCTTCCCATGAGACAAGAGTTGTTACCCTAAATACCCTGAAGAACACTGACCATAAAGCTTTTGAAGCTGTAGAGAAGATTGTGGCCCAGGGTACAGACGACTTCTCCCAGTCTCTTGATATAGCTATTAAGGAAGTTAGAGAGGGCAATGTAGTTGTTGGTACTCCTCCTGAATTAATGACATCTGCTGGTTCTGATCGTGCTATTAGAGCAGGTCTTGACGGGGATCAGGGAGCTATCGAAGAACTTGTAGAAGAAACCCTACTTGCTACTGACCCAAGTGATATCTCTAAGCAGGTAGATGTAGTTAGAAAATCTATTGATGCTGGAGATCACGTTACCCTTACTATGATTTCTGATCTTCCTCACTCTGGAGTACTTAATCCTACTACTGAGTTTGGTAGAGAATTGAATAACGCAACAAATGTATCTACTACAGTTGCAAATCGTATTGAGTGGGACTATATGCAGGGTCCAGTTGAAGCTATGGTAGCTAAGACTAACCATGCTAGTTTTTATAATCGGCAGATTGGTATTGGACCTTCCGCCCAAGGATGGGCTGAGAAGTCTGGATCAAGAGTCCTTGGCTTTACCTTTGCACCAAGAGCAACCTTCAAAGGATCTGCTAAGGGTGATCTTGTATGGAAGGTATTACTGAATACTAAAGAAGAACAGAGATTAGCACAAGCTGCTGACAGGAATCTTAAGAGAATCTTTAAGAATGTTAAAGGTGAAGAGAAGAAACTCTTAAACCAACTTCTGCTAGAAGGTAATGATGTAGGTAGAAACTGGATGCCTGTAGAGGGGGGACTTATCTTGGATGGGGTGCAGGATTCTTTCCAAGCTGCTTCCCCAAAAGTAGTTGATTCCATGATGGCATTTCGGAGGATGCACGATGATGCTGCTGCCCTTTTGAACTCTACAATGCGTTCTCAGATGAAGACTAAAGGTTATAAGTTTGTTACTGAGTCTGAAGAGGTGGCATTCAAGCAAGTTGGTGTTGTAGAAGGTACACCTATTGTTGACCGTCATGGTAATAATGCTGTATGGTCTAGGGGACATAGAGATGCTGGGGATTCTATTTGGACATTTAGTAAGAAAGGAGAGCGGGGTGCTGATGCAGAACTAGTTGTCCTCTCTGAAAAAGAAGTAAGAGAGTACTTGGGGGAAATCCCCGATACATTTAACCCACTCAATAATAGAGATGGGTATATGCACATCAAGTATACCGAGCCATATATTATTACCAAACTTCAATTAGATGAAAGTGGTAACATTGTAGGCACTAAGGCAGTAGCAACTGCTGACTCTACTAGAGAAGCACAAGAGTTTATCTCTAAGTTTGAAGATGTAGAGGGTGGAGCTATGTATACTGCTGATCGTGTAGATGGTCCAAGGACCGATGTAGTTACTGGAGATCTGTTTGATAGATCTTTTAAGATGACAGATGCACAGTTTAAAGATCTTGAAAAGATTCTTCGTGATGGTGGAAAATCTGAAGAGTTCATCCAAGCATTGAAAGATTCTCGTCAACGGTATGGCTATCGTCCACAAGGTTTTATGAAGCATCGTGGAGAAGGTTTGTTATCGGCTAAGACAGCAAACTTTGACGAGGTTACTGGTCAGATCATTGGGGAGAAAGCTCCTATTCTTGCATCAGATGAAGCGGCAGCTTCTTACCTTGCTAAGGTTTCTAGGTACACAGCTAATGCTCCTTGGGAAGAGATGCTTAAGACTAGCTTTCAAAGAACTTATGGCAAACTTCTTACTAACCCAGATGATATTTTTTCTTTCCCGAAAAACCCAGCAGAAATTGGGATCAAGAAATTTAATGAAGTCTCCTTGTACCAACGTCAGCTTAAGAATATTACTGGGAAGAAAGGATTGGCTGAAACTTATGTAGATGCGTCTAGGCAGTGGGCTATTGGTAAAGTAACAGCTAGCACAAGCCCTATAGTCTCTCGTACTGGAGAGATCTTGCATAAGATTGTACCTAATGTAGGACAGTTTACTGGTACAGCAAAGACTATCACTAGACAATCTTTAATGGGTATTGGTGCTGTTATCCAAACTCCTATGCAGTTTGCCAATGCTTATAAGAATGCTTTGCTTATTGCTGCTGGTGGCAAGCTTTTGAAAGGGGATCTAAAAGCTACTGCAAAGATTATAGCAATGACTCATACTGACTTTGCTTCTGCTCTTGTTCCACTTGTAACTAATGCGGAGGTTGGATTCACTAAGAGGGGTAAGCTAGTATGGGACCGCCTACAGAAATCTGGCATCACTGCTGGTATCGACCTTGAGGCATTTGGTGGAGCATTTCGTGACCCAAGAAATATGAATGTCCTTACTACAGGTTGGATGAAGAAAACTGTCAAGGGTGCTGCTAAAGTAACTGGTGACTTTGCTCTGTACGGAGAGCAAGGTGCCCAGATGTTTGGTTGGCTTGCTGCTCATAATGAGATTGAAGGATTGATTAAAGCAGGCAAGTATCCAACTCTTGGCATTGATGATCTTGTTAAAAACTCTGATAGGTTTATTGATGCGGTAACCCAGAGAGGTTCTTTATTCTCTCATAATATGTCAAGGGCTAATCGTGCTGGTATGTCTTCTGGGGAATTTCTTTCTATGGCTACTATGTTGAAACGATTTGGTTTCGATGAAGCAGGTCTTTATTATAATATGGGGAAGGAACTTACTAGAAGAGAACAAGTTGCTCTTTGGGCAGGTACTGTTGGAGCATTTGGATTACCAGGAGTTCCTGGGTATATGGATGCAGTCATGGTTTCTGAAACAGCAGGGAATCTATTACTCCCTGGAATCCCAGATGCTGATGGGGTTGTTCAGTATGAACTTCCCTTGGCTCTTGCGAAGATGGCTCAGGAGTCTGCTGATAAGTTAGGCATTCCTGCTCCCGAAGTGAAAACAATGTTTCTTGCTTTGACTCAGGGTGGGATATCTGCAGCTACTAAAGGTCAACTTGCTCTAGCTCCAAGGATGGCAGTTGCTGGGTTATATACTCCTTTCATTCGGGGTGCTTCTGTTGATGAAAATACCCTTGGGGCATCTTGGTCTGTATTTAAGAAGTATATGCAAGCAGGAGAAGTATCTGCTGAAGTACTATACAATGCTATAAGGGAATATGGTATCTCTGGTATTCCTGTAAATACTTACCAGACAATTGCTGGAGAACTTACTGATCCAGTTACTGGTATTGCTAAGATGAAACAAGCTTATGGGGCGTTGACTACAGGAGAGATTCGTAGTAGTACTGGGCAATTGCTTAGGGAAAGTGAGTCATTTTCTGATACCCTCCTCTTATCTCTTGGAGAAACTCCTGGGGATATCAGAATGCTTCAAGAGTATCAATCAGTTCTCTATAAAAGAAAGACTAAAGTTAAAGATTGGATTAGAAAGAATACTAAGGCTGTTGCAGAACTTTACCAAAGTAGCCCAGAACATGCTGCTCTCTATACTGACCATATTCAAGAAGAACTTACAGCTTCTGGTTATGGTCAACTTGCTGTCTCTTTTCAGATGATGGCTATTAGGGAAACTATGAAAAAGGATTTGCCAGCTACACAGAAAGCGATCCTTGATTCCGTTATCGACCCCATTATTGAAGAGAACCTTCGTGATGTATTGGGAATAATCCAGAAATAAAAGGAGATAAAAATTATGCCGAAAGTTAAAACAAAAAAGAAAACCGCAATGGCCCCCCGTCCTCCTAAGAGAAAGAAGAAGAGGGTAGAGGAGAAAGTAAAGAAAAAGGCAATGGCCCCACGACCACCAAGAAAACCATCTACAAAGAAAGCATAATCTGCCATGCCTATTTCAATACCAGATTTAGCTTGGTATGTATCGACAGGTTCTGTTGTAATTCTTATGTCTATCATCACGGTTATGCTCGGATGGGGTTTTTCGTTATTGATAAAAAAGTTAGAATACATAACTTCTAAACTAGACAGTTGGGTTGTTGAGACAGCTAG
>LGOV01033918.1_pt2 | contig 11056 bp, 9 predicted proteins | sample 469881 | NCBI WGS metagenome assembly LGOV01 (sample SAMN03857199, study PRJNA290197) | marine sediment metagenome | biome: marine cold seep biome; feature: cold seep; material: marine sediment; isolation source: sample #5579, elevator 3A push core 41 containing 12 cm of sediment... ...
TTCGGAATTTTAGTACATGTAACTGTTTCTTCTTTGCAATTCCTTCTTCTCCTCTTTGGCGGACAACTTTCTCCTTGTTTTTTTCAAACTATTATACAATAGCTACTGAAAAAGAATAGCGATAAAAGCATTATTCTGATCCGACAATTTGAATTTATAAATTTCTTCAAAAATCTATTTATTTATATTGAATTGTTTGTGCCATTTTCTTACCTTTGTGAGTATATACTTAACTTCTTTAGTATGCATTACATACCAAATGTTCTCTTTGCTATACTACTTATAGCAGGCTTTGTCTTTTTTATAAATAATTTCAAAAAAATAGTTAGAAACATCAAATTGGGGAGGCCTCTTAATCGCAGTGACCGCAAAGGAGAACGTTGGAAAAATATGGCGTGGGTTGCCGTCGGACAATCAAAAATGACACGTCGTCCTTTCCCGGCTATATTACACCTAATCGTCTATGCCGGGTTTATTATTATCAATTTAGAGTTTCTAGAAATAATAATCGATGGTTTGTTGGGTACACACCGTGTTTTTTCTTTTGCCGGAGGATTGTATGATTTTTTGATTGGTTCCTTTGAAATTTTAGCAGTTTTGGTATTAATCTCTGTCGTTATTTTTTGGATTCGACGTATGATTATTCGTATCCNNATTTGGTACACATAGAGTACTTTCTTTTTTGGGTGGATTTTATAGTTTTTTAATTGGTTCATTTGAAATATTAGCAGTATTGGTTTTAGTTTCAGTTATTGTTTTTTGGATTAGAAGAATGGTAATTCGTATTCCACGTTTTTGGAATAAAGAAATGACGCGTTGGCCTAAAAATGATGCCCTGAATATTTTGTATTTTGAAATGGTGCTGATGAGTTTATTCCTCATTATGAATGCCGCCGATTTTAATTTACAAAATCTAGGTGCTGAACACTATGTCAAAGCGGGATCTTATCCTATCAGTCAATATATCGCAACTTTACTACCTTCAAATACAGACACACTCATCTTGTTAGAAAGAGGAACTTGGTGGTTGCATGTTATCGGAATTTTTATCTTTTTAAATTATTTGTACTATTCCAAACACTTACATATTCTATCTGCTTTTCCCAATACATTTTTTGCGAATTTAGATGAGGTAGGAAAACTCAATAATTTGGAATCGGTTACAACTGAAGTAAAAATGATGATGGATCCAAGTATAGATCCTTTTGCAGCACCGGCGGAAGGCGAAGAAATGGAAATGCCGGATAAATTTGGTGCAAGTGATATATTCGATTTAAATTGGGTACAACTTATGAATGCATACACTTGTACGGAGTGTGGACGTTGCACCTCGGTTTGTCCCGCAAATCAAACCGGAAAAGAATTATCGCCACGTGCCATCATGATGAAAACTCGTGACCGATTAGAAGAAATTGGGAAAAATATCGATAAAAATGGAGCATTCAAAGAGGACGGCAAACAGTTACTCAACGACTATATCAAACCTGAAGAACTTTGGGCATGTACCACTTGTAATGCTTGTGTTATAGAATGTCCCGTCCAAATAGATCCACTGTCTATCATTATTGATATGCGTAGATTCTTGGTAATGGAGCAATCAGCGGCACCTACTGAACTCAATATGATGATGACCAATATTGAAAATAATGGAGCTCCTTGGCAGTATTCTGCTGCTGACAGGCTTAACTGGAAAGATGAAGAGGTAAATGCTTAGATAATACTTTGAGCATTGATGTATAGTCGATACTTTGTTTCGATTTGTAAGTTAATCTGAGTAAAAACTGTTTAATTTGACAGTAATGATTTAATCAGATTATAATATTTAAAAATAGTTCTTTATATAGTTTCACTTTTAGATGAGGTTTTTGACTTGTTTTAGGTAATTTTGTAATACCAACAAACATAAGAAAGTCAAAATAATAATGAAAAAAGAGGATATTGAAAAACAACTAGAAGATGTTGTAGTTAACGGTAAGCACATTAGTCCGGTTTTACCAAAATCGATTAAAAATTATTTAATTGATATTGATGGAACAGTTTGTGATGACATTCCAAACGAAGAACCCGAGAGGATGCAAACAGCTTTACCATATCCCGATGCCCTAGAAACCCTGAATAGATGGTATGATCAGGGGCATCAAATTACTTTTTTCACCTCACGCCTAGAAGAACATCGCGAGATTACTGAAGCTTGGTTAACAAAAAGCGGATTTAAATATCACGGTATTGTAATGGGCAAGCCTAGAGGAGGAAACTATCATTGGATAGATAGCCACAAGGTGAAATCAACCCGATATAAGGGTAAATTCACCGAAATGGTTAAAAGAGAACTAACCATTGAAGTTTTTAAAAATTAAAAATGAGTGATCAAAATTTATTGAAAGTTCCAACAATGGCTGAATTAACAGCCGAAGGAAAAAATCCTGATGTACTTTTTTGGGTAGGTTGTGCTGGAAGTTATGATGATAGAGCAAAAAAAATAACACGTTCTTTTGTTAAAATACTAAATAAGGCAGAAGTAAGTTTCGGAGTATTAGGTTCAGAAGAATCATGTACTGGAGATCCTGCAAAACGTGCTGGAAACGAGTTTTTATTTCAAATGCAAGCGATGACAAACATCGAAATATTAGATGCATATGAAGTAAAGAAAATTGTTACAGCTTGTCCTCACTGTTTCAATACTATTAAAAATGAGTATCCTAAATTAGGAGGAAACTACGAAGTAATTCACCATACAGAGTTATTACAGCAACTTATTGATGAAGGTAAACTTACGTTAGAAGGTGGTGAGTATAAAGGTAAAAGAATTACGTTCCATGATCCTTGTTACTTAGGAAGAGCCAATGACATATACGAAGCTCCAAGAAATTTGATTAAAGAAATGGAGGGAGAATTGTTAGAGATGAATTCTTGCAAGTCTGATGCTATGTGTTGTGGAGCTGGTGGAGCCCAAATGTTTAAAGAAGCAGAAAAAGGTACCGAAGAAGTATTCGAAGCTCGTACTAAGCAAGCAATTGATGTTAATCCAGATATTATAGCAACTGGTTGTCCATTTTGTAACACTATGCTTACTGATGGTATTAAAATGAAAGATTTAAATGATCAGATTAAAGTGTTGGATATTGCAGAAATAATAGCCGATGCAAATAATCTTTAAGAGTAAATAAATAAGTAAAATAAGTTACTTAGGATATTCTTCAAAAAGTTTAAATATATAAGTGAAAATTCCCTGCAATTTTAATAATTTGCAGGGAATTATTTTTATTAAGATTAATTTGTATATAGTTGAATAGTAGCGGGATGAGGTTTGTTTTAAGTTTTTTTATATTTTTTTCATTGAGTTTTTTTAGTGCATTTGGACAAGCTAACTTAGAAGAGTCTCCACTATATGTAAATTCTGAGCAAACAATTTGGGTTGATAGTATAATGAATAGTATGACTATTGATGAAAAAATCGGTCAATTATTTGCTGTTGATGCATTTTCTGATAACAGATCTGCAAACGAGAAAAACATAAAAAATTTAATAAAGGAATACCATATTGGTAGTGTTATTTTTTTTNNCCCTTAAAACAAGTAGAACTCACAAACGAATATCAAGAGCTATCAAGAGTACCTTTGATGATTGCTATGGATGCAGAATGGGGAGTTTCAATGAGGTTAGATAAAACTCCACGTTTACCAATGCAAATAGTAATTGCAGCTTCTAATAATATCGAAAATTCTTACCTGGTTTCTGAAGAAATAGCCAACGAATGTAAAAGGCTAGGAGTGCACATGAGTTACTCACCTGTTGCGGATGTAAATATTAATCCAAAAAATCCAATTATCGGGCGTAGATCATTTGGAGAGGACAAGAAATTAGTAGCATCATTTGCTGTTTCAGCAGTTGAAGCTTATAGAAATAATGGGATAATTGCCTGTGGTAAGCATTTCCCTGGTCATGGTGATACTTCACAAGACTCACACAAAACCTTACCAAGTGTTAATGCAAGCTTAGAAAGAATTAATGATGTGGAATTATATCCTTTTACAAAATTAATTAATAATGATCTGCCTGCAATAATGGTTGCACACCTTAAAATTCCTGCATTAGAGCCAAATAGTAAATTACCTTCATCGTTATCGCCTCGAATCATAGATACTTTATTGAAACAAAAAATGCATTACAAAGGTTTGGTTCTTTCTGATGCGTTAAATATGCAAGGAGCACAATCTTTTGGGAGTAATGTAGAAATTAATATTCAGGCTTTTAAAGCTGGAAATGATATTTTAGTTTACCCTCTGGAAATAGATAAGACAGTAGCTAAATTTAAGGAGGAAATAAAATCAGGAAAAATAACCGAATTAAGACTTAACGAGAGTGTTAGGAAGATATTAATGGCAAAATATTGGGCAGGGTTAGGAGAATATTCACCTATAGATGCTAATAGAATTATTGAAGATTTAAATAATCAACACTCGAAAGATATTATTAATAAAGTTACGAAAGAGTCTATTACATTAATTAAGAATAAAAATGATGTACTTCCTCTTGTTGATGTAGAGTCAAAGATTGCTCATCTGGTATTTGGAGTAGACAAAATGTCAGAAATTAATAATAGATTAAACGACTATGGTAAAGTTGATAATTTTAAAGTCAATTTCTCTAATTTAAACAGTATAAAAGATAAAATTAAAAAGTATTCAACAATTATTATTTCAGTAGATAATCCATTCTATTATAATAGAAAAAACAAGTCGTCGCACAGAGCCAGTATTAAAGAATTACAATCTCAGATAAAAAAAATATCTAAAAATAAAATTGTGATACTTAACTTAATTGGTGATCCATACAGCCTTAGTGATTTTGGAGATGAAGATATTTTTGATGCTATTATTATTTCATATAAAAACACAAAAGTTGCTCAGCAATATACAGCTGCAACAATTTTTGGAGCAAATTCACCAAAAGGAGTTTTACCAGTAACAATCAGTGAAAAATACAAGGTAGGAACATCATTAACTTTCCCTGAAATAGGACGTTTATCGTATTCAACACCTGAGCTAGAAGGAATGAGTTCAATAAAATTAAGTATGATTGATTCCATAGTTAATAAGGCCATTCAAGATACTGTTATGCCAGGCGGACAGGTACTAGTAGCTAGAAATGGTAAAATAGTTTATAACAAATCATTTGGGTATAAAACCTACGAGGAAAAAGAAAAAATAAAACATAGCGATTTGTATGACATAGCTTCGTTAACGAAAATAATGGCTGCAACTCCTATTGTAATGCATTTGATAGAAGAAGAGAAATTAAATTTAGATACTCCAATGCAAGAGTATTTTTCGGAACTTGATACTACAAGTAAAGCTGATATTACATTGAGGCAAATGATGGCTCACTATGCACGTTTACAACCGTGGATTCCTTTTTTTAGAAATACTTTAGATGAAAATGATAAACCAGATAGGAAAAAATACTATAGGTTTAATTACGATTCAAAACATAAAATTAAAGTAGCTAAAAATTTGTATCTACGTAATGATATGAAGGATTCTATCATTTATGATGTTTTACATTCTCCATTACTTGATACTCTTGAATACAAATACAGCGACTTGCCATATTATTTTATTCAAAATATTGTAGAGAAAAAAGAAAGAAAATCTCTTGACAAACTTGCAAGTAAATGGTTTTATAAGCCTTTAGGTTTACAACGTATCTCTTATAAACCAAAGAATACTTTTTCTGTAGATGATATTGTTCCTTCAGAAATTGATACTTATTTTAGACAAAAAGAATTACGAGGAGATGTAAATGATCCTGGAGCGGCTATGCTTGGTGGAATAGGAGGGCATGCAGGTGTTTTTTCAAATGCATATGATTTAGCCGTAATTATGCAAATGTTTTTACAAGAAGGATATTATGGAGGTAAACGCTATTTCTCTCCTTCAACAGTTGAAGAGTTTACTAGCTGTCAGTATTGTGATAAAGGAAATAGACGTGGAATAGGTTTTGATAAACCTCAGTTAGAAGGCGAAGGTCCGGCATGCGATTGTATTTCATATTTAAGCTTTGGACATTCTGGATATACAGGAACAATGGCTTGGGCTGATCCTGATGAAAAAATAGTTTATATCTTTTTATCAAACAGAACTTACCCCGATTCAAAGAATACTAAGTTAGTAGATCAAAATATTAGGACCAATATACAAAGTGTAATATATAATGCAATAAACAATGTTGAATAGAAAATTAATTCTTTTAGTAGTACTAGCAATTTCGAGTACTTTAGCTTTTTCCCAAGAAATTAAGAATGATAGTATCATAACTCAGTTTTTTCCGAGCGGGCAGGTAAAATCAATTAGTATACTTAATGATACTATTAAAAATGGTATACAATTAGAAATAGATTCAAACGGTAGGTTATTAAAACAGGAAGAATATATTTCAGGTGTTTTAAATGGTAAACAGATAACTTTTGAACGTGGTAGAATTTCTTTAGTTAAAAACTATAAAAACGGATTATTAGATGGTCCGGTTGAGAGGTTCACTAACAGTCGTAGATTAAGTAGCTCAGAGAATTTTAGTAAAGGTATAAAGTCAGGAGAAAGTACGTGGTATTATTATAGCGGTAAACTATGCGCAACATACAATTATGAAAATGGTAGTATAGTTGGAGAATCTAAATTTTACCATGAAAATGGTAAAGAGAAATCAGTTTATATTTTCAGCAAAAACGAGATAAATGGACCTTATATTGAATATGATGAAGAAGGTAAAACTGTAGTAGAGGGGCAATATAAAAAAGGAAAAAAAGAAGGTAAGTGGAAGTATTATGATGCTACAGGGAAGATAAAGGAAACAGTAAAATATAAAAAAGGGGTTAAAAAATAATATACTATCTGTGTAGATTTACAATATGTAAAATCTATTCTGTATATAATTATTATAGCGTCTGTATTAATTGAAGAGTAAAGAATCGTATTTTTGCAGTATATTATGTCGTTATTGGCAAAAATACAAAAGCATAAAAAGTAGAAAATGAAAATAGGTGTAGTTTGTTATCCAACTTACGGAGGTAGTGGTATTGTTGCAACCGAACTAGGATTGGCTTTGGGAAGTAAAGGTTATGAAATTCATTTTATAGCCTATAGTCAACCTGTAAAACTAGATTTCTTTTCTACAAATGTTAATTTTCATCAGGTAAGTGTACCGGAATATCCACTATTTCAATACGAACCATATGAGTTAGCATTGACGAGTAAAATTGTAGATGTAGTTAAGAATTTCGGATTAGATTTATTACATGTACACTACGCCATACCACATGCTTACGCCGCTTATAGTGCAAAACAAATATTGGCTGAAGATAATATTGATATTCCAATTGTTACTACTTTACATGGTACTGATATTACTTTGGTAGGAAAAAATCCTTTTTATAAACCAGCAGTTACTTTCAGCATCAATAAATCAGATATTGTAACTTGTGTTTCTGAAAGCTTAAAGGATGATACTATTGAGTTTTTTGGAATAAAGCGTGAAATAGATGTTGTTCCAAATTTCATTGATCATAAAAAATATAATTTACTTGCTGATTTGTGTCCTAGGTATGTGATAGCCAATGAGCAAGAGAAAATAATTACTCATGTATCAAATTTCAGAAAGGTTAAACGAATTGATGATATAATTAACATATTTTACAAAGTTCAGAAAAAAATACCTGCAAAACTTATAATGGTAGGCGAAGGTCCGGAAAAGGAAAATGCCGAAAGAATGTGCAGGGAACTAGGAATTGAAAATAAGGTTAAGTTTATGGGTAAAAGTAATGATGTAGGCAAGATTCTTTGTTTATCAGATTTATTTTTGTTACCATCAGAAAAAGAAAGCTTTGGCTTATCAGCATTAGAAGCTATGGCAGCTAAGACACCTGTTATTTCTACCAACGCAGGAGGATTGCCAGAAGTAAATAAAGATGGTTTCTCAGGATATACTTGCAATGTTGGCGATATTGATAGAATGGCTCAAATGGCTGAGTATATTTTAATAGATGAAGATAGACTAAAACAATTTAAGCAAAACGCATATAAAAGGTCTATAGATTTTGATATAGATGAAATTGTGCCCCAGTATGAAGAGGTTTATGCAAAGGCATTATTAAAGAAATAAATCTAAAAGTAGATTATGATTAATCAAATTACAAGTTCGATTTTTGAGAGTATTAAAAATCGTTCAGAACAGATAGGTTTTAGATCGAAAGACGAGAAATCAAAAGAGTGGTTGGAATATACATGGCAAGAAATAGAATCTAGAATAAAGAGAATTGCTTATGTATTATTGAAAAATGGTGTTCAAAATCAAGAGAAAGTAGCAATTTTTGCTCAAAACTCAATGGAATGGGTAATGACAGATGTTGCTATTATGAGTATTGGAGCTGTATCCGTACCTGTTTATGCTACAAATACATCAAAACAAACTAAATATGTTATTGATGATGCCAACATAAAATTAATGTTTGTAGGCGATGATGAACAATATCAAAAGTCAATTGAAATTTTTGAAGATAAAAATACATCGTTAAATAAAGTAGTAGTATTTAATTCGTCTGTTGAGATAAATAATACTTCTTCAGTTTTATTTAGTGATTATATTGATGAGGATATTGAAGAAAGTATTATTTCTGAATTTGATTCACGAACTTTAGCAGTTAAGCCCGATGATTTAGCTTCTTTGATTTATACATCAGGTACTACAGGCGAACCTAAAGGTGTTATGCTTTCTCATGATAACTTTATTTCTACATTCAGAATGCATGATGTTTTCTTATCAACAGTAAACGATAATGACCACTCATTGTGCTTTTTACCTTTAAGTCATGTTTTTGAGCGTACATGGACATTATACTGTATGCATAAAGGAGTAAAAGTTTCTTTTTTGTCAGATCCTAAATTGATAATAGAAACTTTAGGAGAAGTAAAACCTACACTTTTTTGTACTGTACCTCGTGTTTACGAAAAAGTATATAATGCAGTTCAAAATGGAATTGATAATGCATCAAATACTAAGAAAAAGATTTTTGCATGGTCAGTAAAACAAGGTAGAGCTTATTACGATTTAGAAAATCGAGAATTAAAAATACCAAAAAGACTACGTATAAGAAAAAAAATAGCAGATAGATTAGTTCTTAATAAACTGAAAAATGTACTTGGAGGTAATTTAAAAATGAGCCCAACTGCAGGAGCTCCTTTATCAGTCGAAATTCAAGCATTTATGCGAGCAGTAGGTATCCCAGTAACTATGGGCTATGGGTTAACCGAGACTACAGCTTCAGTAACGGCCTTCCCATTAAATCATTACAAATTAGGATCAGCAGGAAAACTTTTGCCTGAATTAGAGATGAAAATAGGCAAGGAGAATGAAATTTTGGTTAAAGGGCCAACAGTAATGAAAGGTTATTATAATAAACCAGAAGCTACGGCTGAGGTTTTTGAAGATGGTTGGTTCAGAACTGGTGATGCTGGTCAAATTGATCCAGATGGTAGCTTGATTATTACTGATAGGTTAAAAGATTTGATGAAAACAGCAGGAGGTAAATATATTGCTCCACAACCAATTGAGGCAATGCTTACTGATGATAATTTCATAGAGCAAGCAATGGTTATTGGTGACGAACGCCCTTTTGTTACTGCATTTGTAGTGCCTAATTTTGAAGCTTTAAAAGAATATGCTCATGCTTTAGAATTGAAATTTAAGGATATGGAAGAGTTAATCACGATACCTAAAATTAAAGAATTTTACGACGAGAAAGTGGCAGAACTTCAGAAGGAACTTGCAGGTTTTGAGAAAGTAAAGAAGTTTAAACTTTTACCAAAAGAGTTTAGCATGGAGAAAGGAGAACTTACTCCAACACTTAAAATTAGAAGAAAGATAATAGTAAAAAAGTTTCAACATTTCATTCATGATTTGTACGGTACAAAATCAAATTAATGTTGAATATTTAAGTTAGAATAAAATTAGAAATGGCACAAAAACCAAGCATTCCAAAGGGGACAAGAGATTTTTCACCTATAGAAATGGCAAAGAGAAATTATTTGTTTTCTACCATAAAAGATACTTTTAAGAAATTTGGGTTTTCACAAATAGAAACTCCATCCTTCGAAAATTCATCAACCTTGATGGGTAAATATGGCGAAGAAGGAGATAGATTAATATTTAAAATTCTTAATTCAGGTGATTATTTAAAAAAAGCCGATCAGCAATTGTTGAATGATAAAAATTCATCTAAACTTACTTCTTCTATTTCAGAAAAAGCTTTGCGTTATGATCTTACAGTGCCATTTGCACGTTATGTAGTTCAGCATAACAATGATATTACTTTCCCTTTTAAAAGATATCAGATACAGCCGGTTTGGCGTGCTGATAGACCACAGAAAGGACGTTTTCGCGAATTCTTTCAGTGTGACGCCGACGTTGTTGGAAGTACATCATTGTTGCAAGAAGTTGAGTTTGTTCAACTTTACGATGAAGTTTTTTCTCAGCTTGGATTAAATGATGTTGTAATAAAAATTAATAATAGAAAAATACTTGCTGGTGTTGCTGATGTAGCTAATATCAGCGATTTGCTTATTGATATGACTGTGGCATTAGATAAGCTTGATAAAATAGGAGAAGATAAAGTAAAAGAAGAAATGCTTGGTAAAGGTATTTCTGAGGAAGCTATTAAAATAATTCAACCTTTATTTGAACTAGACGGAACTAATGAAGAAAAATTAGATAAACTTTCAATCTTACTTTCATCTTCAGAAATTGGGATAAAGGGAGTAGAAGAACTTAGAAAAGTAATTTCTACAGTAGAAGAGTTGGGTCTTAAAATTGCCGATTTAGAACTTAATGTAACATTGGCTAGGGGTCTTAATTATTATACCGGAGCTATATACGAAGTCGAAGCAAAAGGTGTAAAAATGGGTTCTATTGGCGGTGGAGGTCGTTATGATGATCTTACTGGTATTTTTGGATTAAAGGGTATTTCTGGAGTTGGAATATCATTTGGTCTTGATAGAATTTATCT
>LGOV01031870.1_pt2 | contig 11033 bp, 11 predicted proteins | sample 469881 | NCBI WGS metagenome assembly LGOV01 (sample SAMN03857199, study PRJNA290197) | marine sediment metagenome | biome: marine cold seep biome; feature: cold seep; material: marine sediment; isolation source: sample #5579, elevator 3A push core 41 containing 12 cm of sediment... ...
CTCAGGTTGAGCAGGCCAAAATCCATGCACTTGACCTTGATGACATCACCATCCTCAGCAGTAGTCAGCACACCAACAAACTTCGCCTTGGTCATCTGCGCGGCAACCGCTTCCACATCCGTATTCACAANNGTAGAAGATGCCGAACAACGCGCTCTAGACATTCTTCACGTTCTTGAACATACCGGCGTACCCAATTTTTTTGGTGAGCAACGTTACGGTTCTCTGGCCTGCAACCACCTCATTGGCCGAGCGATATTGCAGGAAGACTTCAAGCGCGCGGCAGAATTGATTATTGGTGATCCAGATAAAATTTCCAACGACCGCTGGCACATGGCTGCGACAGCATACGCACAGGGAGATACCGAAGGAGCGCTTGCGGCTCTGCCCGGACGCTTTCGTGACGAGCGCCGCCTACTACACACCCTGCTGCGCGGCAAAGATCATCGTCAAGCAGTATTAGGCCTACCACGAAAACTATTGCGCCTCTATTTATCGGCCTACCAATCACATCTATTCGATTCCCAAGTTGCAATGCGACTCGATTCCATCGACACCATTTGGCCTGGTGACATCGCTTACATTCACAATAAAGGGGCTTGTTTTCGCGTTGAAAATCCTGAAACCGAGCAAATACGAGCTGACCGACTTGAGATCAGCCCTTCGGGCTTACTTCCAGGACACAAAGCAATGATTTCAGCAGACCAAGCAGGTGTCATTGAACATTCGATCCTCGATAAAGAAAATCTCGACAGCGATGCCTTCACTAAACTAACAGGGCTTAAATTGAGCGGCGAACGCCGTCCACTGCGAGTACCTGTTGAACAAATCGAGTGCCGCAGCCACAACGTGACAGATGGTACCGTTCTGGAACTTAGTTTTGCACTCCCAGCAGGGTGTTTTGCAACAACCGTTCTTAATGAAATAATGAAAAACTCAATACAATAAAACAAGAGGATCTTTACGCGTCAAATTGTCATTAAAACGATCTGTTATATTCCCAAGACGAACTGTATACGCCTCAATTTCCCCAGTCTGCGCCGTTTAAATAATTTTATACCTGTTATTTTCACTTAACGACTTGACAGCTATAAAACAACATTCTATATTTCAATAAAGGGTTATTCATTACGTAGCCAATATGGTAATTACGTGCGAAAAACTTAACCGATAAAAAACAACGTGTTTAAATGAAATTGCAACACGCTGTGGCATGTGTTTACTTTTTACTTACAGCATATTTCACACTATTTACCATCCGTACTTGACAAGAGAAAAACAATTCTATACATAGGCCAACAGTCGTTCATTTAAGTTATCGGTCACACGCATTCGGGGAACATAAAATGCCCGCCAAAAAAGACAAATCAGAATATATCATTCAAGCTGTATCGCATGCCTTGGACTTGTTAGAGCAATTCCACGACGATGTCGATGAACTCGGCGTTACTGAGTTGAGCAAGCGGCTTAAACTCCATAAAAATAACGTATTCAGATTACTTGCTACGTTAGAATCTCGTGGTTACATTGAGCAGAACAAGGCGACAGAGAACTACCGCCTTGGCCTCAAGTCACTGGAGCTCGGTCAAACCTTTATTAAGCAAATGGGGTTACTACGCCAAGCAAAACTCACCCTAGAACAACTGGTTCATGAGTGTAACGAAACGGCATATGTTGCGATCTTCAAGGAAAACCACGTCGTTTACCTTGATGTTGTCGAAACAGATATGACGGTACGTGTCGTCTCACGAGTTGGTTCACGCTTACCGGCTTACTGCACGGCAGCTGGCAAAGTTCACCTTGCCAACCTCTCTGAGGAAGAACTCGACACCTTGCTGCAAAAAAACCTTGAAGGCTTTACCCCGAACACTCACACCACGCTTGCTGGACTTAAAAGTGACCTTAATATGGTACGGGAACAGGGATTCGCCTTTGACAACGAAGAGCTCGATCCTGGTGTTCGCTGCATTGCCGCACCGATCCGTGACTACACCCGCCGTATCGTTGGTGCAATTAGTCTATCCGGACCATCCATGCGCTTCACAAACGAACGGATGGAAAAAGAGCTCACCCCATTAGTTGTTGACGCCGCGGCAACCCTATCAACACGCTTAGGTTATCGCTAATAAACTAATCTAAAATTTCAGAATCAAAAAGGGCTTACGGATAACCGTAAGCCCTTTTTTTTATCCCCACAACCTACCCCTTTAATCTGGGCACAACTGCCGATAAACGTCATCAACATGACGCTGTAGCTCCAACAAACTTTTCGAATTGTCTATCACATAATCAGCACGGCGCGCTTTTTCATGTTGTGGCATCTGAGAATCGACGCGACTCTTGGCCGCCACCACATCGCATTGATCACGCCGTTGTAAGCGTTTAAGCTGAACAACTGAATCAACAGTCACCGCCAACACCTTATCAACTCGCGACTCTGCACCCGCTTCATAAAGAAGCGGTGCCTCATAGACCACTAACCCACCCGTCGATTGCTGTTTTTCAACGGCCTGTGCTAAACATTGCTTTGATAAGAGAGCAATAGCAGGATGCATCACACTTTCTAAATCTTGACGCGCAATAGAATCGCTGAAAACGAGATCAGCCAATTTTTGCCGATTCAGTGCCCCATCTTTAGTTAGTATCTGGCCACCAAAACACTGCACCAACTTTGACAACACGGGACTTCCCGGCAAAACAAGTTGCCGCGACAACACATCGGCACTGACCACTATTGCACCTTTTGCAGCCAACATCTTTGCCACAGTACTCTTTCCCGTTGCAATACCACCCGTAACACCCAATATCATCACACACTCCATAGCTAACCTATTAAAACTAGGGAACTATCCAACCCTAGCAGTATTGACATGACACCTAAACCGTGATAGCTTTCATCGTTCTATTATGATGGATTTACCCAGCAGTCTACCAACTTCAATTCACTATTACCAATATTTGCTCAAGGAGAACCGATGAAACACGAACAGTCTAACACCTATTTTTCTCAGGCTAAACAGGTTATCCCCGGTGGAGTCAACAGCCCTGTTCGTGCCTTTACGTCTGTTGGTTGCAATCCAATTTTTATCGAAAAATCTGCGGGTTCACGCATTTACGATGCCGACAACCAATCGTATATTGACTATGTTGGTTCATGGGGTCCAATGATTTTAGGCCATTGCCACCCCAAAGTGGTCGAAGCGATTCAAAGCGCAGCGAGCAACGGGGCATCGTTTGGCGCACCAACCTACAAAGAGATTGAACTGGCCAACATGGTCTGCGAAGCCTACCCGAACATTGAAAAGGTTCGTATGGTTTCCTCTGGCACTGAAGCAACCATGAGTGCGATTCGTCTCGCTCGCGGTTGTACTGGCCGCGATAAGATTCTTAAATTTAATGGTTGCTACCATGGCCATGCCGATTCTTTACTCGTGAAAGCGGGTAGCGGTGCTGCAACATTTGGCGTTCCAACTTCCCCGGGAATCCCAGCAGATGTAGCGAAAGATACCCTTACCGCTACATACAATGACCTCGCTGATGTAAAATCAATTGTTGCCCTCAATAAAAATGAGATCGCCTGCATCATCCTTGAGCCAATCGCTGGCAATATGGGCTGTGTTCCACCAGTGGAAGGTTTCCTGCAAGGACTGCGCGACCTCTGCACCGCTGAAGGAATCGTGTTAATTGTTGACGAAGTGATGACAGGATTTCGTGTCGCCTACGGCGGTGCTCAAGAACGCTTCAACGTTCGTGGCGATCTCGTCTGCTTAGGCAAGATAATCGGTGGCGGATTACCGGTTGGCGCTTTTGGTGGCAAAAAGGAACTGATGGACCAACTCTCACCCGAAGGTGGCGTCTATCAAGCTGGAACCCTCTCAGGCAACCCACTTGCAATGAGTGCAGGGATTGCCACCCTAAAGCTTCTGAAAGAGGAGGGTTTCTACCAACAGATTGAGGAGAAGAGTGCATTCCTTGAAGCGGGACTGCGCCAAGCAGCTACAGCCGCTGGGGTGACAACCTGCTTGCAACGTGTCGGTGGAATGTTCTGCACCTATTTCTGCGCTGGCCCCGTCAACAACTTTGACGATGCATTGACCAGCGACACAGAAGCCTTCGGTCGCTATTTCCGCTCAATGCTAGACTCAGGAGTCAATTTAGCCCCCTCTCAATTTGAAGCTGGATTTATGAGTATTGCTCACAGCCAAGAGGATCTCGAACAAACCATTGAGGCGGCAGCAAAAGCACTTACTGCCTTATAACGCTAGCTCGCTACCCAATACTTCTCGTGGTGTCTATGGGCCATTTGACCATAGACACCACGAATAGCGAGAATTTATTTACAAATACAACAACAACAGTTAGAGTTGAAAACTCGGAGCCAGCAGCATCAAGACGGTGCACACATTTTCAATTCAAATGATTTAATTTGCCCCCTTGATTTAAACCTGAATCTACGAACCGCCCGACAGTGTTCTAAGGCAGGTTAAAGCCGACAGAGGCCTTATGAAAACAACTCTCGATCAGACTGTTGAAAATGCATTGATTGGCTTTGCCAAGCTGCTAAAGAGTGTCAGCTACTATCCTGACGGACACCCTTCGCTTAATGGTGCAATCAATCAATCCTTAGAATTATTTTCTCAGATTACATCTCGCGAGCAAACAGCTCTCACCCTAGCGGTTTCACGCCAAGGCTTCTCATTCAAAGAAACGCTTCTCCTCTTTAAGAGCCCGCTACCCAAGACGTTAGCTGAGCGTTTATTCTTCCATAAAATTAAAACCGTTACGATTTTACCTGATCTCATTGATCGCCACCTACTTACCTTCGCTCGTACCCTATGCAGTGAACCCGTAGCCGTTACAGCTCAGGGTGGTATCCATGAGATCTTAGATCAACAACGTGTATCAACCATTGCAGTGAACGAACTGAATCTTGACTCAATTCTCAACCGTAAAAAAACTCTTGAGAAAAATGATGGTGGTGACGACATAAACCGACATAACACCTCAGCTGAATCGAATTCAAGTCCTGAAATTTCGCCACAGGAAGTTTCATTAAATGCGCTGTTGCGTCGCCTTGACGAGATACTTCAAACACCATCACAAAAAAATGAAGGCCCATTCCTCCACGGCTTAAGACAATTAATCCAGTCGCTACAGCAATTTCTAGCTCGAGGCGAGCGACACCAAACAGTACACATAATCCAACACATTGATTCATGGATACAAAACCCGAGCGCACCAAAACGCTACGTTACGGTTCTTTCGCAGGCGGTTCGTTCCATCAGTGGCAAACCAGTGATTGACGTGCTCATTGATAATGCAACAGACACCAAGGGGCAGAACCTTGCTCAACATATCATCTCCCACTTCAACGACTCACTGCCGGAGCTTCTAGTTAACCGCCTGACTGAAGAGATTGACCACAAATTACGCAAGTTTCTCAGCCAACAACTCATTGACTTAGGTGAACAAGCCTTCCCAGCGTTAATTGAAAGCCTTGAAGACGAGCGCTGGTTTGTCGTACGTAATTCCGTTGCTATTTTATCGGAGAACCGTTGTGAAAAACTGATACCGGCATTTGTTAGCCACCTTAATCATGGCGATGGTCGAGTGGTTAATGAAGCAATTCGAGCCCTCGCGCGAATCAATGCACAAGAGTCAAGTCAAGCTCTCATCAGTCACCTTAAATCAGGCGTTTGTGACTTTCCCAATCAGGTCATCTTGGCACTGGGAGCATTAGGTGACCCGATATGCACGCCTGAACTACTACGAATCGCTAACCAGCGTGACATGTACCTGCATGAGAAGGCGACAACAAAAGTGGCTATCATGGCCTTAAGTGAAATTGCGGATCCAGAAAGCGCGCCAAGCCTCATTCATCTGCTGCAAAAAGTTAAGTTTGTCAAAAGAAAAGAGTACACCGAAATTCGCTGTCAAGCAGCATTGGCACTGGGACGTTTCGACGATGAGAAAAGCCTCGCAGTGCTAAAGAAATATGCAAAGTCATCACAACGCAATCTATCATCGGCGGCCCGACAAGCGCTACGCCTACGAAATGAATCCCAATGAACCACTCAAGCCGCTACACCCTATTTCTCCAAGCTTTCAATGGAGTACTTAACGGATTAAAACTTTATCCGCCACAACACCCTGCGTGCTTGAAACTATACCAATCACTGTGGGATAACTTGCAAGATGTCCTCGTAGAAGAGCGAACCATGACACTTGGCCTCGTCGATGACACGCTGTTTATCGGCGACCACCTGTACACTGACGGTAATGCCGCTGCGAATCATATCGCCGCAAGACTGTCTCACTTCAACATTGAGGGGATTGAGTTTTCAATAGGATTACAGCAACAGCATCTAAACGAATTTGTTGATCTTTTCAATACGGGGAAACTGCAAGGGAACAATTTTAACGACATCATTTTTCAGGCGAATATCATCCATATACGCCAGGCTCAACGCGACAACAGTGCATCAGGTGGCAACGATTCGGGTGCCAGTGCCTGCAGAAAAGCCTACGATGGTGCAATTTCGGCAGTTCAGGGACTAACAGAGGAGATTCTCAACGGCCAAATCCCCCAATCAGACAAAGTGATCACCTCTGTTGACAACATGATCCAGCAGATGATTAAGACGCCCTACGCTCTTCTTGCCCTAAACATGATCAAAGATTACGATGATTATACCTATGGTCACTCGGTCAATGTTTCTGTTATCGCTCTAACCATCGGCAGGGTATGTCAGTTGGACTCAGAATCGTTGAGTATTCTTGGTATTGGTAGCCTGTTACACGACCTCGGAAAACTTAAAATTGATCCCAAAATCATCAAAAAAGCAGGACAGCTTTCCTGTGCAGAATATGAGCAGATTAAAAACCACCCTGAACTCGGTGCGCAAATTGCCCGTGAAATGGACAACATAGACCCCAGAGCCATTGATATCATCTTGGGCCACCATCTTCACTTTGATCGTAGTGGCTATCCACGTAACGCAATAACCTCAATGAGTTCGGATACAACACTCACCGACATCACCACCATCGCTGACACGTATGATGCCATCACCACATTAAGAGCCTACCGTCGGCCCAGCACTCCACGCCGAGCCATTGCAATCATGAAAAGGCTCGCGGGTGTTCAGCTCAATCCTAAATTTGTCCACCTTCTCGAACAGACCCTAGGCTCATTTCCCGTCGGCAGCCTAGTTCGGCTAATCAACAACGAAATTGGTCTGATCGTTGATATGGATGCTCTTAATTTAGAGAACAGTACCATCCGCATCATCAAAGACGATAAAGGGCGCAATATTGACAACCCTTACGATCTACAGTTAACCAACAGCAGTCTCAACATTGCCGGCGAGGTTGACCCGCTCAGCCATGATATCGATCTGAAAACGCTACTGTAGCTCTTACATGGATGACGTACCTTACGACGGGTGAAGCAGGCCCAAGGCTCGCACTGCGGCACCTCGAACCTCCGCCCGCAGATCGTCGGTATAGCCACAAACACACTCCTCTGCCTGAATAAACCCAAGCTGGCCTAATGCTGCAAGTGAGGCACAGAGCAGTTCAGTATCAGCCTGACGACAGATGGCTTGCAGATAAGGCACCAAACGCTGATCGTTGTATTGTCCAAGCGCTCCAGCAGCATACACGGCGACAGAAACAGCCTCTGCCTTTAGACACTGAACCAACACCGGTAAGGCTTCAGGCAACCGCCTTGCCCCAGCAATTTGTATCGCTACCGCACGAACATCATCATCACTATCCTTCAGTGCCAGCATCAACAAAGAATTTGCTGCCGCACAATTCAACGATTCCAACACGTACACTGCGGCGACCCGTTGCTGAAGAGGCCCTGACACCAACACCTGCTCAAGGCTATTTAACCCCTGATATCGATCTAGGAGTTCAAGAGCTTCTGCCGCCACCTGCCGTACATCGCTGTCATTATCCTTTAATGCTGCCAGCAAAATTTCTCTTCGATTTGACTGCATCACTTCCCCTTCAACTCAATCACCTTAAGTAGATTTGTCGACCCCGGCTGCCACAGTGGTGCGCCTGCAGTCACGACAATTCGATCTTCTGCTGTGGCAATATTGCGCGCCAAAACTTCATGCTGAGCTCGGCTAAACATCTCATCAGTATCATGGCACGCCTCGATCAATACTGGCGTTACCCCCCAAAGTAAATTCATCTGCCGACAACTCAGCGCATCCGGAGTTAGAGCAACAACGGGGCAGGGAGGCCTAAATCGCGATACACATGAAGCGGTAAACCCCGATTGAGTATAAGCTAAAATAGCCGAAGCCTGTAAATCACGAGCCAACCAACCAGCGGAGCGGCCAACGGCCCATGACACCGAGGGGGGATCAACTTGATCTGTCTGTTTCATCTCTAAAGCATCACCAACATGTGGCTCCGTTGCCCGAGCAATTCGATCTAAAACCTGTGTCGCTTCGACGGGGTAATCACCCGATGCGGTTTCATCTGACAACATCAAGGCATCCGTACCATCATAAATGGCATTGGCAACATCGGTGGCCTCCGCACGAGTCGGACGGGGACTACTCACCATGCTAGAGAGCATTTGAGTCGCGGTGATCACACTGCGCCCCCTTAACCGCGCACTGCGAATAAGTTGTTTTTGCAAGACTGGAACGGTTTCAAGGGGAACCTCTACGCCAAGATCGCCGCGAGCAATCATCACCCCATCAACCACATCTAGAATCTCATCAATATTTTCAACTGCTTCAGGTTTCTCAATTTTTGCAATGAGTTTAGGCCGAAATTCAGCACTCGCTATCAAAGCACGAATCTCCTTCAAGTCGTCAGCCTTACGCACAAATGACAACGCGACAATATCAACACCCTGTTCAAGGCCGAACATGAGATCAGCACGATCCTTGTCGGTAAAAGCGGGGATACTCAAATCACTGGATAATAAGTTAACGCCCTTACGCGAATAAGCAACACCGCCCGTAATGACAACACACTCCACTCGAACGCCAACAATTGATGTCACACGGAGCTCCATTAAACCATCGGCAATCATAATCGCATCACCGACGTGGACATCTGCATGCAATGAAGAATAATCAACGGGCAAAGAGCTTTCTTGTTCCTGATCGCTAGCACACAGAGTTACAGGTTCGCCCTGAACCAACTTAACACCTGACTCAGCAACCATGCCGAGACGTATTTTAGGGCCACAAAGATCTTGTAAAATAGCAACAGGCTCCCCATGTTTATCCGCAAAGCTACGAATAGACTTAATTAATTTGCCATGTGACAGATGGTCACCATGGGAAAAATTGAGTCGAGCGACATTCATTCCCGCCTTAATCATAGATGACAACACATCATCAGTTGATGATGCAGGACCGACTGTACATACAATTTTTGTCCGTCTCATAATATTATCTCCACTGCAAATTTTACAAGAAAAGTGATCGTCTGTTTCACTCTCAAATTGAGTACAATAACTTTTTCACCAAACAATTCATACGCCAATAATATGCCACATTACGTTAAACTTTCACTGCATCTTCAATTAAAAGCATGCTATAAAGGAAATTGGCTTTTTTTTAATACAGCTGCCACGGCCCTTATTGAACGATTCAAACGTTCATCAATCATCCTTTTACCGTAAATAGGCGACTTACCGATGGCTCAACACCGCACTCTGAACCTTCTCGCAGCAATCATCTGGTATGGCGGCAGTATTATTCTGCTGCTAAAATCGGCCGATTTAGTCTGTGCAGCACAACAAATTCGCCCTGCGGAGTACTGCCACTTGCTCATTCCCAGTTTCGGTTTCCCTATCGGTGTCCTTAAGGGGTATACCTTCTTCTCCCGTGCTTGTAATAAAAACTTGAACCGTATTGCCGTGCTCACAAATCCTAAACCGTGGCAGTGCTACAGACCACGATTTCTTTTTTTCCTGACCCTAATGATTGCCTTCGGTGCCACACTGTCTCGCGTATCACAAAACAATTACTGGTTACTGTGTGCTGTTGCAGCATTGGACATCAGCTTATCCACTGCATTGCTGACAAGCGGGCGAATGTTCTGGAAACGTAAGGTCATCAGTCAAGAGCCGTCACAAAAATCAAACTAACTCACTCTGCAATAAGTGGATAGCGACCAGCACTTTGTGTTAGTGCCTGAAAAACCTCATCACTAAAGCAAACAAAAACAACTCGGCTCAATGTATCACTACATCGGATGGCATTCCACACTTCACGCATGGCAATTTCAGCAGCAATTGCGATAGGGAATCCATAAACACCACAACTCACTGCAGGGAACGCAATCGTTTCAATTCCACGTGCTATCGCAAGCTTTAAACTTTCGCTATAACATGAAGAGAGTAACAATTCCTCATTATTTTGCCCGCCACGCCAAACTGGCCCCACGGTATGAATAACAAAGGAGGCAGGCAAATTGTATCCTTTTGTTAGTTTTGCACAACCAACTTCACACCCCCCTAAGGTGCGGCATTCTGCTAGAAGAACTGGCCCTGCAGCTTGATGTATTGCACCATCGACACCACTACCACCTAAAAGGCTCGGATTTGCTGCGTTAACGATGGCATCAACCGCAAGCTGAGTAATATCGCCTTTAACAATCTCTATCCTATTCATCATCGCCTCACCAGCTCAGAGCCTGCCAAATTCCAGACCAGAGCTTCACCCCCGATAAATAGAACCACCTCACCTACAGATGAAGCGGTTCTATCACAACAACCCGCAGCAACGTTACTTTACGTGACAACCACTACACTTCGTTGGCCCATTTTGGATTTTATGACACCCTTTACACATAGTATGGGCTTTACTCTTACCCAGATCTAATGGCCCTGGAGTCGCATCACCATGACAAGACGGGCAGCCATACTTCTCACCATGAACAGCATGAGTTAGAGTGACATTAGCCTTATTATTACTAATAACAATAATTGTTGAGACCGCTACCTCTGGTACTGATACCTCTGGTACTGATACTTCAGGTACCGATACTTC
>LGOV01012304.1_pt2 | contig 11020 bp, 8 predicted proteins | sample 469881 | NCBI WGS metagenome assembly LGOV01 (sample SAMN03857199, study PRJNA290197) | marine sediment metagenome | biome: marine cold seep biome; feature: cold seep; material: marine sediment; isolation source: sample #5579, elevator 3A push core 41 containing 12 cm of sediment... ...
TCCCCATCCTGGATAGCCAGGATAGTAACCGCCACCAACATAAGTTGTTTTACTAAGAATAACATTCATCAACACTACATTAGCTGGAGTGACATTTGTACTATCTTTAGTAACATATCTCCAACCCATATATTTCATGTTAGTTATAACATTTCCTACCAAAGCATCTACGGCTGGTTTTGGTAAATCTTCAAGGTATTCCCCATCCTCGTCAGGCGATTTGTGAATTTTACCTTGAGAGTCAAAGTATGTAACTGTATCTGAAACGTAGAAATTGGTTTTAGTAGAGAAGTCGTATCCTTCTTCTTTTTGAGTGTATACAACATCAAGGTCTGAAGTGTAAACACTATCGTCAGGGCCATAACAACTTGTTACCATTGCAGCAAGTGTAATCCCAAAAAGTAAAAATCTTTTACGCATAAATTGTTAGGTTTTATTATTATGTAATATATAACTGATTATTAAAGAATTTATTGTCTGTTAATGTAATCATATTCTGCTTGAGGTTATCTAGTTCTTAGATAACTCTAATTTTCTTAAAAAAAACAATATAATAAAAACAGATAATCAACGTTGAATAACAAAATACAATGAAAGTATTGATTTCATTGATAATGTTGGTATTATTTGCACGGCTAAAATACAATATTTTATGATAAAGAAAAGTGTTTTATTTCTTTATAGAAAAGTAGTTATTATAGCTTTTTCTTTTCCATTTCCTTTTTGTCTCCAACACCTATAGGGAAGTTCATCTTTATAAATATTGAGCTATTTTTAGTATTAGGAATGTTTTTATATACATCAATAAATCCATAATAGTATTTTAAGCCAACAGTCCAACCAGTTCCTTTCATCATTCTATATCCAACACCTGCCATAGCTCCCATATCAAACCTATTTAACTGATCTTTATTGAACTCTTTAATGCTGGCATCCCTACCTTCAATATCCGAATTGAATTCTATCCATGACTTATACATCAGTCCAAATTGTGGGCCAGCTTCAATATATATATGGTTGTTGAATTTATATTTAGCTAAAACAGGAACCAAAAAGTTATTAGTGATTTGTTTGTATGAACCTTCTATACCATATAGTATAGGGTCAAGAAGTATTAAATCGTTTTCTGTTAGTTTGTTTACTCCGGCATTAGATTTAACAAGTACTCCAGTATAAATACTCCATTGATTTTTTATTCGTAAATCAAAATAGAATCCCAGGTTGAAATTACCTATATATGATTTAGTCTCAAATCCTGAGATTGTAGACAAATTATAACCTCCTTCTAACCCAAACTCAACACCATCTTGGTTTAGTTTGTCTCCAAAAATTAAAGCAATTAATATTTGTGACTTTGCTTGGAATCCGAAAGAAATTAGTAGTGCAATAAATAGTAGTTTCTTCATTTTTTTTTCAATTATGAGTCATTGACTTTAAGTTTTTAACCTAAACTGGTTTTTCTTAGCAAAATAATGATTCTGTGTAAATCAAAATTATCAACTAATGCTTGGTGATTTTGGTGTTTCAATGTAAAGAAAGTAGTTTAATTTTCTTGCAATACATGTTAAAGTGAGAATGTATTTATACAAATCTAGCTTATTATTTCAACTTTCATGATTTTTCATAAAATTACTTTCTTATTGATACTTGCCTATATAGTATTAGCTATATATCTACATGTAAATATAGTCTGTGTTTTTATAAAGTTCGCCATTTTTTATTCTAAATAGGATTAATTAATATTTTATTTAAGGATAATGTTATAAATTTCAACTATGATTCAAATCATATAAATTATTTAAATAAAGATTTAATAAATGAGTTCTTCATCAAATAATCATAGTTTTTTACATTCACCCGCTTTCGGCGGAATATTACTTTTTGCATCTGCTCTTATCGCTTTTGTTTGGGCAAATACTTCACCAGACTCTTATCATCACTTTTGGCATGATACAGTTTGGCGTACTGGTTCAGGAACAGGGAAGTTGTGGGAAGTGGATTTACATCATATCGTCAACGAACTATTAATGGCAGTATTCTTTTTCTTTACGGGTCTTGAAATTAAGAAGGAGATAGTAGCTGGGCAATTATCATCATTTAATAAGGCTATACTGCCTTTAGGAGCAGCCTTTGGAGGTATGGTAGTTCCTGCATTATTGTTTTATTTTTTTAATTCAGGTTTCGAAAGTCAAAGGGGTTGGGGCGTGCCTATGGCAACTGATATTGCTTTTTCGTTAGGTGTGCTTGCATTACTAGGGTCGAGGGTATCATTATCTCTAAAAGTATTCTTAACAGCTCTAGCTATAGGTGATGATTTGGGTGCAGTTACTGTTATTGCAACTTATTATACAGACTATATAAATATGTATGAACTTTTATTTGGTCTTGGAGGTATAGTTGTATTATTAGTAGCAAATATAGCAGGTGTACGTAATAGATTGTTTTATATCACAATTGGTCTATTCGCAGTTTGGATATCTTTTGTAGAATCTGGAGTTCATGCAACTATTGCTGGGGTACTACTTGCATTCGTAATACCTGCAAAACCTAAAATTGATCATAAAACATATATAGAGAAGGCTCGTTTTTATTTGAAAAAGTTAGAAGAATCGGATGCAAAAGTTACAAAAGGAGTGCAAGATGATAATATAGTTGATACTATCGATAGTATGAAAAAGCTAAGTTTTGATGCTGTTAATCCAAGTCAGCTGAGAGAAAAAACCTTGCATCCTATAGTTACTTTTATAATAATGCCAGTTTTTGCATTAGCTAATGCGGGAGTTTATATTGAAGGTGATGTGTTAGAAATGCTTAAAAGTCCTGTATCAGTAGGTATTGCAGCAGGATTAATATTAGGTAAACCAATAGGGGTATTTGTTGTTACAAAACTATTTGTGTTATTGAAAATTGGTAGTTTACCGGTTGATATTAATTGGACGCAGATTGTAGGTATTGGGTTCTTAGCAGGTATGGGTTTTACAATGTCATTATTTGTGAGTGATTTAGCATTCACCGATGTAGATATTCAAATAGCATCAAAAACATCAGTTATGATATCGTCATTGATTTCGGGCTTGATAGGTTTTTTGATTTTGTATTTTGATAGTATGAAGTCAAAAACATAAGGGGTAATAGAAATGGAGGAGAAAAACCCAGAATTGTAAATTATTTACAGTTCTGGGTTTTTTATACCAATTACATTTCTAAATGCTCATTTAAGCTTGAAGTATTTATTGATTATACTATTTATAAAAATTGAGCATAGCCATAGCTACGTGAATATTTTTCTAAAAAAGTAGAATCAAAAAAGGCAAAAAGAATATTGGGTATTTGGTGATGTATTTGGTATTATCTTTCTTACAGAATTGATGATTCTTAATTTTGAATTCATAATTTTGCAGACTTAATATATTTTGATGCAAAAAGGAATTAAATACATGCTTTTATCTTCATTTGCTTTTGCAATAATGAATTTAATTGTAAAATATCTAAATAGGTTTCCTACATCCGAATTAATTCTTTTTAGGTCAGTTATATCATTAGTTATCTCTTTTTATTTTATCAAAAAACTTAACTTAAAGCCTTTTGGTAATAATAAAAAATGGCTAATAATTAGAGGTAGTTTTGGTGTAGTAGCATTGAGTTTATTCTTTTTCACACTTCAAAATATGCCACTGGCTTCGGCAATTACCATTCAGTATTTATCGCCTATTTTCACTGCTATTTTGGCTATATTTTTGCTTGGCGAAAAAATGCCAATAATGAGATGGCTGTTTTTTGGAATATCATTTATTGGGATTGGTATTGTAAAAGGTTTTAGCTCTGATATTTCTTGGATATACTTAGTTTCAGGTACTTTCTCAGCTTTGTTTTCTGGGGTAGCCTATAATGCTATTAGGAAACTAAAAGATACGGACCACCCGGTAATAATTGTTTTTTATTTCCCATTAATAGCGACGCCAATAATGTTGGTTTGGAGTTATTTTGAATGGGTTCAACCCGTAGGATGGGAATGGTTATTGTTAATTGCTATTGGTGTTCTTACCCAAATTGCACAAATATATATGACAAAGGCTTTGGCTTTGGCGGAGGCTAATATCATTTCAATAATGAAATATATTGGTATTGTTTACGCCTTAACTTTCGATTATTTGATATTTGGAAAACAGTATTCTACAACTGTTATTTTTGGAATAGCATTAGTAATTTCAGGAGTATTTCTTAACGTTTCGTATAATAGATTTTTTAAGAAAACTAGTAAGCAATAACCTCAGTTCAACTATACTACCAAGTACAACATGAAGTGGCGTATAATTTAATTGTAGATAAATATGATAGGATTTCTGCTATATAAATTAGTCATTATTATATTTAATTCATTAAATTACAATTAGTTATGGCTATTATTGTGTGTGGCAAAAGAGAATGCGCATATAAAAAAATTCCTTAATTTAAAAAGAAATAAAATGACACTCGAAGGTTTAGGATATAATACGAATTTTGAAAATTACCGAAAAGATCAAAACCTTGATTCATTCGGTGTGGGTCGAGTTATTTTGGAACACAAGGAAAGATACGTTGTAAAAACTACTGAAAATGAATATGAAGGTGAAATAATCGGAAACTTACGATTTTCGGCACAAAACAGGTCCGATTTTCCTGCTGTTGGCGATTGGGTTGCAATTTCTGAATATGATGATAAAGCACTTATTCATTCTATTTTTCCGAGAGATACCGTTATTGAAAGACAAACAGTTGGTAAACATGGAGAGAAACAAATAATAGCAGCAAATATTGATTATGCCTTTATTGTACAGGCGGTTGATAGGGACTTTAGTATTAATAGAATTGAAAGATACCTGACAATCTGCAATATTGCTAATGTAAAACCAATTATCATACTCAATAAGATTGACTTAATAAATGATGCTGAATTAACAAAGTTGATTGCTGATGTTCATGATAGAGTTAAGCAAGTGCCAGTTATTACTATAAGTAATGAGTCTCTCGAAGGAATTGAAAAGCTGAAAGAAAGTATGATAAAAGGTAAAACATACTGCTTATTAGGTTCGTCTGGAGTTGGTAAATCATCTCTTTCAAATAATCTTTCTGGTAAACAAGTAATGAAAACCAACACAATAAGTGAAACTAGTAACAGAGGCCGACACGTTACAAGTCACCGTGAATTGTTTGTACTTGAAAATGGTGGTATTTTAATTGATAATCCGGGAATGAGAGAAGTTGGAATTACAGATTCTAAAGATGGATTAGAGATTACATTTGAAACAATAGTTGAACTTTCAAACAATTGTAAATATAGAGATTGTACGCATACTACAGAAATAGGTTGTGCAGTTTTAGACGCTATTGAAAGTGGAGAAATAGATGAATCGTCATATGAAAACTACTTGAAAATACTTAGAGAGCAAGAGCATTTTGAATCAACTGCATCAGAAAAACGTAGGAAAGATAAGGATTTAGCAAAAAGGTATAAGACTCACAAAAACCTCAAGAGGAAAAATAAGTAATCTGTGCAATAATTTATTACACAGATTACTTTAAACTAAAATATATAATTTCAAAACCTTACCACATGTCGGGTTTATTAAGTGCTTCTACGCAGTACGACTTGCCTGCAATTCGGTCTAATTTGTCGCTTACTAACGACTGTCCAAGCCAGCCTTCTGGATATGATAATTTCAATGGTGATGGCAGAATTTCTTCCGTAATATGATTAAATCCAGTTTTAGAATAAAAATTAATATCTCCATAGGTAACTGCTATTTCTGCTCCATTAGCTTTTAAAGTATTAAGGGCAAAGTTAATTAACTTCTGACCAATTCCTTTTCCTTGATACTCTGTTAATGTAGCCATTGGAGATAAAATATATGCTTTTACATCACTTTCAAAAGTTAACTTTGAAAAAAATACACCTCCAATAATTTTATCATTATCAGTGACCACAAAACAATAAAAATCATCAGCATCAGTATCTGTCATGAAGTTATTGGTTAATTCCCCAATAATCAAACCTTCCGATTCGCCTTCCGAATCTGAAAATGTTTTAATGAAAAGTTGATTTATCTCGTCAATTTTACTTGGGTGATACTCTGAATACTTCATTTGTCTCTTTAATTTAAGATTCTCTTATTTTGCAAATTTATAGTTTTAAAACCAATAATAAACACCTCTGACTGAGAAACTACTTGCTCACGCTAGTGTCATCTTAATAATTTTGCTAACAGTAAAATATCACTGAATGGCTGAACAAAAAAGCCTAATGTCCTTTAAATTCAGACAATAATATTCCTGTAGCAACAGCCGCATTTAAACTTTCAGTTTCTTTAGAAATTCCAAATTGAGGTATCGTTATTTTATTACTTATTAATTTTTCAATTTCTGAAGAAATCCCATTTGATTCATTACCAATTACTAATATTGAATCATCAATTTTATTTGTTGAATAAATATTTTCACCATCAAGAAAAGCCCCGTAAATTGGTTTGTCATAGTTTTTTAACTCTTCTTCTAGGTTGCAATAAATAAGTTCAACTCTGGATATTGAGCCCATTGTAGCCATTATCACTTTCGAATTAAAAGCATCAACTGTATTATGAGAACAAAGAATTGTAGAAATACCAAACCAATCGGCAAGTCTAATTATTGTACCCAAATTACCAGGGTCGCGAATATCATCTAAAGCTAAAACCAGGTTGTCAAAATTCAAATTTCTGTCGAATTTTGGTATCTCAAAAAGTGCTACTACTTGGTTAGCACTCTTTAGGTTACTAATTTTTGTCAGCTCTTTTTCATTTATCTCCGTTATTTTACTATTTTCAACATCAATTTTATCCATAAATGAAGCAGTACAATACAAAGAATGCAACTTAATACTACTACTAAGAAGCTCTGACACAACTTTTTCGCCTTCAGCAACAAAAAGCGATGTTTTATTGCGATTCTTTTTTAGCTTTAAGCTGTGAATTAATTTCTGTTGACCCTTACTAATCATTACTTTTGTTTAAAATTATATTCAGTTGAAGATAAACTTATTTGCAAATATATCACTAATCCTGATACTACTAGTGACTCTTTCTTCGTGTATTTCTACGAAAAGAGTAGAGGAGGGTGATTATCTTTTAGAAAAGAATATTGTTTTAGTAAATGATAAACGTAATTATAATCCGGAAACCCAGAGATATATAAAACAGAATACAAATCAAAAATTCTTTGGTTTTTATCCATTTTACCTTCACCTCTACAATTTGGCCGATTTAGATCCAGAGGAAGAAGTTAATAAATATAAACTTGAACATAAAAGAACTATGGTTTTTATGGAGAAAGCTTTTTCTCAGAAAGCCGTAAATGGTCTTGAGAAGGATTATATTGGAATTCAAGGATGGCTAAAAAAAACAGGTGAAGAACCTGTGTTGGTTGACGAAAAGAAAACAACAAAATCATCAGAGCAATTAACTCAATTATATAAAAATAAAGGCTTCTTGAAGGCAACAAGCAGTGATACTATTAGTTACGAATACAAAAAGTCTAAAGTAAAATATTTTATAAATACTGGGCCTGCATATTTTATTGACTCTGTAGAATATAGCATGAATACTGAAGTTATTTCAGAATTATTCTACAAAACTTTAGATAAAACATTTATTAAAAAAGGCAATCAGTATAATCAATCTGATTTTTATGCTGAACAAGAAAGACTAACTACTTTATTTAGAAATACAGGTGTTTACAATTTTCAAAAACAATTTATTTCGTTTACTGCTGATTCTAATTATGCAGGACATAAGGTACATATTAAACTGATAATTTCAGACTATCCTATAGAATCTGATAATGGGATTTCTTACATTCCTCACAAACAATACACAATAAATAAGATTAATATTTTTACTGATAACGAATACGAAAATCACGATTTACCTATTTCGGACTCAATATCTAAAGATGGATTTTACTTTTTAGCTAAGACTAAAAATAGGTTTAAACCTAGGGCTTTAACAGATGCAATATACTTTGAGCCTAATAAGATGTATAGTGATGAGGATAGAAAGTTAACAATTAAGCTTTTAGGGAGTTTAGGAATGTTTAGAATGACTGATGTAAAAATCAACCTAGATTCTACAGATAATAGTGGAGTTGGTTTATTGACTAATATATATCTAACACCGCTTAAACGAAATACCTTTAAAGTTGAATTAGAAGGTACAAACTCAAATACTCTTGGGTTTGGATTTGCTGCAAATACATCATTTACTAATAGAAATACATTTGGAGGAGCCGAAATATTTAGTATCACATTAACTGGAATGGCAGGTAATCAGAAAGAAGTTACATCAACAGGTAATCCAATATTTAATGCTTATCAATATGGTGTAGAAACTAGCTTGCGATTCCCTAGGTTCCTGTTACCATTTAATACCGAAAATCTGGTGCCAAAGCGGATGAGACCTCGTTCAACGATAAGAGGTTCGTTGAACAATCAGCTTAATATTGGGCTAAGTAAGAATAGTTATAATACCTCTTTAGATTACATATGGAATGAAACTGACTCTAAAGAACACACATATCAATTAATGAACTTTCAGTACATTAAATATTTAAATAGTAGATATGATTATTTTAGAGCCAACCCTACAGAGGCAAATAATATTCAAATTGCAGAAGATGCCTATATAGAGCTGCACCCGGAGTTAGAACCATACAGAGGAACTGATGAACTCTACAAGCTTATGCTAAATGATCCTTCATTTCAAAATGATGAAACCTATCCTGCATTTGCTAATTCAGTTCAGCGTTATCAAAGACTAACTCAAAACTACTTGATATTGTCAAATTCGTATACGTTTGTGTATAATAATCAAAGAATTAATAAAGAACATAGTTTCTTATATTTTAAGGGGAAAATTGAGCTTGCGGGATCGTTATTCTCATTAGTAAACGCAATAGATCCATTACCTGAGATAGAGGATAGTCAAGGCTTTAAAAGTAAAACTATCTTTGGACTTCCTTATGCTCAATTTGTAAAATTAGATATTGATTTCAGAAAATACTGGAGATTAAATTCAACAGATAAAATAGCATTTCGTTTTTTGAGTGGTATAACTTTACCTTTTGGAAACTCACAAGATATTCCTTTTGAAAGAGCTTACTTTTCGGGAGGTGTAAGTGATGTTAGAGCTTGGCTTCCATATGAACTAGGACCAGGGGGAGTTCAAGATTACCCTTTTGATTACTCATATGACAAAATGAAAATGACAATTGGTCTTGAATATCGTGTTAAAGTTTTTGGAAAACTTCACGGTGCTTTATTCGTTGATGCTGGTAATATCTGGGGAATAGGCAATGATGCTGAAGAGAGTAATTTTAATATAAATACTTTTTATAAGCAACTTGGTGTAGGTATGGGATATGGTATTAGATACGATTTTAATTTCTTCGTATTTAGATTTGATTTTGCATATAAATCATATGATCCAAGTAAGCCTGAAGGTAGTAGATGGCAGTTTGGGAAACAAAATTTACTTGATGCTCAAGTTAATTTTGCTATTGGATATCCTTTCTAAAAAGCTGAAATAGATTATGTATGTCGAGAATTTATTAACCTAAATACTATATTTGTATAAATAAACAAACCTTATAATATGAAAAAACTACTTCCCTTAGTATTGGTTTTACTTACAATCAATACTTACGCACAAGATTTAAATTTTGAACGTTACTTAATTTCCGGTAACGAACAGTCGTCATTGATAATGAAGGATTATCTAAACCCAGTAATGGTTGGTATGATGAACGCATCAGCATCATCGTGGTATTCTACTGCCGAAACTCATAAACGCTTCGGGTTTGACCTTACCTTTAATGCAACTATTGCAATGATTCCTGATTCGGATAAAAGTTTTGACGCATCAAAATATACTAATATAATTTTTTCGGGTGATGCAACTTCAATGCCTACTATCGTTGGTTCTAGTGATGAAACTCCATCTATGACTGCGAGTTTTATTCACGAAGGTCAACGTTTAAGATTTGACCCCGCTAATCCACTTAATGCTCCAAATGGAATAGGGTTAAGTACAGCTTTTGCTCCTATGCCAATGATACAAGCAGGTTTAGGAATAGGCTGGGGAACTGAAATTAAATTTAGATTCGTTCCAAATTCTGGCACAAATAATTTTGAAGCAGGTATGTGGGGAATTGCATTGCAACATGATATTTTCCAATATATTCCTTTTGAAGGAAAGATTCCTGTACATTTAAGTGTGCTAGGTGGATATACATCAAGTAATGCTACATGGACCTTCAAAACTGATGATAGCCAATGGGATGGAAGTAATCAGCATACAGACTTTAAAGTAGAAACATACAGCTTCCAATTATTAGCATCTACTAATATTCCTATTATTAATGCTTATGCAGGAGTGGGGTACAATTCATCAAAAGCGACCTATGATATGAAAGGAGATTACTTAATTGACTATTTGGACGATAATAATAACACCGTTACAGTAACTTATACTAATCCAGCTGCCGAATCATGGAAATCAACTGGGTTTAATGCAACATTTGGCGCAAGGTTGAGTCTTGGTTTCTTTAAACTTTTTGCTGACTATACATTTAAGGAGTACAATACTGCAACTGTAGGGTTTGCTTTTTCGTTTAGATAAATTAACGAAACGCCCCCCAAGCATTATGAAAAATATTATTAAATTACTTTTACTTGTAACAGTAATATCAGTTCAAAGCTGTAGTAATGAAAAAAACNNAAACTGTGAGGATTATTTATGTAATACACCTCCATCACCTTTTTTATTCGAAATTGTAGATAAAACTACAGGCGAAAACTTATTTACTAATGATACATACCAACCAGAACAAATTGAGTTAGTTTATCTTTCTGATAACACGAGTAATCTTGATTTTACTTTCTTTGATGAAAATAATGTTAATATCATTCAAATAAATTCTATTGGATGGAAAACAGAACAAGCCAATATTCTAG
>LGOV01001290.1_pt4 | contig 11017 bp, 14 predicted proteins | sample 469881 | NCBI WGS metagenome assembly LGOV01 (sample SAMN03857199, study PRJNA290197) | marine sediment metagenome | biome: marine cold seep biome; feature: cold seep; material: marine sediment; isolation source: sample #5579, elevator 3A push core 41 containing 12 cm of sediment... ...
ATTGAATGCTGCACTTGATTTGTTTATTACGACCGGAGTGTACTTCAATGGTGATAATACCACTCGCTCTATTACTGCGCGATGCACTGCACTCGTCTCTTGTAGACCAAATATACCTACTAAATATACCGGTGAAGGATAGTCAGTCGTAGAACCGTCAGTACCAGTATCCGCATAATTCGTGCCAAACGGGCTTGGAACCATATATAGCTCCACAGCAGGATTCGTAGCTGAAGAAAGGTTCGCAGTTGCGAGATATAGCTCAAAAGTTGCATAGTAGAATCTATTAGATGTATTATCTAAAATCACCACACCCACGTTTGTTGTATCATCCGCTAACGAATTCAAGTCTGTACTCATTAACGTTTGGTCCGCCGATGGCGATTGGTTATATGTTGCATTACCCATTCTATATTTTCACCTCCTGTTGTTCTAAAAATCCTAAAGCAATTGCGTTCATTTCATCCATTCCTTGTCCTGTCCATATATTATGATAGTGATTCTGATGTATGCTTTTAGGGATATAAATCACATGCTCTTTATCAACATGATGTCCTTCACAGTCCTCCGCCCATTTATTTATAGGGGTAAATCCAAGATGCTTTCGCTTTGCATACCTTCTTTTATAACATACTTTCCCAGCTTCTGATTGAAAATATGCCCTTTTTGCCTTTTTGCGTACATCAGATGATTCATATGCCTTTTTATGCGCTCTCCCTTTAGTAGATTGTCGATATGCTTTTTGACTTATTTTACATTTTTCTGATAAGCGATAGCTTCTTCGTGTTTCTATACCGCGTTCAGAAGAGTTGTATCTTGCCCTCACTTCTTCCCGTGCCTTTTTGCGGTCTTCCTCCGTTTCATAAATGCCAGAAATGCCATAGTTTTTCATATACGTAGAAATTGTACTGAGACACGCACCAAAGTAATTCGCTATTTGCTGTTGAGTCATGCTTTCTTCTTTATATAATCTTCGTACTTCCGCTTCCGTAATCCCTTTTAATTTTGCAGGCATTTTTCACCTCCTATACGTCCCTATTTAAACCAAACCATTCAAGGAAAGTCTGTAGTCTCGTGAGGCCCGTTGTCGCAAGACTCGTGTATTTCGCATCGAGTTCCGTTGCTTTCTGCCCGTTTGTTAACCCTAATCGCGAGAAAGTGTACGATTTACGTAATTCATATAGTTCTCCCGCTTCTATCTGCGTTAATTCCGCTGGTGTTATGTTTGGGCAGTCGCTTAATATCGGGTCGTTACCCGTTGTCCATACTAAATAGTCCACCAGTGCCGTGCGATAATTCACATCCGCGGAATTGTTCGTATTTGATACTGGTATATGCCAAACCACATCTACTGACTTCTTCTGTCTGCTTTGCGTTAATACATGATAATTACTCATCTCTTTTCATACCTCCGTTTTTATATGCTTTTTGTTTTCTAGTCATATATATCTACCAACTCCTCGCTTTTTCTATCGCGCCTATTGTGCGCACCCAAAATGCTTGTCCTTGTTTCACTTCTATTGCACCGTTTGTCGCGCTGCCATAAGTGTAAGTCCATTGAGTGCCTGTTTCGTTTGTGTATACTAGTTGGTTCATGTTAGTAGATGCGATAGAAGCGTTTATTTGTGCGAGTGTGCGTGTGCCGTTATAATCTAAACCAGTGTGGTAATGACCTGTTGCTGCGGGAAACGACCAGTCCACACTACCTGTGCAATTGTCGCGGGTTAGCGTGTCGTCTTGCGCAAAATATATTAAGCAACCGTCACCAAGTGCTACTTGCGCGGTTACCGTATTGTTCCAAGCCTCTATCCATGTCGCGTTCCAACGTTGCGCGGTTGCGTTCCAGATATTGATGTACGAAACGTTATTACCAAGGGTTGCATTGAGTTGCCACGGGTATTGCGCGGTTGCGTTTACGTTCGCGATATATTGCCACTTACCCGTTTTTACTGATTGTGAGAACTGAGTAGGCGGTTGATCTTCTTCGGTACCTAAAGCTGTAGAAGGTTCAGATGCGGTATATTCACGGACGAGAACCCAGTCACTATGTGTTTTACGTTCACTATCTCGTACATATAATGAAATGTAGCGGTTCCCATTTAAATCATATGGGCAATTATTTACCAACGCACCATCTTTGTATACGTTTGTACTTGTACCAAGTCTGGCTATTTCATATATAGACCAATCTCCAAAATTGCTCTCGGCGATAACGTTTGAACTATAACTTGTACCATCGCCACATTGAACGTAACAGGTTCCCGCAGATGATAATATTTGATTTGAATCTTTTGCAAGAGCAAATCCCGAAGAGAGACACCAACCACCACGTGTCAATTGATATAACGCGGTTGTTACTTCAAACTTACATTTCATACGTAAGATTGTATTTTGGGAATATCCGGTTTTGGTGGTAAGAGAATATACCCCTAAACCAGAAGTGGCACTTAATATTATTATACTATCACCCTCTGTAAAAGAACCTTCTGTATGTGTTTCTGTCCATTTGTCTAGATTCAAAGCGTCAACCACGGAGTCTGTTGGGTCCAAAGCGTAAACTGTGTTTACCGCTGTGCTGCTCGTAGTAACTCGTCCACCAGCACAATATATTAGTCCGTTATATTCTGCGAGACCAATACCAGAACGCGATAGAGGATATGGAGTCCCGCTTTCCCATGTATTAGTTGCTATGTCATAAATATCAACATAATTTACTGATACAGAAGCGGAAGTGGTACCACCGCCCACAACCCACAACTTTCCATCTACTTCTTCTACTTCTTTATAGCTACGAGGATGGGGCATCCCCGCTTTTTGTGTCCAAGTATCAGCAGAAACATTATACGCATCTACACGTGCACTCGAAACAATCGTAGGATACCCCGCGGGATAACTAGTGCATGCACTTACTAAATAAATAATCCCATCATATGATGCCCCGAAATCACCTAGACACCGCTCATCCGGCATATCATCTAGTGTATCATCCCACGTGTTTGTAGCAGGATCATAAACATCAACATCCCCTACTTTATGTGCAGCGCCACCCCCTTGATACAAGCCACCGATAACGTATATTTTATTATTTACCACTGCAGATGCCATGTCTTCTCTTGCAGTGGGCATATCCGCTTTTTGTGTCCATGTGTCCGTTGTAGGGTTATATTCATATGTATCCTTTATTACGTATCCATCAGAATTATCTAAACCACCAATTAAATACAACTTCCCATTTACTGCCCGTAACACTGGACTTTGGACACTTACAGGCGCATTCGCTTTTTGTGCCCATGTATTCGTTGTGATATTGTAAGCATATACTGTATTTGTAGAAGCTGTACCATTATAACCTCCTACAGCATACAATAATCCGCCGCATTCTTCAAACCCACATTGGTCCTTATTTTCTGGTATTGAGGATAAAAGAGTGAAATTGCCTTTTGTTTCCGCATATTCATTAAAATCCTCAAAGAACTCAAAAGTATTCGTGCCACTATTTACAGAACTCACAGAAGAATTATCATAATACATACTTGTATCATTACACCAACTTGAAGCAGTAATACTTGAATAGTTTACCCACAAAGCATAACAATTGCCCCCGGTAATGTTTTCGCACCAATGCGGTCTTAAGGTACAATCTGTTTTGTTATAAACACGCAAAGAAGTTTCGTTTATTGGATTGCTACTCAAATTTACATATACTTGATAATCCGTAAGAGCAGAACCTGCAGTATTATCCACATTTATATCTATCCGTTTCGCCCAATCAGAAGCGCACCAAGTATCACCTTGTGCTTCAGGATATATATCTGCCGCATATTGATCGGATACCATGTATCCTGCTGAAAAAAGGACTAGAAGTAAGAAGAAACCTACTATGGTTCGGGATAACATGTTATCCACACCCATTTAGTCTCTTACCCCCTAGTCTCATACTCATGGTTCTTTCTGTGACTTCACTTGGCGTTTATCACCACAATATTATGCTTTTCACCGCTGCCCTCAACATCAGCACTACATCACCAGCATCTGCTATGATTCCGTTCTCATTCAGATCGTATCGCACATTGCCTGGGATATTTCCCACTGCCGCCTGTAACATCAACACTACATCACCGGCGTCCGCTACGACACAATTGTCATTTAAATCCCCTTTCAACCAAAGCGCGATGTCTGCAATTACGGTATCATCAACAACCACGGTTACATTTGTAGAGTTGTCCCAAAATTTGGGTTTTGTTGCGCTTACCGTATAGTCGCCTGGACTGACATCAGTGAAATTGTAATTCCCAGACGCATCGGTTATTGTTGTATCTACAACGAGCGCTACAACAACGCCAGCTATTGCAGAGCCATTACATGCGTGCGTTAGTGTGCCTTCAATTGAGCCCATTGATGAAGATATTAAGAAAGACCCATTTATTCCTGAGGTGGTGCCTATCAGACCTTCCGGATTAGAAAGTTCTATACCCGATAGATCTAGTGGGCTTGTGTCGCCTAGTGTGCCTATCACACTGAAATTCAATAGCACAACAGAGCCGCTAGCACTTGTTTGTATTGCATCGCTCGGTTCACCTGTAGCCACAACTATAGAATGCCCATCTTCGCCTAATTCCTGATTCGTCCATATGGAGGTTAAAATGCCGTTGGTGACTTCTGTCAAATTCAACACGCTTTCCGCATAGTCCACTCTAAGACGTATCCCTTGAACTGGGGCGTCTCTGACATTCTCAACGTGGACTGGTACTTCAACGTAAGTTCCCGAGGGGGCCCTTATGTCTTCTGATATGCTCAAACTATCTGCTGTTGGTACCTCATTCGTCTTAGGTGTACAAGTATATGTACCGTTTGTGTATGTGTTCGCGATTGCGCCACCATCAGAGTCCGACACAACGCACCACTCCACATCAAACCAAATGTCGCAATCACAAGCGTCCGTATAGTTCCCATTTAGTGTTAGTACTGCCATCTTGTGTGTGCCTGCAGATATAGGCGTCATTGCTGTATAATTATCCTCTAGTATGCGAACTACACCCGCCTCATAAGGTGTGAACATGTGTGCACCAAATGGACTCTCGCTGAAGTCCGCACCAGTGATATTTACACACTCAGGATCGAAATGTATGTCTACTTGGTACGCAAGCGCGCCGTATGGAAGCCCTGTATCGTCATACGTAACTCCAAGTTCAACTCCAATGTCCTGCCCATAGTTCCCTGTGCTATCTTGCGGAGTTAGGTACCCAGTCCAAGGTGCCGCCGCCGAAACCGATATCCCCATCAATACTATAATCATCGCTAAAAGCGACACATTCCTTATTCTTCTATTTCTTTTTTCCATTTTTAAAAACCGTCCTATTATATTATGCAACAATCCAAGATATGACTTGGATTACCCGCATGATTCTTGACTTTTGTTGCATCAAGTACATTTATGGCAGAGTCACAATTGACATCTGCTGACCATTCATTATTTATGAAATACGCAGGATTGCCCGCGCGATTCTTAACCTTTGTTGCATCGAGTACATTCACCAAATCATTACAATCCACATCTCCACACTTTTGCAAGTTCTCCGCGGCACCCCAGAGTGTGCACGTACTTTGGTTTTTTACCATTTCGTATGATTGCTTGATCTCGTCCGCGCTGAGTGCACGGTCATAGATCCGCACTTCATCTATCGTGCCATCGAAAGGATACGAAGAACCCATAGAGTATCTACCAATCCCTACATGGTATGTTCTCGTAGCAGTATCAGCGGATTTTATACCGATGCCGCTTATACCGACATTCTGTTCGACCCCATTTACATAACCACAGATGCGTGTGTTGTTTTTTGTTACAACTACATGTTGCCAAGTATCGGTATTGAGTGGACCCAGTCCTAAAGACCGTTCTGTACCATCAGCATCAGTGATGTATGCAGCAAACATATCTGCTTCTGTGCATATATGATACCCTTCTTTAGAGCCCCACGGATAGTATTTGCCCACTATTGATTGTAATTCATCCGTTATTTCCGCTTTTACCCACGCCTCAAGAGTGATATTGCCCGTAATGTTTGTGCTTTCGTTCGCGCCACACGACACGCCAGCAAGGTAAGGATAGCCCGCTTTACCATTGAATAGATCCGCGCCATCGATTCGTCCACTTGCGTTAGTCGTTGTACCAAGTGTTTCGTTGAAATCCTTAGGGGTGCCGTGATTCCCGTATTGCGTACTATCCAAATGCCCTTCGCACTTGTTTATCGGCGATTCTTGCAAATGCTGCACCATCTTAGCTGCGGGTTCCCACGTATTCTTTGTGTCTTCGCCTAGCACTTCGCTACCATTATAATACATCCAAACAGACGTGCCGGTTGTCACGAGTAGTGGAACACGTAGCCATATTAACGCATAATCCTCAGTGTACGATTCTTGTTCATAATCAAGCTCGTTTAGTGACGCATCATAAAATCTGAGGTCACTGAAATCATAGTGCATCGCGGGCTCTTTTGTCACATTTATAAAATATGTGTTGTTTAGCAATGTAGCGCCCGCTGCGTTCACATGACTGATAGTCAAGTTTTTACGATATTCGTGCGTTTGTACTTGCGCATTTACACTTAGTACCGCTACAGACAGCAATATCAATATTACAAATATACGTGCTATGGTTTTTATCATCATTCGTCTATAAATACACCCCCTTCCGCTATTGCCGCACTTATCGCCTCTGGTTTCAAAGCACCCATACCGCCAAGCTCCAAGTCAGTTTCTGTGACGTTAAGTGCACGCGCCGTCTCTCGTATATCATTATCGCTATACCCTATGTTGCGCGCTTTCTCGAGTGATTCCATATTTGTTTTCAATACTTCCGCCACTTCTTTCGCGTCTTTGGGATGTAGCTCGCGCAACGTAAACGTGAATTCCATGCCCGGGAATTGCTCTTTTATAAGGGCAACACCAAGATCGCAGAACTGCGCTTGTAGTCCGCGCAAGTAGGGCGCGATAGTATCCATAATTACACGTGAAGTCGCAAGTTCAACCCCACTCGCGTCAATAAGCGAAATGGGAAACCCTAACGCCCACGCGATAGTTTTGTTAAGAAGGGTGAACATGATGTCCAACATCGCAGGATTAAGCGCATTGCCAGATTCCACAATTTTGTGTTTGATAGTTTCGGGCATTGCTATGGCACCTTGCGCCAACCGCATCTTTGCGGCTATATTTATTTGCGCTTGTATGTCCGCTGTGAACGCATCAAAATCGGCTTTTTGTGAAGCATATGCCGCGGAATCCGACTCGTTTAGGCTCAGAGCCGGCGGTGTCGGTGCAGACCATATCACTTCTTTCGTGACGGGATCTACAAGACAAAGTGCATACTCGTATATTTCGCCAGGCGTTACTGTGATCTTGACAAGCATTGGCATACCCATCATAAGCTGATTCTTGATGTATATCGCGTTGAGACATAGCCCTATTGAAGATTGCCCGCTTTCGTTATTACGCAGTTCCACAACGGTGTCGCGATCTACAACTAGGTCTGAGCCAGTGTTAAACCCTTCTGCATTACTTTTACCGTCTTTAAGATACCATACTCGCTTCTCTTCTGTGCCCGTTTCTTCAGGAGCTTGCCAGTTCTTAGACACGTTTAATTTTTGAAAATAATAATAATTCGTCTCACGAAACGGATCTTCGTGCCGTTGCACATCTTTTAATATCTGCAAATGTTGTATCCCGTGCTGCTCGTTTGCTAATTGTACTTTATCGTCGTATAGCTTTTGTATGTGCGAAACACCATGTTTGCGTACAACTTCAAATGCCCTTCTAAATGCAAATAACATTTTTACAGTAGAATCTATCCATTCTTCCGTTTCTTCTTGTCGCGCTTCCTCTTTACAAATCAGCGTATAACCCCCTACAATGCCATACTTCTGAATGTCAAGTATGTGTTGCACAAGTGGCTCAAGCTTGCACGCTCGTTCACGTGTATTGTACGTGTCGTTTTCCATACGCTGTTGCGCGTCTAACCATACCCGTTTTGTTGGTTCGCTCGTACCGGTATCACCACTTGCGATACCCGTTTGTTGCGCGTTTCGCGCGGAAGAAGCCGCCGCGACAATAACAGGGAAAGCACCTGAATTTGTAACCATGCTTTAAGGGAGCGCGCTAAAGCATATATAAGCTATGTTTACCTAATTACTTGCGCGGGGTATCATTTCCTATTAGTCCCGAACGGATTCGAACCGCTGTCTTTGGGTCCAAGGCCCAAGATGATTGACCGCTACACTACGGGACTATATACTATTTATCAAGTTAGTGATATGAGTTTATATACTCACATATTAAAGGTATAGTGAGGGCAGCGCAAAGCTCTTTTCGTTTTTGTTTCCTAACATGGTATATCACTTCTGCGCTTTTGTTGCGTTGCCCTTATATCTTATTTAAATGTACCAACCCTTTAATTCACATTTCATTTTATTTGTTATCCGATGTGCCCAATCTACTTTATTGCTGTGTACTTTAGCGTGACAGCTTGCGCAGAGAGGTACAAACTGACAGGTCATATCCGCATCACAACCACATTTTTTGTTGCCGTTTACATGATGTACCGAGAGACGTTTGCCGTTATCTTCTTCTGTTTTGCCACATAAGAAGCATTTACGATTATATTTGTTGCGAATATATTCCCTAAAGTGTTCATTCCACTTAGAACAATACGTTTTAGTAGAAGCACCATCTTTCCAACTAGGGTTGTTTTCCCCTCGCATATTTTTGGAATGTGCGATGCCCATACATTTGCGCGAGCAATATTTGCCTTGTCCCCGTTTACTTCCTGAGGGAGGAACGAAAAAGGCAATGTCGCAGACAAGACATTTGTGTTTCACATAACCCCCTTTCCAATTAAAATGATGTTCTCCCCGTATTTTAGACCGCGCTTTGTGTGCACATTTGTTCGAGCAGAATTGCCCATGTCCTAAGTTTGCGTAGGAGGGATGCACATAAAAGGTCTTATTACATGTTTGACATATGCACTTAACCTTTTTGCGTTTTCTCGCACAAGAGGGACAGAAAGCGCGATAATCGTGTTTTTTTAATGCCCGTATTTTACCACATTTGTCACAAACTGCAACCACTTTTTTACCAGATTGCGGCGGTAAATCAGTACTATAATACCCAAATTTTTTATATGTCACTTCTTCATTTATCATGCCTTTATCACCCGATTGATAAAGGGAGTGATCGGGCACTCCCGTTAATATATAGTGTTTTATAGTATATAAATTAAATCATTTCGTTTGTTTCTTACGTGCCTCTATTCTTCGTATAAAAAGCCCATATAGTAATATGAGGTAGTTTATAGAATCAATTATCTTTTCATCAACAAGTTCTTTTGTTATAAAATCCTCCCGCTCTTCAATTGCGGCATCCACTAAATCAAATACAGACACAAGATGTTTTATTAACATACCTCTTAGAGCGTCTTCTGGGCTCGTATCGAGCATTTTACTTGCTTTGTCAAAATTATGATACCTGTTGATATTCGTAGCGTACTCGGCCTCTTTCTTGTTTAATGTCGTCTGTACCTTATATAGTACTTTATCCAGCACTTCTTCAAACGTTGTCAAGAGCTTTATCTCCTCGTTTAAGCCACTCCTGTCTACGTGCTATAATCCTTTCGCGCATCCCTTTGCTCCACCCCGTTTTTATTCGCTCTTGTCTACGTGCATAGAAAGCACCAATAGAACGCGATTCGTCTGTGTGTATCGGCACACAACCAACCCATGTGAAATGGCAGTGCTCAACGGTACCAAGCGACATATACGCATATGCGTGATTATATGCCGCTATATGGAATGTGGATACTTTATCGTGCATTTTTATTGCCTAATGTATCCATTATCTCTTTATCGCGTTCAAGTATGGTTCCTAATATCTTCTCGAATTGCACGGTGCGCTCTTTTGTTAATATCCGTCTATCAAACGCAGCATGCCCACAGCTCTTAGAGCAATAGATATGCCCTCTGTGCGTGGGTATAAACATATCGCCACATCCCCTACAATGCCGCTCTGTAAGCACAAGTTTTAACGAACGTAGTTTACTATAGACCGCGTGGATTGAGTGCCCTGTGAGTGCTGCTAACTCGGTGGGTGTACAAATATCGTGGCGTGTTTCTAATAAAGCTACTTCACGCATACTCCAAAATTTGTGTGTACGGTCACTCATTTTTTACGTTCAAGCTCCTCTACTACACTCATAGAAACGTTAAGCAGTGTTGCCGCTGCTTGTATACACTTATCACGTTTATCTATGGTTACGAGAAACGAACGGTTGATTGTGAGGTCGCCAGAGTCTGTTGTGACTGCTATACTTATTCGCATTATTCGTTCCTCTCAAAGAACTTAATAATAATGTCGTCTAACATTTCTTCGTACGTCCATCCATCTCGTTGCTGCTTACAAATTGTATGTACTAATTCCGCAGTACTCCTAGATTTTGCCATTAGTCTTTACCTCGCTCATTACGCACTAAGTACTCATACCCATGAGTTTTACCCTTTATCGCACGTTTCTCTAAATGTAGCCCATGCGCTTCGAATTGTGGTAACCATTCTGGTATGATACGTTCCACAGGTATCCACAAAGCAACATGATATTCCGACATATACGAACGTATCTTTTTATACATTGCTTTGCATAGTATATCTGAATCATGCGTATGTTTAATTGTATGTTTAGCCATTTTTCACCTCAGGTACAATATCCTTAATTTGTTTGCGTAAGTTTGTATAGTGCCATTTTTTGAGTAGGGGTAAATTGTAGTTAGTCATACAATCTATAATTGCTTCACGAGTCTTCTGTTCCATGTACCGGTACAATTGCCGCATTTCGCACGGGTATGCATCCCAAGAACTATAAAAAGCATCTTTTTTATATATCTGATATTGTGTGCATAATTTCGATAACGTTTTCAATATCTCTTTTTGTTCTCTTTTATTCAAGTTGGTTTTTTCTATCATTTTGTTTCCTCTAT
>LGOV01038984.1_pt1 | contig 10983 bp, 21 predicted proteins | sample 469881 | NCBI WGS metagenome assembly LGOV01 (sample SAMN03857199, study PRJNA290197) | marine sediment metagenome | biome: marine cold seep biome; feature: cold seep; material: marine sediment; isolation source: sample #5579, elevator 3A push core 41 containing 12 cm of sediment... ...
ATTGGGTAGGATGGATCAATCCTTTATCGTTTATAAGTTATAATGCTTATTACAAGGCATCTGCAACTTACATCTCTGCCCTTAGAACGAAAGTTTTTTTACACGTCCCAGAAGAGCTTGAAGGATGTTGGATTTGCTTAACAGTTATGCAACGAAGTTTTAAGCAACTTAACGATGGAAACTATGTAGTTTATTTTGGACAAAGATGTAAGATAATATTGCCGAATCTTCCAAAATCTCATTCTTTTCTTGTAAAAGGAATGGTTCATTTAGATCCAAAGGACGGAATGGTTACGATTAGGAAGTAAACAAAGGAGGTTATGATGTCAGTTCTACACAATGTTAAGGTCACAAGAAGTTCAGTGATGAAAGAAGGTACTAATGAATATGGTCCATGGCAACTTTGGAAGTTTTTTATTAATGACACTGATTGGTCGAAAGAGGCATTTACTGTTTTTCGGTCAGGGGATCAGCCCCTGCCGACCATTGGAACTAGCCNNATTGAGTACGAAGCACAGGCAAGAGAAAGTGGAGGCAAGACCTACACTAATTATTTCGTATCCAAGATGGACGTAAAAATATCTCCAACAAATGCAGAAGAACCGAAACCTTTACCCTCTCAAAAGTCAGAATTTGAACCCCCAACTACGGATTCAAAAACTCAGGTCACTCCAAAAACAGACTCCAAGCCTTTGCCCGTTCCTTCTCGATCCAATATCCACGATTTTTCTGCGATGTATGTATCATATGCAAAAGATTTAACCGTTGCATTAATCAATGGGGGTTTGGTTGTTGGTTCAGAAGGTTTTTCAATTTCAAAATTAAAAGATCTTCTCCGAAAAACAGTCTTGGCCATTGCAGAAAATGGCAAAATTCTGGAACTTGCCGTGGAAGATCCAGCCGCCCTAAAGGAGATGACTGCTCGAATTTCAAATACACAAAAGCTTAAGGATCTATGTAAGAAAAACGAAATTTCATACCAAGATGCAAAAACATTCTTGTCAGAGAGCCAAACTTTTGGAAAGCTGATTCTGAAATCGTATGGAAATTTAAGTTTCGAGAGTACTCCATCTAAGATTACAAATGAGATTATCGAAACTTCCGAACAATGGATAGGCGCTATAAAACGTCAATCATTAACAGGACCAAATCCTGAAAATCCTATCCCTGAAAATCCTGAAAATCCACCTCTAAATTTGCCAATGGAGGCTCAGAGCGTTCCCTTACCAGATACCCTTGCAGGAGATGACATTCCCTTCTAAAAGAATAAAAAATGGAAAAAAACAAAAGACACACAGGCTGGGGCTGCAGATCCTGGCTATGTCAGGAGTGCAAGCACTATCAGAAATTTCTCACGATTTCAACCATGCATGATATTTGTCGAAATAGGGGTTGTTTCTTTGAAAAAGATGATCCGCAATCTTATAGGCCAATCGGATGGCCGACATCCAGAAAATTGCAATAGTAATTAATGAATAATTGTTCAAATTGTAATCATTATAGATTTAAGAGCAACGACGTACCTATAGAACCATCCGATTCTGAATGGTTCTATACTCATGCTTACTGTAACCATTTTCAGAAGCATTTTAAACTTGGACCTACAATTTTAAAACCAGGAGAAAGAGGACATGAGTGTCCATTTTGGAAACCTAAGATCTAAAAAAGGAAATAAGGCTAATGAAAGATTTTAGAGAATTATTGAAAGATCTATTGATATCAGAAAATGGATATACTGAGGCTGAAGCAAATGATCTGATTAATAGTTCTGATCCTGAAATTATTGCAATTATCATGAAAGGAATTTGGGAAGGCCCATTTTGTTTGAGAGCCGTAGCTATGGCACTAGAAATAAAACGAACACAAAAAAAACTTTAAAAAGAAGGGAGACTTGAATGATGCAAATTCTTAAGCTCAGAACACAGAATCTAAAAAGAATCGAAATGGCCGAGATCGAACCTTCCCAGAAACTAATTGTCATTGGAGGTAGGAACGATCAGGGCAAATCTTCAATTTTAGACTCAATCTTTTATCTCTTAAGCGGCAAAAAAGTATTGCCTTCAGAACCTGTTAAAAAGGGCGAAAAGTATGCCAGCATTGTGGCTGATCTCGATAATGGATATAGGATCGAAAGAATTATATATCCGGATCGAAGTGGTAAACTTAATGTTTATACCAAAGAAGGTGCAAGTTTTAGTTCGAAAGAAACTTTCCTGAAAAGCTTATTGGGACCTTACGGTATGTTAGCTGAAGAATTTGAAACCATGCCCGCTTTAGACCAGATTGAGGTCTTGCGTTCATTCATTACTTTTGATTTTAAAACCTATGAAGAAGCGTATTCAAAAATTTATAATGAACGCACAGAAACAAATAGTGCTATCAGAAATATTCAGGGCGAATTGAAACTAATGCCTAATTATGGAGCTGAGGTTCCAGATGAGCCTGTTAATATTGTTCAAGTTGTGGCTGATTTGGATGAGTTCCAAGCCGAGATAAATCAAAGGCAAGAACTTATCCAAAGTATCGAACAATTAAGTGAAAAACACGAAAATCGAGCCACTCGTATTTCCGAAACTCAAGATTTGATCCTAAACCTTAGGTTTCAACTCAATCAAGCAAATTCAACTCTTTCAACTCATCTTGAGGTACAGGCCGATTTAGCTAACAAAATAAGTGCTTCCAAAATNNGATGCCAGAACCAGACCTTAAGATTCAATTAGATCTTAGAAACAAACTCAACACGGCCCAAATCACGAATGAAAAAGTAAATAGCAAAAAACAGAAGGCACGAAGATTAGATAATTTACAGGACGAAATCATTTTTTCTAATACTCTAACTGTTGATCTCGAAAAATTGAAAATGACCAAAAAAACAGCGTTTGAAAATAGCAAACTTCCAATCCCAGGCCTTACCTTTCAAGATAACAAAATTTATTTGGATGAAATTCCATTCAATCAACTAGCATCGTCGAAACGAATGGATATTTCAATTGATATTGGCATTGCGTTAAATCCTAAACTTAAGGTACTTTTGATCCGAAACGGTTCTTTGCTCGATGAGAATGGATTAACTCAGCTTCAAAAGAAATGTGAAGAAAAAGATATTCAGATCTGGTTGGAAAAAGTTTCTGCAAAAGATGGATCTGTTTGTGAATTCTATGTCGAGGACGGAAAGACTTCAAAATGCGAACTAACTTAAAAAGAGTCATAGGAATTAGGAAAGGCAAAAAACATTCCTATCCGAAACTAGTTCGAATCTTTGTTCCTGTTTTTAGGGTTTATGGCTGGGTTGGAACATCTATTTTGGTTTATGGGATTATAGTCTTAATTTTTAATCTGATAACAAGATAACTCAACAATCTTAATGAGGACTTTAGAGGGGGAATGTGTTTATGAAATATATGTTTCTGTTTTCGATAATTTTTGGCGTAATTGTAATGCTAAATAACGGGGAGCAACTAAAGTTCAAAAATGGTTGTTATCCAATTTTACAAAACAGCATAACTGGTAAAATTCTTGAAATTCGATGTAAGAACCTAGATGGCAGTGGTGGTATCGCATATATCACACCATTCTCAAGAGTTAAGTGGGTTTCATCCTATGATGTAGACAAAAAAACAAAACATGAATGACTGGATTTGAAAGCCGAACTGAAATTATGATCTTAATTTTTAACCTAATAGCAAGATGATTCAAAAGGAGGCTAGAAAAATGAAAAATTGGCCAGATGAGTATGTTAATATTGTTCGAGCCGTAGTTGATTCGGATGAGTTCCAAACCAAAGTAAATCAAAGACAAAAGCTTATTCAAAGTATCGATCAATTAAGTGAAAAATACGAAAATCAAGATATCCGTATATCCGAATTCAAGAATCAATTAGATGTTTCAAATCTCAACTCGAACATGCGAATGAAACTCTTTCAACCCTTCTTGGGAGACAGAGCGATTTAGATAGTGAAATATGTGCTTCCAAAATCGCTCTTGGATATATGCCAGAACCAGATTATTTAGAACCTATCAAGGAGACTCATGAAAAAATCTACAAATAGATGGGAAAAAGTCCGTGCGCAGATTTGGACTCAACTCGAAATGTCTCACAACGATTCACCACCCGTTCTCATCAGGGCATTTCAAGATCAGGTCATTTTTGATATCGGACCTAAAACAAAGACTTGGATTACGGTCTCACCTGCTCATGCTTTAGATATTGCAAGAGCGATTTTACAGGCCATCGTTTCTAATATTCGGCAAATGGTTAAAGGAAATAACAATGTTACCTTACATTAACTAAATGATTCAAAGGAACTAGACATTATGTATTGCACACATGCTTCAGGTATCTCAGATAAAGATGTAGAATGTAATCCACCTATTAGAAAAGGACATAGAGAATCAGCATGGGTTACAACGATAGGTAAAGGTATCGGAGAAGTTAAGAGAGGTTTCAAATGGAAGATGAGACATTGTTACGGGATAGAGATGTCTGAGGTCAAAATTCATGATGGTTCTCAGTTTGAAACTAAATAATCGAGAAAGGAACTTATAAAATGAAGATTACAATTGAACAATATAATGGACCAGCAACTGATGGAAAAATAACTGCTATTAAGAGTATGCGTGAAGTCACTGGTTTAGGCCTAAAAGAATCCAAAGAGATAGTAGATAATATTTGGGCAGGCTCTCCAACCGATATGAATATAAACAAGGATCAAATTCCCAAGTTGGTAGAAAAGGGTTTTATTATTGAATCAAACCAAGATCTTTTTCAGTCTGGGATTAATATTTTGGTAAGTCTTTTGAATGAAAAAAAATTTAAAGCTGCGACTCAAATGATGAATGTTCTTACTAAACTATAATATGGTTCTCAAGTTTAGAATTAAACGCAAAAAAAGATTAAACAAAAAGAAATAAAATGGCATACCCATAAATAATTTTATAAATCGATTCAAAAAAAGGAGGTAAAACTTTGTGATTCTAGATGTAAATATTTTTAAGTTTCCAAGCTTAGCAACCGCTTGTGTGTTGTCAAACGTTTTTTCAGTCAAACAAAATGAACTTTTGTTACGAATACGAAAAAAAAGGAAAATAATTGATGGATATTAAAATAATTGACAGAACAATAGTAGAATTTGAAATTCAAGAAATACCAATTTTGGCATCAATTCGACAGGACAAATTAAGAATAGAAGCAGGCTCACAAATTGAGATTGAACCTAATGCTTCAAATTGTATTTTTATCAAACCAATCTTAAAAAGAGGGAGAGAGGATNNGAGGATAAAAAAAAAACTATAAGGAGATGAAAACCATAATTAAACCTGAGGATTTTAAAGAATATAGAAATAAAACAATAATAGCATCACAACAAATTACTGGGGGTGAATCGAAATCTTTAGAAATAATGGTGCATCCCTTTTCTAATTCAAAAAGTTATGAGATTCATGTAGGAAACAGAAAAATTCGTGTCTTTATATCATTTATAGAGGCTATTAAATTTTTCAATAATCTTTAAAAAGAAATAAAATTAAAAATCAAAAGAAAGGAAGCTAAGATGACAAAACATCTTAAAATTGACGATGAACAGAAAGTTGAATTTAATATCCAAGGAACAAAGATTTTAGTCTCAGCCCAAAAAGATCAATTAATAATTGAAACTGACTCTTTCTTGTTCAAAGGAAAATTATGTGACTCTGGATGTAAAAACTATATGCATCCACATTTAGTAAATGCTTGTGGAATCTCAGATACTTTTTCGGTTAGACAAAATGAACTTTGTTTTAATTATGATGAAAAAGAAGGAGGTTTAGATGAGAAAACATTTTTTATACCTATCCTATCTTCTTAGGCATAAATGGTTCGTATTCCGGGAATGTCGGAAATTAGGAATTCCACTACAAGGCATCACCCACGATCTATCTAAGTTTATGCCTAGCGAGTGGATTTCCTATGCATGGAGTTTTTATGGACCATGGAAATATAATGAAAGACCTGACTGGTTAGTTAAAAGTTTTAATAGGGCATGGCTAAAGCATCAGCATCGGAACCCGCATCATTGGCAATACTGGATCTTAGTCCAAGACGATGGGCCGGCAATTAAGATCGAAATTCCTCTTAATTATTGCAAAGAGATGTTGGCTAATTGGAGGGGAGCCGGTCGGGCTATTTCAGGTATAGATAATACCTATGGCTGGTATAGGGCAAGAAGGACGCGAATGTTCAAGGTGTTACATCCTAAGACCAGATTTTGGATAGAATCTGAGCTGGGGAGAATGTAATCCTTATCTTCAAAAAAACCTGTTCTCTTCCGTAAAAGAAGGATAATTTAAAGATGAGCATAGTTTTCAAAACTATTGCAGCTTTTTATGAGGCCGTAAAAACAGGAATAGTTGACGAATCTAAGTTGGATATTATTCTAGATAATGACCATACTGATTTTTATGTAGAAAAAGGTCCAAGAGGAATGTACGTAAAAATCAATGTTCAGGGAACGGATGGATATAACGATATTGACAAACTTTATTCATTATTGTTTCCAAAAGCTCGTGTTGATTGGTATTAAATGTTTGGATAAGGAATAAAAAAAGAAATTAAGTTATGGATTAGACTCAATTTTTGTATCATACATAGTTGGTCTTATAGTGGGAGTTTTAATTTATATAACCTGGAAAACAAAAAAAAGGTAATCAAATAAAGGATACTGAATAATTATGAATATCAGAACAAAGAGGAAAATACAAAATGAAAAAAGGGACCCCTCAATACGGAAAGGCTGTATGCCATGATTTGGGTGGTGGTCAATACTATTGGGAGTATAGGAATATAATTTGGGATGATTATTTTATTAACTCTGATATTGTTAGTATTGCTCTTGACATAAATAAAGGTAAAATGTGGTTGGCAAAAGATGGGATATGGTACAAACCAATCGGTTGGTTCCCTAAAATTTGGTATATTTTGTCTGGTGAAAGACGAGCAAACAGACTTATTAAACGGGCAATCGAAGAATGGGAATCTTAGTACAAAAACATAAAAAGGGAAAACAACATAATGAGCACAGAGGCTAAACAAGACCGTGGTTGGGGTGAGATCAGAGAAAAATTCTTATCCACTTTAAATGATTCAAGGAGTTCCAAGAAAGGTCACTGGGTAATTGTAAATTATTTAGACCAAATTATAATTGATTTTGGAACTCCTATGGAATGGATTCAAATTTCAGGAAATACGGCACTTCAGATTGTAAATTCACTTGTTACCTGCGTTTTGCAAAGAGGAGGCTCTACAAAAAAGGTTTTAAAACCATTCATTATTCGAGGAGGAGGAAAATGATGTATCCTAAACTGAATCAAAAGATTATCGCAGAAACAGCTAGCGTGTGGGATAAGAGCATCCCTTTCCATCAAGTTGCTGTTTTTGTGATGTGTGGAGGAGGGTGGATTGGAAAATTTGCTGCTGAACAGCCAGGCAAATTTTACATTGATGATAGAGAGATGGATTTTCCATTTCCAAAGAGACATATTTACGAAGCAGTTGAAACTCTGGTTACTTTAGCAAAAGAGAACGGTTTAGATCCCAACAAAATGCCGGAAATGATTCGTTTTCATTCTTGTGGAATATTTTAAGGGAAAGAACCAAATTTAATAATATTCGAAGGAAAAAATTATGATAAAGCCTCTGCCTTGTCCCTTTTGTCAAATGATACCCGATGTAGTTCCTCAAGATCCAGAAAAAGAAAGCTATTTTTTGAGCGCTGTAAAATGTGACAATCCAGAATGCGTTGCAAAACCAATTGTACTTGCTGATTTTGTTAATATAGATCTTGATAGACCAGGATCAGATGAATACAAAAAATTAGCAATTTTACGATGGAATAAAGCTTTAGAATGGACTCAAGGATCAAAACAAAAAAATACAGAATCAAAACAATTCTTACCATTTAAAATCTTAAATAATATCTTATCAAAATTAATTCAAAAAAAGGAGAAATTATGAAAATTGCAGGCTTTGACATCGAGACCATTCNNACCTGAAGGTTGTATGCCAGTCTTTGATGAATCAGAGGTCGCACTCAGGAACAGAACAAAACCTGATGCAATAGAGAAAAAGATTGCTGAGGATAAGCTCAAGTTCGAGGCCGGGATGGTTAAAAAAATGTCATTACATCCCTGGTTATGTCAAGTCTGTGCTTTTGCTGGAATATTGTTTGATACGGAAACCAGGTCAATTGAACAAGAGGTTAAAATATTATTTCATAATGGGCAATTTGCAGGTGGAGATCCAAATATCAAAGACTTTGAAAGTGAGTACCAGTTAATTTATGAAGCATGGGGATTTCTTAATACTGCAATAAGTGCCGGGACTTCTCTTCTAAGTTTTAATGGGATCAGATTTGATCTTCCAGTCCTAATGGCAAGAGCGATGGCACAGGATGTCCCGGTTTCTTTCCCTCGATATCAAAAATTGATCCAAAACTATGGTAGAAGTTCTCGATACCATTATGACCTGATGGGCATTTTATCAGATTGGGATAAGAGTAGGTGGAAGAAACTGGATTTCTTTTTGGACCTGTTCGGCATTAAAAGAACGGTGACAGATATGGATGGCAGTCAGGTCTACGATGTTTGGAAGGAACGAAATTTCGTAAAACTTATGAATTATTGTTATGACGATACCTTAAGTCTTATTCATCTTTTCGAAAGGGTGGAAAGCTGGGTAAAAGTACCAAAGGATCAGTTTGAAAAAAAGGAACAGATAGTCATGGCGTAAATGTACTCATGGAAAAAAATTAATTATGAGAAAATTCGACGACATAGCTCTGAAAATATGACCCTGCGCGATGCTCAGCGAGAGATTGCCAATGCAACCTATCTTGCCACAGGATTATTCGAGCAGTTAGAACAGAAAAACAAAATTTTCGGAAACGGTCACCATATCCGGCAAGAGGTGGCAAGTTTTGCTGAACAAATGATGTTAAGCGTTGGTTGCTTTAAATCTTATTAGCTGGACTCTATCAACATAGGTCAAAAACTGGTGTCTGAAATGAAAAATAAGATCAGAAAAGAATTTACAGGTAATGTGCTTGTCACTATTTCAAATGATGAGGTGCGTTTATGGGTTTGCAATGATCAGGGTTCTAATATTTTTAGATTCAAAGCTATTGGGAAAATATTTAGAACCAATCAAGATATCACTGTTTTGCCATTCAAGAAAGAGAATAAGAAAAAGGACGAGGATGAAGAAATCCTGACAACGGATCTTTTTGACCCCGACGATCCACTTTATGATCGGGTTTTTGGAGACGGGGAATAACAATCCACATAAATTCGCGCATCCACACACGGGAAAGAACAGACCATGAATATTGAATTGTCAAAAATAAACCAGAAAATTATAGACGAAATATGGATATTTGGTAATGGTGGTGGCGATATTTATAAAACTCGCGGTCCAGTAGTCCAATATAAAAAGTCTAACCAATATTTTTGTGTAGATAAATCATTGGCCTATGATGTTACTCCGCGGGAATTTACAGATAATGACGGCAGTTTTCATCGTTTTATCCCTGTCGTTATAGGCGGATCAACATTTCATTCTCATCCGGATGAGGGTCGTTGTGGAATATTGACGATACATGAGTTTCGGGATTGGCCGCGGGCTACGCTTGGCGGAAGGTGCAACCCCAGTGGCTATCGTTTATTTTGGGGAACTGAACTATGGATATATACGAGCGAACTAGACTTGTCTCCAAAACAAATACGGCAAACAACATAACCAACGACATAGATTGCGGAGAAAACGAATTTTTTTTCTAAACCTGCTGGATGGGCATANNGCATAGCCTATTTTGCTCAGTGATATGACCAGGACACCTAAAAAACTATTAAATTCCTGCCTGTTCTAACATAGAGCAGGCGGAAGAAGGCAAAATGTCACATCATGTCCAGGTCACGCTGAGTGACCAAACTACAGACTTTTAGAGGCAAAAGCCAATTCAACCGGCATCGACCGCGCCGCCACCATGGCGGCAGCCATTATCCGGTTGACGTTAAAGGAGGAAAAAACCATGAGCAAACAGACAAAGGATCGGACCATAAAAAAAACAAGGACACCACAACCCCCAGGTAATCTTCTAGCAGGCCCCCGGTGTATAATTTGGGGGCCATTGATTGGCATCGGCCTGGCGGCCGGCCTGATTGCCTTGGCTTGCTGGCTGATGTTTTAGCCGAAAGGAAGAAAAGAGATATGGAAACCGACCTGATTAAGTGGCAGCCGATCCATGCCATGATAGAGGCATACGGGCAAGCACAAACCAAAATCAAGCAAGGTTTTAGCATGTTAGAAGAGGCCAAGGAATACATGAGCGCTTTTGGCGAACATAATCGTCTTTTTGACAGAATCGACAATTATGACATCTGTAATGGCGCCACTCAAAAAAGCCTAGCCACCATCAAGAAAGAGGCATGGCGTGGAATCATCGATAAGACCCAGATTCGTAATCTCATGACAGAAAAACGGGTCGCCGAACTCGACACACAACTCTATGATAACTCAGAATCAGAGACCTTGCCGGAACTGACCGGAGAAAACGTGCAGGCGTTTATCGAAAATCTGAGCGGCAATATGAGTACATTGCTTACAGAAACGCTGGTTGAGGTTTTTGATATTCTCCGACCATCCCGGTCCGAATACAAAACGAATACGGAATACGAAATAGGAGAGCGAGTAATTTTGAACCATATGATCGAATACGACAAATGGAGATGCACCTCACTCAACTATTCTTGGGCCGAGCAACGCTTACGCTGTATCGACAACGTTTTTCATCTACTGGACGGAAAGGGACCCATTAAGTGGCCCGGGGATCTGGTAACTACAGTTAAGCAGGCTATTGGAAACTATCAAACAAAGGACAGAAAATGGAGTTGCGAAACCGAGTATTTCAGCTCCAAATGGTTCAAAAAAGGTAGTTTTCATATTAGGTTTAAGCG
>LGOV01017381.1_pt4 | contig 10964 bp, 9 predicted proteins | sample 469881 | NCBI WGS metagenome assembly LGOV01 (sample SAMN03857199, study PRJNA290197) | marine sediment metagenome | biome: marine cold seep biome; feature: cold seep; material: marine sediment; isolation source: sample #5579, elevator 3A push core 41 containing 12 cm of sediment... ...
AATGAATCGATGTTTACAGCAGCATTAAGAAATTCATTATTATTTGCATTGATTTCTGTGATTTTACAATTTACAGTAGCATTCATGATGGCGTTATTATTAAACAAAAAATTTAAAGGATCAAATCTGCTGTTATTTGTGGCGCTTATTCCGATGGCGGTACCACCAGCTGCTGTAGCTATCCTTTGGAAAACAGGATTTTCAACATTTGGATGGATCAATAATTTATTGATAACCTTAAACCTTATTCAAGAGCCTATTTTATGGATGACAGCAAAAGGGTACAATGCGTTATTATTTCTAATACTTATAGATACATGGACAGTATTGCCGTCTGTAATGATAATACTATTGGCGGGATTACAAAATTTGAATAAAGAATATGAAGAAGCTGGACTGATTTTTGGTGCAAGCAGGTTTCAAATAATCAAAGATATTATTATGCCGATACTTAAGCCGACAATTATTACAGCTGTTATTTTGAGAATGATTGCCGCGATGCAAGTTTGGATGATAAGTGTTATGATGTTCGGTTACGGTAGAGTACCATTCTTGGTAGAACGAATTGCTTATTATACCGATATGGTTCCTATGTTGAAAGAAAGTTATAAAATGTCGTTGACTTATTCTGTTGTTGTAACGACAATAGTGATGATTTCAGTAATGATTTATTTAAGAGTTAATAAGAAAAAGGAAAAAGAGGTGAGAATATGATTAGCAAAAATCTAATTGCAAGAACAACTTTCTATTTGTTTATTGCTACAATGTTAATTGCTATTTTAATTCCGGTTTTCTTTTTCGTCTCAACATCTGTTTATTCAGAGTATGAAGTTTATGATTTCCCAAGAAAATTTTTACCTAAAACCAGTTTTGATTTAGAAATCGAATGGGAAAACGACCAATATAATTTGTCTGTTTTCGATGTGGCAAATAATGAATACGAATTATTGATACAATCTAATGATCTAGATAGATTTAGAATATATTTAAAACGATCTTTATCTATTCAATTGGATAATGAGGAAATCGAAAACGATTTTTCGCTATCTAAAAAGGGAGAACCAATTTATTTGACATATAAAAAGGATTTGTTTTATAATTACAAAACGTTTTTTTCGATAACCAATAATGCTGGAAAATCAGTAATAAATTCAGTTATGGCAGCTGGGTGGACAATTATCATATCGCTGTTTTTTGGAAGTTTGGCTGGATATTCGATGGCCAGATATAAATTTGCCGGCAAATCCCAATTGAGCTTGACGTTGCTGGTTGTTAGAATGTTCCCAGGTGTTGCAATTGCAATTCCAATGCTGGTATATTTAATAAAAATGAATCTCGATAATACAATGATCGGATTGGCGATTGTATATTCAGTCGGAAATATTGCATTGACAGCATGGATTACGAGCAGTATATTTACAGGAATAAATATTGAACTAGAAGAGGCTTCTTATATTTTTGGAGCTAGCAAATTGCAAACTTTCAGAAAAATAACATTGCCTTTAGCATTTCCAGGATTTATTGCATGTAGCATGTATGCCTTTTTAGCAGCTTGGAATGATTCGATAACAGCATTGATTTTATCGAATAACAATCCGACGCTTTCATTGGTTATTTATAAAGCAATTGGTTCAAGTAGTGCGATTCAGCTATCTGCAGCTGGTGCAGTCATTTTAATTCTGCCGGCGTTAGTATTTACGTTCATAATTAAGAACTACATCAATCAATTATGGGGCGAAGTGAAACTATAAATTAATAAGTATGAAGGATGGTGCGATATGGAATTTTTAGAACTAAAGAATTTGACGAAAATATATCAAAAAGATATTTTGGCAATAGATAAAATCGATTTGAAAATCAAAGATGGTGAATTCCTTGTATTATTGGGACCGTCGGGTTGTGGTAAAACAACTACAATGAGAATGATTGCGGGACTAGAAGATGTTACAGAAGGTGAAATTTATATTGAAGGTAAACTTGTGAATGATTTACAGCCTAGAGAAAGAGGCGTTTCAATGATATTTCAAAGCTATGCGATATGGCCGCACATGACGGTATTCAACAATATTGCATACGCACTAAAAATAAAAAAAATGTCTAAAGAAAAAATAAATGAAACTGTCAAAAAAGTAGCGAAGATGTCTAATATCGAAGAGTATTTGAATAGATATCCATCGCAACTTTCAGGAGGGCAGCAACAGCGGGTTGCAGTTGCGAGAGCTATGGCGGTTGATCCGAAATTATTTTTGATGGATGAACCTTTATCGAATTTGGATGCTAAATTACGTGTATCGATGCGTACCGACTTAAAAGAAATGCATAAAAAATCAGGAGCGACTACGATATTCGTTACGCACGATCAATCGGAAGCTATGAGTTTAGCGGATAGAATTGTAATTATGAACACTGGAACAATTGAGCAAATAGGAACGCCGAATGAAATATATCATGACAGTAAAACGATGTTTGTGGCAGATTTTATCGGTTCTCCGTCGACAAATTTTGTAGATGTGAAAATTATCAGTAAAGACAATAAATTATTTGCTAAAAATGATGCGTTTGAATTGCCGATAGATGATAAGTTTAATGATAAACTTCATGGATATATCGATAAAGATGTTGTTTTAGGTATTAGACCAGAGAATTTAGTACTCTCCAGTGAGGAAGAAAAATTATTTGATGTTGATGTCGTTCTAGTTGAACCTCAAGGTTCGCACAGTATAATTGTAGGAAGATTGTTAAGTAAACAAATCAAGATAGTTTCTGACGAAGTTCAGGATATGAAAAACATTAAAACTTTACCGATTAAATCAAATGGAACTTATTTCATATTTGATAAGGAAACTGAAAAAAGAATCTGTTAAGGAGGATACAATGAATATTGCACTGATACATTTTAGAGTAGGTGAAACAGATGGGGTCTCTCTAGAAATGGATAAATGGAAAAAAGTTTTAGAAAAAATGGGACATAATACTATCTACATTGCAGGAAGCGAAGGAACGAGCAAGGCGACTATCATCCCCGAATTATATTATAGAGATGACTTTGATTTAATGCTCAATAATGAATGTTTTGTTAAGCTGAAAAATTATAATGAAGAAGAATTGAAAATCGCTATTGATGAAAGAACTGAAATAATACAAAAACAGCTTGTTGATATTATCAAAGAAAACAAAATCGATTTGATTGTACCAAATAATCTGCTTTGTTTAGGTCGAAGCCCGTATATCGGCTTGGCGCTTTACTACGCTATAAAGGAAACGAATGTTAAAGTGATAAATCATCATCATGATTTTTATTGGGANNTTTTGAAAATCCGACGACTGAATATGTGAAAAACATTCTCGAAAATTACTATCCGCCGAGAGATCTTGGTGATCAAATGAAACACGCAGTAATCAATAAACTTGCTAAAAAGGATTTAAAGGCAAAAAAAGGATTGGATTCAAAGGTGATACCGAATGTATTCGATTTCAGTGCGAAGCTTTGGGAAAAAGATAAGTACAATAGTGACTTCAAAGAAAAATTAGGTGTTGAAGATAATCAAATTTTGTTCTTGCAAGCAACGCGCGTAACGGATAGAAAGGCTATTGAACTAGCTATAGACTTGATTGCAGCATTAAATCAAAAAGAGAACAAAGATGAAATGATTGGCAAAAGATTATATGACGGCAGAGTTTTTGATGAAGATACTGAATATGTACTAGCTTTAGTTGGAATGCATGAAGGATCAGAAGGATATGAAGATAGATTAATTCAACATGCAAAAAAATCAGGCGTCAACATGATTGTCAATCCCGAAATAGTGGATCACTCTAGACGGTTGAATGAAAACGGAGAAAAAATTTATTCGCTTTGGGATGCATATGTATATTGTGATATGATTACTTATCCTAGTATTTATGAAGGATGGGGCAATCAATTTTTAGAAGGATTATTTGCAAAAAAACCTCAAATTGTCTATGAATATAGTGTCTATGAAAGTGATATAAAAGAAAATAACTTCAATATTATTTCTTTAGGAAATTCTTATAAAAAAGAAAAAAATGGATTGGTTTCAATCGACAATGAAGTACTTGCTGAAGCTGCAAAAGAAGTGCAAGAGTATTTATGCGATGAAAAAAAATACTATTCGAGTGTAGAAGAAAACTTTAAGATAGGAAAAGAAAATTTCTCAATGGAAGCATTGGAAATACTATTAGGTGAGTTGTTTTCATAGATTATCATGATTGGTCGGGAGGATTTTATGTTGAAGCTTATAAGGCATTCTAAAGAGAGTATCTTTAAAAAAAATAAAAATAACTATTGGGAGGCAGCGGCAGTTTTTAATGCAGCGGCTATAAAAGAAAATGGTAAAGTCAATTTGATATATAGATCTACTGATAAAAACAGTAATGGTCGTGAATGTAGCGACTATATGAATTATTTGGGATTGGCCATAAGCGATGACGGTATTTCCTTTGAAAGAGGGAAAAAACCGTTGATGGGACCAATCGCAGGAACATTTGAAGCTCGCGGCCTAGAAGACCCCAGAGTGGTAAAAATCGATGATGTGTTTTATATGACTTATACTGGGTTTGGCGGCAGATATGATGGAGATTTTAGAATTTGTCTTGCGACTAGCAAGGATCTGTTGAACTGGGAAAGACGTGGAATAATGCTAGATGAAGTAAATAAAGACGCAGCTTTATTTCCAAGAAAAATAAATGGTGAATATGTATTGATTCACAGAAGAGCCCCACATATATGGATAGGATATTCTGAAGATTTAAAAGAGTGGTACAATCATAAAATTCTTGCGTATACGGAAGAAAGTAGTGAATGGGAAAACTATAAAATAGGACTCGCAGGACCCCCTATAGAATTTGAAAATGGGTGGGCGTTAATCTATCATGGTGTAAGTAAAGAAGAAAAAGAAATTGATGGAAGAGGAAAATATAAAAAGTACTCTTTAGGAATAATGTTATTAGACAAGGAAGATCCTTCAAAAGTGATTTATAGACAGAATGAACCGATATTGGAGCCGGAGTTGAAATGGGAATTGGAAGAGGGATGCGTTCCTAATGTCGTATTCAGTTGTGGACAAGTTATCATTGATGATGAATTGTTTGTATACTATGGTGGCGCTGATACGGAAATCGGTTTAGCTACCTGTAAAATCAGTGAAATAGATGATCTTTTTAAGAATAGAGAATTATAATGAAAAGAATGTGGTATAGAAACGCAGTGATTTATGAAATATTCACGAGAAGCTTTTATGATAGCAATGGTGATGGAATTGGAGATGTCAAAGGCATAATTGAAAAACTGGATTATTTAGATAATTTAGGTATAGATGTAATTTGGTTAACTCCGATATATGCATCTCCTAATGAAGATGCTGGATATGACGTAAGTGATTATTATCAAATCAATGAAGAATACGGCGTGATTTCTGATGTCGAGTTGTTGATAAGAGAAGCCCATAAGAGAAACATTAAAATAATAATGGAGTTGGTTGCTAATCATACGAGCGTTGAACATATGTGGTTTAAAAGTGCTAGGAAATCGAAAAAAAGCATGTATAGAGATTTCTATATATGGAGAGATAATTTAGGTGATGAATATCCAAATAATTGGATGAGTTCAAGAACGGGAAAACCAGTATGGACATACGTTGAAGAAACGGATTCGTATTATTTTCATCTATATACTTCACACCAACCGGATTTGAATTGGAGAAATGAAGAATTAAGAAAAGAGATATATAAGATAATTAAATTCTGGTTAAACAAAGGTGTCGATGGATTTAGATTAGATGTAATAAACAAAATATCAAAAAAAGAGGGACTACCTGATCTTGACGACAGTGTTCCTTATCATTATGCTGAAATGTACTTCGAGAATCAACCGTTGGTTCATGAGTATATCCATAATATGCGAAAAGAAATATTGAGTGAATATCCTGAATGTATTTTTATGGGACAAACAAGTGGAATAGATTTAGATCAAGCATATGAATATACATTGGATGAAAAAGAACAATTGGATTTGTTTTTGCAATTCGAGCTTACGGATATGGATAAAGGACCTGAAGGAAGATTGAAACAATTTGATCTAGAGAAGTTCAAAGATATAATTTTCAAATGGCAAGATGCATTCGACGGAAAGTTGTGGAATACGATTTTTTTAGGAAGTCACGATTTACCTAGAATGGTGTCTCATTACGGTGATGATGAAAACTACAGAGAAAAGTCGGCTAAAATGTTGGCCACTGTTCAACTGTTTTTACGCGGGACTCAAGTTATTTATATGGGTGATGAAATAGGAATGACCAATGTGAATTATAAAAGCATAAATGAGTATAATGATAATAGAACCAAAAATTTTTATTATAAAAGAATTAATGAAAGAAATGAGAATAAAGAAAAGGTTTTTATGGATATACATGATATCTCAAGAGATAATGCAAGATATCCAATACAATGGAATGATTCGATACATGGTGGGTTCTCGAGTGGGAAACCTTGGATAAAAGAAAATGACAATTATGAATATATCAACGTTGAATCTCAATTAAATGATGAAAATTCTATCCTTGGATATTATAAGAAATTAATAAAAATACGGAAATCCGAAAGAACTTTGATAGAAGGTAAAACAACGCGATTGAATTACGGTGAAGGAATAATTGCATATAGAAGGATATATAATGATATCAGCATAGATGTAATCGCGAATTTCACCAATGTCAGCAAGCGTATTGATATTGTCGGTAATGGTGAAAGAATAATTGGGAATTATGATGGTGAAAATTATCAAGAGCTAAAACCTTATGAAGTGGTTGTGTTTAAAAATTATATTTGCTAAAGGATGGTAATATACATGGGAAGATCCGTAGACAGTTTACTTTTAGAAAGCAATGATTATTATAAGAAGACGGAAAAAATCAGTTTTATTGGAACTAAAGGTAAAGATGTTTACAATATTTCAGCTCCTTTTGTGTTTGAGGATTCGTTATATATTTTGGGGCGTTTAGAGCCGAGAGAAAATACAGATGCAGAGAGTTGCTTTTTTAAAATGATCGATGAAACGACTTATGAAATTTGTGATTATTTGCCTAAATATAAATTGGAAGATCCTTTTATCACAAAAATAAAAGATGAGTATGTATTAGGTGGAGTTGAAATATCGATTGTAGATGAAAAAAAATCATGGAAGACGGTTTTTTATCGGGGAAAGAGTATAAAGCGGTTAGAAAGATTTGCTGAGTCGCCCAATGGGATGAAAGATGTAAGATTGGTGGATTTAGATGACAAAATCGGTGTTTTCACAAGACCCCAAGGTGGTATCTACGGCGGTGGAGAAGTAGGCTTTGTTTTAATTGACGATTTGAAAGAATTGACTGTTGAAAAAATAAACAGCGCAAAAATCATCGGTTTATTTACAGAGATGGAATGGGGCGGAGTAAACGAAGCCAAGAAATTTTCAGAGAGTGAAATTCTTGCCATAGGTCATATTGCAAAATATTCAAAAGGGAAGATAAAGCATTATTATGCAATATCATTTATCTTCGATTATAAATCAAATGAATATTCAAAACTGAAAATTATCGCCAAAAGTGATGATTTTGATGATGCTGAAGCTAAAAGAGAAGATTTGAAGGATGTTGTTTTTCCAGGTGGAGTATCGGATTATTTTGCAAAAAAAATCAAATTGTTTGTAGGTATCGGTGATGCGCAAGCTCAAATAATTGAAATCGATAATCCTTTTATCTAGAATATATAAAAACATGGAGATGAAATAAGATGAGTTCAAAAAAAATAATTGTTGGGATAATATTCACAATGATATTATTTGTTTTTTTTATGAGATATACACTTATTTCATTGCAAAAAGAAACAGTTGATCTTGTGACTTATGAGTATGAAGCGGTAAGTGATAGATTGGAAGAAGGAATTCAAATCCTTGGAAAAGACAAGTTTTTGGAAAGATTTCAGATAGACGGCAATCCAATATTATTGATTGATCATATTGAAAAAGATGCAATCATTTGGTCGAAGGAGAGCATTAGAAGCATCAAGTATGCAGATATTCCTCAAAATATGAAAAAGGCCAATTCGTTCTTCTTGGAAATCAATGATGAAAACACGGTGTTGATAAATACTGATGAAATACTTGGTGATTTAGAAGAAAGAATGATTGGTGAAAGTTATAAGTATTTAAGATTGAAACAAGATAAATTGGACCCGTACGAAGTGGATTATTTTCCATCTATCAATGAAAATGTTGAATTAAGATATTTTCGGAATATGATAATCGATGAGTTGATTATTGCCAATAAAGAGAATACGGGACTCGAGAGAGCTAAATGCTTTTTTGATAAGTGGGAAGAATATGATGCGGACGATTTCAACTATGTTGCACATTACGATATATATGAAGGATATCAAGAATATATCAAACTAGAAGTAAAAGAAAAAAACAATAATGATTTTGATATATATAGTTATTTAGAGAGTAAAAGAAATGAGTTCGGTTTNNACTCCGTCGATAACTTATGAAGAGTACGAGAGTTATGAAGAATTTAAAGTAAAACATGAAAAATGGATGCAGTCTTTACCAGAGATTATTTATTCGGGATTTGATGAATTTGAAAATACTCATGATGTTGAATTTTCTCATGAAAATATCGTAACCGAAAAATATGATTATACATTTAAAATCAATTCAAATTATTACTTGTATATCAATTATTGTGCAAGATTCAACGACAATTCAGTAATCGAGAAGGATCACATTATCGTTCGTGTTTCTCCCAATTTGATAGAGTATTACTATGAATTTAATTAACTAAATAATGTACAACCCCTCAATAAAAAGACAAGATGAATTTTTAAATCTTGTCTTTTTCCATGTAGAGGATTCAATCTCTTTACCAAATTATTCATGTTATAATAAAACTACGTGAGGTGATCATTATGAATGACGGGAAACTGCAATTTAAAGGAATTATAATATCTATACAACCCAGGATTAGATTGTTGCGTTCGTTTGATGAAAGGCAACATAACTACCTAGGTTACTCGCTTAGGATAAAAGGTTTTATCGATGATTTAGAAAAGGAATTTTTGGTTGGCATCGGTAAGGGTGCAGGTATGAAGCATCAATTTTGCAGTGGAGATGAAATCAGCGGCGAATGTTTACCTGTAGCGGATGAAAGAATGGAATCTGTAGAATTTTATAAAGTGTCTAAATTAAAAAAGATTGGACATATAGAAAACAACGTTGTTCCTCCACCATGGGAAGATATACCGCCGGAACTTGAAATATATAGACAAAGGGGACACAGACGGTTGTCGGCTAGGACTTATTCCGCTAAATGCTATTCATGCATATGGGGATGCAAAATGCCTGTAGAGATTATTGTCGACAATTGGAATCCTAGAGAGAAAAAATACAGGTTCGAGACTTTCTGTTATGGGCCATTATCATGTGAATTGTATAAGGCGGGTCCTACACGTAAGGTTGAAGGTAGAAATGGAGTTATATACGAAGAAGAAGATTGGGTAGATGAAGAAGCGACAAGGCATAGAGAACTTGATGAATGAATTGAGGTAAAACATTGAAGAGTAAAATAATTAATTTAATAAAAAATTTCACATATATATTAACAGCAAATTTAATTTCACTCCTTATTGCGACTCTGATAGTGTTGATTGTACCTAAGTTGATTGGTGTAGAAGACTATGGTTATTGGCAGGTGTATTTATTTTATGTATCCTATGTGGTATTTATGCATTTTGGTTGGAGCGATGGGATATATTTGAGATATGGCGGCAAACAATATAAAGAGCTTGATAAAAGATTGTTTTTTTCTCAGTTTTATATACTTATCTTTTCTCAGGTAATAATGGCTATGATTATTTCAATTATGGCAGTGCTTTTTCTTGCTGATAAAAATAGAATATTTATTATTCAAATGACAGCTTTATCTTTGGTGTTGGCGAATGCGAGATACATGCTTTTATATATTTTGCAAGCTACTAATAGAGTAAAAGAATATGCTAAGATAACGACGATAGGAAGAATAGTTTATTTTATATTAGTCGTGTCGTTATTATTTTTTGGTGTCAGAGAATATAAAATAATGATTTTTGCTGATTTAATCGGTAGATTCATTTCTTTAGCGTATGCTATGTATTTCTGTAAAGATATTGTTTTTCGAAAAGTTTCAACATTTTATTTAAGTTTCAAAGAAGCGAAAGAAAATATTAGTGTTGGAATTAAACTGATGTTTTCAAATATGGCAAGTATATTAATAATTGGAACAGTAAGGCTTGGAATAGAGAGATCTTGGGATGTATCGACATTTGGTAAAATCTCTCTTGCTTTAAGTGCTTCAAATTCTATGATGCTGTTCATAAATGCCGTTGGAATTGTTGTATTTCCAATTTTAAAAAGAACTGATGAAAAAAAATTACCTCGTATATTTACTACGATGAGAGATTTTTTAATGGCATTGTTATTTGGTGCGTTGATAATCTATTATCCACTTAAAACTGTTTTATCAATGTGGTTACCACAGTATGCAAGCGGTTTGATGTACATGGCATTGCTATTTCCGATATTTGTATATGAAGGTAAAATGGCACTACTGATAAACACCTATTTTAAAACTTTTAGAAAAGAAAAACTAATGATGAGAATCAATTTAATATCTTTGATTTTAAGTTTATTCATCACATTCATCACAACGGTTTTATTCAAGAACTTAGATATTGCGATAGTATCAATAGTTGTTCTACTAGCATTTAGATCTATATTAGCAGAAATCTTTTTATCAAAACTGTTATCAATTACCGTGTATAAAGATATAATACTTGAATTGATGATGACATTAATATTTATATTAACAGGATGGTTTATAAATTCGTGGTACACAGTTTTAATTTATGGAATCGTTTATTTAATATATTTAGCT
>LGOV01006926.1_pt6 | contig 10952 bp, 12 predicted proteins | sample 469881 | NCBI WGS metagenome assembly LGOV01 (sample SAMN03857199, study PRJNA290197) | marine sediment metagenome | biome: marine cold seep biome; feature: cold seep; material: marine sediment; isolation source: sample #5579, elevator 3A push core 41 containing 12 cm of sediment... ...
CTAAAAATGGAGCCCCTAAAACCGGAGGAAGATGATGAATTTACCAAAAAATTGGGGCTGCCTTTAAACACGGCCCTGTCTCTGCTTCGGGACAAGAATGATGATATCCATCTCACCCTCGGCTTTACGGGGGACGTGCGGGATCCCAAGTTTGATTTCAGTGATGCCTATGTCACGGTTGTTTCCAAAGCAATCACCACCGGGATACTAGCCTATTTCGGCCCCCTGGGGGCCTTGAGTGCGGCCAACAAACTGGTCAACCTGGCCACCGCCCTCCGTTTCGACTCGGTGATGTTCCCGGCAGGGGGAACAGACATCGATGCAGGCGGGCTGGAATACCTGGGCCAGATTGCCAACCGCCTAATCGACCGACCAAAGGTCAGGCTTAGCCTTTGCGGCAAGGCCACAGCTAACGATTATCTGGCCCTGCTCCCAGGCGTAGAACAACAGGGGGGGAAAACGGACCCTAGCCAACCCTCACCACCGATGGTACCAAGTGATCTGGGGCCGGAAGTACAAGAACAGTTGCGGGCTCTGGCCGGAAAAAGGGGAGAAGTGGTCAAGGAATACCTGGTGGAAAAAGGGATTGAGCCAAACCGCCTTTTCCTTTGCCATCCGGAGATTGATCGGACCGCTGGACTACCGCCCCAGGTAGAGGTTTCACTCTAAGACACCCAACCGCACTGGGGGCAGCGGTTGCCCCACTCCCCGGACGGCCGCTGCGTGTTCCCGCCACACTGGGAGCAGCAGCGACTACTTCTCTCCCAATGCAGAACCTGAACACAAATGGTGTCAAGATTGACTTTCTGCCATTCCAAGCTCGCGCCGCAATTCTTCAATCCGCTCAGCAATCAAAGAATCCGTCCCTGCACTGCTGGCCAGAAGTCGGCCAGCCCTTCCAAGCGGAGCGATATTGCGGTCTAGAAATTTCCCCGATTCGGTTAAGGAAAGATGCGATGATTCATGCACCAGCAATGCCGCGAGTGCTCGCGCTTCCGTGTAAGGCCGTACCTTCCCTTGAGATCTCAACTGCTGCCCTATGATCCCATAATTTCGGCACACCGACGCGATCACATCGGCGAGGGTAAATTCGGGCTGTCGACGCAAATTAGCCCGTTTCAGAGTGTCTCGGGCGAAACTGTCATCACCGAGCACCAGCCCTTCGCAATTTCCATTATGGTATTCGACTCTCCTTCCGCCACCGATCCCCTCCGCCACAAAAGCCTGATACTTCTTCGGACCAGTTCGAACAGATAGGCGTCTGCATCCAACAAAAGAGCCTTGTACCTCCCCTGAAAACGCGTCCGGTACGCCCTTGCGTGTAGCTGATCCATTTTGTGTAGCGAAGTGCAAGGCTCTGCATGATCCGCGACGGGGGGACATCCGCAACCTGCATAATGAGATGAATATGATTGCTCATCAGGCAGAAACCGTGGATGCGACAGTGAAACCTTTCAACGGTCTGCTGCAGAAACAAGTAGAGGCGGTAACGGTCCAGGTCTTCTAAAAGGATCGGAACGCCAGCGTTACCGCGCAGAACAAGGTTGTAAACGGCGCCGGAGAAATGGTTGGTTTACGAGGCATGCAGACAGATTGCCCTGAAATAGCAAAAAGTCGAAACTGACACCGTGACTACACAATTAAGAGGGTTACAAATAGAACACACATGCGTGCCAGGGCTGGGAAAACTCCTAGCAATGGAAACTACTTTAAACAGAAAGAACCATTTAGCAAATGGCCTGAAAAAACAGAATCCCCGTAAAAACGGGGATTCTGCAACACACATTAAAACAATAATTCCTTACGGCTTATCTTATAATTTTCCTTTTAGCTGCTCGATGGCATTGCGATTGAGGGTTTGAGCACAATATGTGCCCCCCTTGCTTGACCCTACGCCATCTTTCCACTGTGCCACTCTTTTGTTTCGACTATTGATAAGTTGGTAATCCAAATCCAGCGAAGCGGCCCCGGCACCAAAACCGACAAAAACTCTGGCTGCCCGGTTACCGGGGTTAAATTTATCCACGTCAATAATTAGCAGATGACCGGCACCACTAAAGTCACGCCGGGACTTGAGTAGCTTTGCTGAATAACCGACTCGCTTCAATTGTTTGATTATGTCGCGATCCATCCAGGTTCCTACCCGTTGCAACTCAACAATTTGATCCTGAGTCATACTGCTGGTGTCACCACGGAGCGATAGAACCGAAATCATTCCATCCGACGTTGCTGCCCCGGTTGCTTGCTTGGGAGCCCTTGTGGTTACGCAGCCAGAGACCATAGTAATAAACAGGACAAAAAGGACGAGCAGTAATGATTTGTTTTGCAAGATTCTCTCCTTGTGGGTGCGATAACGGTGAGATGGTGTTAAGAAATTACTTCCAGGGTCAGCGTCACAGGCGCCATCAATCGACGTCCAGTGGCACCAGCATTCGTTTCTGCCAACCCACCACTTTTGGTTATGTCCGTATAGTGCNNAGCAACTTTTGGACTTGATCCCACTTTTAATTGAGCCGATCAAACTGCCACCCGTTCATTAGACCGGTCAACGAAAAAACCCTCATGTCCGGCTTAGGAAGGCCTGTATTAAAAGCACCCCGGCAGCCATCACCAACCCTTCGCAAATGGTGCCAGCGGTAGATTTTACTCACATGTGCACCACCTGACAGGTGGGCTAGGCAGCCCGCTTGCCGTAAACTCAAAGGGGGTGGTTTCCCCTTTGCTTCAGCGTCTTCTTTTCATTTTGGCGTCTCCCAAAAATTGACATCAGCAGCGCATATCGCTACTATCCGAGATCGTTTTAATGCTATTCATTTTTTTGATCAGTAAAACTGTCAACCTCGGCCATCAGCAGACCTACCACTTCAGGAATAATGCGAATCCTTCTGATCAATCCCCCCAACTGCGGCCGTAGCATCCCCGAAGAACGCTACGGCATCGATTCCCTGAAACAGATTTTCCGCGGGGAACCCCTCGCCCTGGAAGTGCTGGCTGGCAACCTGACCGGTCATGAAGTGCGCATCCTCGATCTAAAGGTGGAACCGGGCGCCCTGCATACCGAACTGGCCAGCTTTGCCCCCGACCTGGTCGGCTTTACCGGAATGACCTGCGAAGCCAACACGGTACTGCGCATGGCGCAGGAAGTCAGGGAGAGTTGTAACGCCAGGGTGGTCGTTGGTGGGGTACATGCTTCCAATGATCCCGAATTCTTCAATCGCCCGGAAATTGACTTCGTGGTCATCGGCTTAGGCAAAAAGTCCCTGCGTGAACTGGTCGATAGCTTGGAGAAGGCCGGGGAAATGACGGATATCGACGGAATCGCCGTTACAGATCCCCGCAGGCCGCTAAGTTGGCGGACCAGGAACTACGGCCGAGAAGACCTGGTAGAGGAACAGGCCCCCCGCTACGATCTGGTGGAGAGCTCCCGGGCCAAGTACACCCTCCAAACCCTGGGCCTGGAGATGGGCTTCGTCGCCTCGGCCTGCGGCTGCCCCTTCAACTGCTCCTTCTGCTGCATCGCCCCGATAACCGGCGGGCGCTACCTGACCTGCAGCGTCAAAACAGTACTGCGCGACATCCGCTGCCTGGAACACACCCCGGTCATCCGCCTGGTAGACGCCAACACCTTCGGCGATCCAGAGCACGCCCGGCTTCTGGCGGAGGCGATCCGTGGCGAAGGCATCCGCAAGCATTTTGTGGCCGACGTCCGTTCCGATACCGTTGTGCGATACCCCGATTTGCTGCAGCTGTGGAAGGGAATCGGCCTGCGGGCTGTGATTATCGGTCTAGAAGAGGTCAGCGACTCGGCTCTCGAAGGGATGAACAAAGACTGCAACGCCGCCGTCAACCGGGAGGCCATCCGGATTCTGCGCCAGATCGGCTTGACCATCGTCGGCGACTTCATTATTTCGCCGGATTACGACGAACGCCGGTTCGACACCCTGGCCGCCTGGACCGAAGAGAACCCTATCGACCTGCCCATGTACACGGTTCTAACCCCTTTGCCTGGCACCGCCCTGTATGCAACCATGAAGGACCAGATCTCCAACCACGACCTCGATTACTATACCCTGACCAATGCCGTCGTCCCGACCTTCCTTGAGGAAAGGGCGTTTTACGAGAAGTTCGCCGCCCTGATCAAAACCGGTCACGACGGTGCCAGACTGTAGTAAAAGGAATACTTAAATGGCCGTTTACATCACCGACCTGGCAACCTTTTTGCCAAACGCCCCGGTTTCCAACGATCAGATGGAACAGGTCCTGGGTATGGTAAACCAGGTTCCCTCGCGAACCAGGCGGATCATCCTGCGCAACAACCGGATAAAGACCCGCTACTACGCTATCGATCCGCAATCGGGACAAACCACTCACACCAATGCCGGGATGACCGCCGAGGCAATTCGCCTGCTGCAGCCTTTTCCCGGTTTTTCCGCAAAAGACATCGAATGTCTCGGTTGTGGAACATCCTCCCCCGATCAAGTCATGCCCGGGCACGGCCAGATGGTTCATGGAGAAATCGGCGGATCTCCCTGTGAGGTGGTAAGCGCTGCGGGGATCTGCATGTCGGGCATGGCGGCAATGAAGTATGCCTACATGAATGTCGCCCTCGGCCTGACCCGTAATGCCGTGGCGACCGGATCGGAACTGGCCTCTACCTTCCTGCGCTCGGAACTGTGTGATCGGGTGGATACGCGCAAAGCCGAAGCCCTGGAAACCCAGCCAGTATTGGCCTTTGAGGCCGACTTTCTGCGCTGGATGCTCTCTGACGGCGCCGGGGCCGCTTTCCTAACGGATCAACCGGCACCAGATCGTCTGTCCCTGCGCATCGACTGGATCGATCTGGTTTCCTTCGCCAACGAACTGGAAACCTGCATGTATGCCGGGGCGACAAAAAATGAAGACGGATCCTTGACCGGCTGGCGGGACCAGCCTTCTCAGTCCGAGGCCGAAAAGAAGGGCGCCTTCCTGATCAAACAGGACGTCAAACTGCTCAACCGAGAGATCGTCATCACCGCCGCCGACCGCACCCTGCCACGTTTGATGGACCGATACGGCCTCAAGGCGGATGAAATCGACTGGTTTCTGCCCCACTACTCATCGGACTATTTTCGTCTACAACTGTTCGAAAGAATGAAGGATATGGGTTTCGAAATTCCCCTGGAACGCTGGTTCACCAACCTGAGCGAAAAAGGCAACACCGGCGCCGCCTCTATCTTCATCATCCTTGAGGAGTTCTTTCGCTCCGGCAAGATCAAAAAGGGACAGAAGCTTCTCTGCTTCATCCCGGAAAGCGGTCGTTTTTCGATGTGTTACATGCTATTGACGGCCGTATAATCCAGAGCACTGTTCGACCGATACGAATAAAAAAAGGGAGCGGCCCACCAGGCGTCGCTCCCTTTTTTATCTCATTCGGCCATTTTTCCTGCACAGGACCTCATACTTGACCTTGACCTTGTCGACTTTCCCGGCAGCCTCCCTCAAGGTCGGCCTTAACGTACAACCCGTTTTCGGCCCGGGCCAGGAGCAGGTGTTCCCCCGGCTCGGCAAGAGACTGAATATAGGATTTCACCGAAAGAGCCCCGGCCAGCAAGACAAGTCGAACAAACACTTTCTGTTGCTTCATGCTCCATCTACTTTTACGAATTCTCCGTGCGGATGAAAGCCGCCAGTGTTTCGATCGACTCCAGCACTTCCCGACTGGTGTCTTCCCCGCCGATACGAACACCGAAGCGTTTTTGCACCGCTACTACCAGTTCCACAGCATCGAGGGAATCGAGTCCCAAGGGGGAATCCGGTCCGATCAGCGGTGCAGTATCCGGAAATTCCTCCGGTGCGTCGGGCACGTTGCAGGCATCGACAATCAACTCTTTCAGCTCTTTTTCCAATGTCAATTCAAGTGTCTGAACCATTATTTATCCACTCCTGATAGCTATTCATAATTCAAACTATTAAACAGTGTCTATCCGGAACCCCCAGATGGGCACAGTGCCGTTTTTATATGGGAAACGAACCATTTTTCTCCGGGTCAAGGGAAGCGAGCGCTTGCGCGGAGGCGAAGATATCTACGCCGCACCATTCCGCAGGACAGCGNNACAGCGGAATGGGACAGCCTCTGCATGCCCGAAGGACGAGGTCCAGGGATGGCCCGAGTCACAAACAAGCGTGCAGGTTAACGCCGAGATTGAGAAAACGAGCCGTTTCCGAAGAAAAACCAAATAGCAGGCAAAACCTGTTTACAGATACCCCGGCGTTAACAGCCGGTTCGTCCCTGTCGGTGGAATACCCACCAAGACATACCCAGGGTTACGACGAAAAAGGCCAACAGAAAAAAGATATTGTCCGCCACCGCCGGCAGGCCCTCGCCGCGCACAAAAATTTCTAGAAACCCATCGAGCCCCCATGACAAGGGAGAAAATACACTGATGGCCTGCATCCCCCGTGGCATTACGTAAACCGGCACCATGACCCCGCCCAGGGCGGCAGCCACCACAACCGAAACCGCGCCAAACATAGAGGCCTGTTCAAAGCTGCGGGCGGCGGTTCCAACCAGCAGGCCGAAGCCGGTGGCAGCTAGTGCGGCGCACAAGGCAAGCAGGTAGACGGACGGAAGCCGGCCATGAAGTTCGAGCACCGGTGTGCCGAACAGCGGCAATAAAAACCTGCCAACAGCCAGCATGAGGCTGAACTGCACCATACACACCAGAGCAAAAGCGGCGATCTTGCCGAGCAGAATGACGCCGTAGGAAACCGGCAGGGTACGCAGCCGCAGCAGGGTCCCTTCTTGTCGTTCACGCAGCAGGGCTCCCGAAAGGGGCACGACGATGAAAAACATGCCGAACAGAGCCCAGGCCGGAACATTCTGCTGCACTGCATTGGGCATCGGCCGATCGGGTCTGGCGGAGGCAGGCTGCTCTTGCACTGAAAGCAGGCTGTCCACGACCAGCAAACGGTGCAATTCTTTCTCGCCGAGGATCGACCCGCCCATCAGGAAGCCACGGCTTCGGACGGCAAGGGCAGTATTAAGAGCCCGGCTCAATTCCTGTCCTTTTTCTTCGGTTTCGATGCCCATCAACACCTGGTTAAGAGAACCGGTCACCGCGGTGCGAAAAATACCCTGCACCGTCGGGTCAAAAAACACCAATAACTGGGGCATACCCTCTGTCGCAACCTGCGGCTCATCCCTTCGCTTTTTGCTAAAGGCGTCTCTAGCCTGCTCCCGGGACCGTACTCGAAAAACCCTACTCGCCCCGGCAGGAATGACGATGCCGAATTGATAATCTCCTTCGGCCACCAACCGACGGGCTGCCGCCTCGGTTAACGGTTCATCGTCTACCCGTTCCACCAACTTCAGCGAATCCACCGCACCGAGGCGTTCCCGCACCTTTGCTGCCAGCATATCCCCGTCTTCGTCGACAAAAAGGATCCGCATCCCGCTCGCCCCGGTGGTTTCAAGAATATTGTTCTGCACCAGAGAGACCACCAGCACCAGCACCGCAGGCATGAAGAACAGGACCAGCAAGCCGGGGCGGTCACGGCTTAGAACCAGCAGATCTTTGCAGAATGTCGCCCAGAATTGTTTCATCGGTAAAAGGTGCCTTCCCTGCCCGGTCCGGGCTAGTCCCGCAACTGCCGTCCGGTCAATTGCAGGAAAAGGTCTTCCAGATTCCGGCACCCTTCACCGGCGGCTATCAGTTCCTCGGGCAGGCCCTCGGCGATCACTCTACCGCCATCGATAATTGCCAGCCGGGAGCACAGTTGCTGCGCTTCTTCCATGTGATGGGTGGTATAGACCAGAGTCATCCCCTGTTTTCTCAGACGGGCCAGGTTTTCCAGAATGGTGTTGCGGGACTGGGGGTCAATGCCCACCATGGGCTCGTCAAGAAATAGCAGCCGCGGGCGATGCACGATCCCCGCCGCCAGGTTGGCTCGGCGTTTCATGCCACCCGAACAGGTTTCGATGCGCTGCGCGCCATGGTCCCGCAATCCGACCAGATCGAGGCATTCCTCCACCCGCCGTTTCAAGTCCTTGCCCCCCATGCCGAACAGGCGCCCGAAATAGCACAGGTTCTCCCTGACGGTCAGGGTCGGATAGAGAGCGACCTCCTGGGGAACCAAACCAATCATCCGCCGGACCTTATGCGGTTTTCGCAAAAGGTCGACATCGCACACCCGCAGGCTGCCAGCGGCGGGACGCAGCAGATTTGTCAACATGGCTATAGTGGTGGTTTTACCCGCGCCATTGGGCCCAAGCAGGCCGAACACCTCCCCTTCGGGAATGGTGAGAGACAAATCGACCACGGCCGGCTGCGCACTGCCCGGATAGCGATACACCAAGCCTGCCGCCACAACGATCTCCGAACCCGGAGCAGGCTCACTCTGAATCCGCGCCAGCCTGACGGTCATCTTGTTGCACCGCAAAAACAAGATATAGAAACGATCATATTTCGGCCAGCAGCCGGCGAAACAATTTTTCCTCGCGGTCGGCACAATCACGCAGAATAGTGGCCAGAGCGGGAAAGGACGTTTCTTCTTCGCCCCGCCCCTTGCAGCGGCGGGCGGCGAACAGGGCAAGCTCTCGCCAGCGATCGCCGATTTCGGTCAGCTCACGGGAGATTTCAGCCAATCGCGGCAGTTCCAGCAACTCGGCCGCCTCCTGCAGGAAGGCAGCGTAAATGAAGCGAAACCCTCCGCCACCGGTGCCGATCTCTTCCTGCATACGGATAAGATGCCCAAGATACTGTATGGCCCGTTTCTGACCGAGCTTTTTCGGCCACCCTTCGACCTGCCGAGCCAGAAAACGCATGCCGCGAACGCCGATTATCGGCACTGGCGCCTTGATCATGCTCCGCACCACATCACGGATTCCGCTTCTGATAGCTGGCCGCAGATCGATCTGCGCCGGCACGTTTTTGAGGTAATACATCGCCCCCTTCGGCGCCAGGGCACCTTTGGCGAAACGTGCCCGCATCAGGTCTTCGCTGGGGCAGAGAACCGGCTGATCGAGAACCGGATCGCTGATGCGGTAATGATCTCCTTCGCGACCGCAGGCCACCAGATTGTGGGCATTAAAATGAAAACGCAAAGCCGGCGGGAAATAGGGCAACCAGAAAACCCCGGTCTGAAGACCCACCGGTATCTGCTGCTCTAGGGCTGCGTCAAGAGCCTTCATTGACTGCTCTGGATCGCGAAATTTGCGCCGAACAACCTCCACACCAAGACGCTTGGTCACTTTCTTGAAAATCGCGCCCGGGGCGCAGCGATAAGTCACCAGAGGCAGATGGTTGATCCGCACAAAGGGCAGATAGCCAAAAAACAGCCCCGCCCCGAGGCCAAAGGCCATCGCTTCGGACATTTCAATGCCGTGGTGCATAAACAGATTTGCCGTAACCCCACTTTCGCAATGGGCCGACTGGCGATGGGCAAAATCAATATTCACAGGTTTCAGTCCTTATCGTCGTCTTCCAGAGTCACGGGGATTTCCGGCTTGTCGGGAAGAGAATCGAGTGTTTCGGCGGTCACATCGAAAACCCGCGCATAGCGTTCGCGCAGGTCTGGTTTGAGCCGGGCGTAGACTTTAGGGCGCAGGTGGCGCTTCACCCGCCAGCGCGCCAGTTGCACGTAACTAGCCAGCAAGCCGACATCCATCTGGCAGCGGGCTAAGTGAAAGGCCAGGGGACTGGCCTCACCGGCCCACACTGCCTTCATCGCCCGACCGATATCTTCTGCAATCGCCTCCCAGGCCTGCAGGTTGGCCACATTGGCGGGGTCCCAGCCGGCACTAGGAGCCAGTACGTAGTTCCCATCCCGATCCAAGGCGTAACAGATCTCGTGCCACTCGCCGAAAAGGGCCTTATCCTGAGGTACATCTTCACTTTTCAAAGCAACCCTCCGCTATTCGAGCTGTTTCAAGGCCTTGGATACATGAGTTTGAAATTTTATGTTTTCAGTCCCGGCATGAACCTGTTTCAGGGTGTGCACGTATTGGCGGTTTTGTTCACCGTTCAAGTCAGCATCCCAGATTTGCATCGGATTCAGAGTCTGGATGCGTTCCGCATATTCCTCAATCAGAGCGATGCTCTGCTCCGCGTAATGTCGCAGTTTGGAACGGGAAGGCTGATCAGCTATTCCTGCAACAGCACCTTATACTTTGAATCACTGTTGGAAGCAAGTAATCAGTCCGGAGCTGTAGCACAACCTCTCCAGCGAAAGTTGAATGCGGATAATCTACTGGGGCAGGGCTTTCCAGCCTACTGCGTCATCCCGCGCCAACTGCGCCCCTTACACCCCCAGCACCGTGCGGAAAATGTTCACCGGGCCCTTACTGGCAATGCGGCAAAGTTTGCGGTCCTATTTGAGATAACCGCGAAGAATGATGGGGAAGCTAAAAATGCACTGTCGATGGGGAACGGGGTAGAAGGTGGATAATGCCGAACGGCAGATCGAGATACCGCAGATCCGAGAACCGCGTCTCAGGCAAACAAATAAGTATCCAGAACATACCGAGAGATGCTCCGCAGCGGCGGCATCGCGGGCAAATCGTCGACCGCAAACCAACGGGCATCCTCCAATTCCTGATAGTCTACCTGCAGCTCACCACCGGCATAATCGGCTACGAATCCGGCCATCAATTGGCTGGGAAAGGGCCAGCACTGGCTGCCGACGTAGCGCAGGTTGGCGATTTCGACACCGGTTTCTTCCCGGACCTCCCGTGCAGCGGCCTCCTCCAGGCACTCGCCGAAATGCACGAAACCCGAGATGAGGCTGTAATGCCCGGCAGGCCACTCGGCCTTGCGGGTCAGCAATACTTCGCCCGGTCGCTTGACCAGGATAATAGCGCAGGGATGCACATTAGGGAAAAACACCCAACCGCACTGGGGGCAACGCTTACCCCACTCCCCGGACAGCCGCTGGGCGTTACCGCCACACTGGGGGCAGCAGCGACTGCTTCTCTC
>LGOV01010096.1_pt1 | contig 10916 bp, 11 predicted proteins | sample 469881 | NCBI WGS metagenome assembly LGOV01 (sample SAMN03857199, study PRJNA290197) | marine sediment metagenome | biome: marine cold seep biome; feature: cold seep; material: marine sediment; isolation source: sample #5579, elevator 3A push core 41 containing 12 cm of sediment... ...
AGAACTGCAAGAGCAAAAGGTTTGCCAGAGTTTGTAGTAATTTATAAGCATGCACTTAAAAATGCAATTATTCCGGTTATTACTTATATTGGACCTATGGTTGCAGCTGTTATGACAGGATCTTTTGTTATCGAGAAAATATTTGCAATTCCAGGAATGGGAAAATATTTTGTTGAATCAGTTGGAAATAGAGATTATACGGTTTTAATGGGAACGACAGTATTTTATGCAGCTTTAGTTATTGTAGCGATATTAGTTGTTGACATTGCATATGGAATGATTGATCCAAGAATAAAATTAGGCGATTAGGAGGGAAATATGAATAATAAAAATATCTCTCCTGAATTATGGGAGAAAGTAGAAGTAAAAACAAGTAAATCGGAAGAAATTACACGAAAGAGTTTAACATACTCGCAAGATGCATGGAGAAGACTTAAACAAAATAAGCTTTCTATGTTAGGGCTATCATTAATTATAATTGTGATTGTTTTTGCAATGTTTGGTTCGTTATTTACAGAATGGGATTATTCAACTCAAGTACTAAAAAATGCAAATTTACCTCCTAAAATGGATGTTATAGAGTTAAATGACCATGAATATATTTTTGTTCATCGTGAATATACATTATTTAGAGTTAGTGAAGATGGAAGAATTATTGAAAGATTTGAACCGACAAATTCCATGATAGATATTATGCAAAATAAGAGACGTATTTATGAGATAGATGGCAAAGGATATAATTTAGATTTTTCATTTATAGCAAAAGCAAAATTAGCAGGAACAATTGCTGAAAAAGCTTATGAATTAACTGTAGATGGACAGGAAATTACGGTTTCAGAAAGTATTTGGAATAAAACTTATCTATTTGGAAGTGATGATTTAGGTAGAGACTTATTTGCTAGAGTAAGATATGGTGCAACAATTTCATTATTAATTGCATTAGTAGCAACTTTAGTTCAATTCTTTGTTGGAGTATTCTATGGTGCTGTAGCTGGATATTCAGGCGGTAATACAGATATGATTATGATGCGTGTTGTAGATGTAATAGCAACTGTACCATTATTATTATATGTAATCTTACTTATGGTTGTTATTGGACCGGGTTTGAAAACAATTATATTGGCAATGGGTTTAATATATTGGGTAGGAATGGCGAGAATAGTAAGAGGTGAAGTGTTAAGTTTAAAAGAACAAGAATTTGTAATGGCTGCTAAAACATTAGGTGCAAGTAGTCATAGAATTATAACAAGACATTTAGTTCCAAATGCATTAGGACCAATTATTGTATCTTTAGCAATGATGATACCAAGTGCAATATTTACAGAAGCATTTTTAAGTTTTATTGGTTTAGGTGTACCGGCACCGATGGCTTCTTGGGGGACTTTGGCAAATGATGCTGTAAAAGCATTAAGATCATATCCATTCCAATTATTATGGCCATCATTAGCAATAAGTATTACGGTATTATCATTTAACTTTTTCGGCGATGGTTTAAGAAATGCGCTAGATCCAAAATTGCGTAGATAGAAAGGAGTGACTAAATTGGGAGAAAAGATAATAGAAGTAAACGATTTAAAAACTTCATTCTATACACATTTGGGCGAAGTACAAGCTGTAAGAGGTGTTAGCTTTGATGTTAAAAAAGGTGAAGTTTTAGGTATNNGTAGGAGAATCTGGAAGTGGTAAAAGTGTTACTTCAATGTCAGTTATGAAGTTAGTATCTTATCCAGGTAAAATTAAGAGTGGCGAAATTATTTTTAAAGGTGAAAATCTTATAGATAAAACAGATAAAGAGATGCTTAGTATTCGTGGTGATAAGATTTCTATGATTTTTCAAGATCCTATGACATCTTTAAATCCTGTATATACAATTGGGAATCAAATTATTGAAGCAATAACTAGACATCAAAATGTTGATAAAAAAGAAGCACGTGAAAAGGCGATTGATATGCTTAGAACGGTAGGCATACCTTCACCTGAAGAAAGAATTGATAATTATCCGCATGAATTTAGTGGTGGTATGAGACAAAGAGCGATGATTGCAATAGCACTTTCTTGTGAGCCTGATTTATTAATTGCAGATGAACCTACAACAGCTTTAGATGTTACAATTCAAGCACAGATAATGAATTTATTAAAAGACTTAAAAGATAAGGTGGATACTTCAATTATTTTAATTACGCATGACTTAGGTGTAGTTGCTGATTCTTGTGATAAAATAATTGTAATGTATGGTGGACTTGTAATGGAAAGAGGAACAGCTCGTGAGATTTTTTATGAGCCTAAACATCCATATACAATGGGGTTAATGAAATCAATTCCAAAATTAGATAAAGAAGATAGTGGAAGATTAATACCAATTCCAGGTACTCCACCAGATTTAATTAAACCACCAACAGGATGTCCTTTTTCAGCAAGATGTCCTTATGCAATGAAGATATGTACTCAAGAAATGCCTGAATATACTGTGTTTAGTGAAGGGAATGAGGCTGCATGTTGGTTGTTACATGAAGATGCTCCGAAAGTTGAAGTTGATACAGGTGTTAGAAGAGGTGATGTTGATGCCAAATAAAGAGGTTTTATTAGAAGTAAAAGGACTTAAAAAATATTTTCCTATTAAGCATGGATTTTTAGGTAAAAAAACAAAAAATGTAAAAGCTGTTGATGGAATAGATTTTAAAGTTTATAAAGGTGAGACATTAGGTTTAGTAGGAGAGTCAGGTTGTGGTAAATCTACTACTGGGCGAACTATTATTAGACTTTATGATGTAACAGAAGGTCAAGTAATAGTGAATGGAACAGATATTAGTGAGCTTTCACAAAAAGAACTTATGCCTTATAGAAAAAAAATGCAGATGATTTTTCAAGATCCGTATGCATCATTAAATACACGAATGACTGTTTCAGATATTATTGGAGAACCTCTTGATATTCACGGACTTGCAACGGGTGATGCAAGAAGAGATAGAATTAATGAGTTATTAAAAACAGTAGGTTTAACAACTGATCATGCTAGTAGATATCCGCATGAATTTAGTGGTGGACAGAGACAAAGGATTGGTATAGCTAGAGCTTTAGCTGTAGATCCAGAATTTATTATTTGTGATGAACCAATTTCAGCACTTGATGTTTCTATTCAAGCTCAAGTTGTAAATATGCTTGATGATTTACAACAGAATTTAGGATTAACTTATTTATTTATTGCGCACGATTTATCTATGGTAAAATATATTTCGGATAGAATTGCAGTAATGTATTTAGGTAAAATTGTAGAGATTGGTGAATCTAATAGATTGTATAATAATCCTGAGCATCCTTATACTCAAGCTTTATTATCAGCAGTTCCTATTCCAGATCCTGATCTTACTCATGAGCTCGCTAAAGATAGAGTGATATTAGAAGGAGATGTACCTAGTCCTTTAAACCCACCGTCAGGATGTAGATTTAGAACAAGGTGTCGTTATGCAAAACCTATTTGTTCTGAAGAGGTGCCAGAGTTACAAGATGTTGGTGACGGACATAAAGTTGCGTGTCATTTCACTGGTGAATTTATTAAATAATCGTAACATTTCAATACTTATTTGAAATAGTGGTAAAAATAGAATATAATATATTTGTAGATATTAAGAAAAATTAATTTCTTAATTATTATAAAAAGAGAAAAAATGGAGGGGATTTTATTGTTTAAAAGAAGTATATCGTTAATGTTAGTTTTAATGTTGGTATTAACTGCGTTTGTTGGTTGTTCAAAGCCAGCTGAAGTAACAGAGCCTGTTGAGGTAACAGAACCTGTTGAGGCAACAGAACCAGTTGCAGAGCCAGTAGTAGAAGAGCCTGCTACAATAGAACAAGTATTATACTGGAACCTTGGAGCAGATCCAAAGACTTTAGACCCAGGTTTAAATGGCGCTAGTGATGGTGGACATATAATTAATAATACTTTTGAGGGTTTAATGAGAGAAATTGATGGAGCTTTAGATCCAGCTATGTCAACAGGTTATGATTTATCTGAAGATAAAAAAACTTACACATTCCATATTAGAGAAGGTGTTAAATGGTCTGATGGTCAAGCTTTAACTGCTAATGATTTTGAATATGCTTGGACAAGAGTTTTAGATCCAGAGACAGCTTCAGAATATGCATGGATTTTTGATGCTGCTAATGTTGATACATTCTCAGCACCAGATGAAGCAACATTTGTTGTTAATTTAAAAGCACCAACACCATGGTTCTTAGGATTAACTACATTCTATACTTTCTTCCCTGTTAGAGAAGATATGGTAAATGCTAAAGCTGAAGGTTTATGGGCAAAAGATGGCGCATTAGCAATTTCTAATGGTCCATTTAAATTAACTGAATATGAAACTGGTGACAAAATAGTATTAGAGAAAAACGAATATTATTGGAGAGCTGATGAAGTTAAATTAGATAAAGTAGTTGCAAGAATGATAGTTGAAGCTTCAACTGCATTAACTGCTTATCAAGCTGGAGAGTTTGATATTAATGAGACTATTCCTAGTGCTGAGATACCAGGACTTATTGCTGAAGATCCAACATTTATGATTTTCCCAATGCTTGGAACTTATTACTATAGTTTTAACACTGAAGTTGAGCCTTTAGACAACGTAGATGTAAGAAGAGCTTTAACATTAGCAATTGATAGAAAAGCAATTGTTGAAACAGTAACTAAAGGTGGACAATTACCTGCAGCTACTATGATTCCAGGAGCAATTTTAGATGCTGAAGGAAATGTATTTAGTGAAATGACTGGAAACTACGGAATTTCTGATACTGCAAATGTTGAAGAAGCACAAGCATTATTAGCAAAAGCTGGATATCCAAATGGTGAAGGTTTCCCTACTTTAGAGTTATTATATAACACTTCTGAAGGACATCAAAAAATTGCTGAAGCAGTTCAAGAAATGTGGAAAACTAATTTAGGAATAGACATTACTTTGACTAATCAAGAATGGGCTGTATTCCAAGATACAAGAACTCAAGGCGCTTTCCAAATTGCTAGAGAAGGATGGATTGGAGATTATGTAGATCCTTTAACTTTCTTAGATATGTTTAGAACTGGCGGATCAATGAATCATACTAATTGGGGTAGTGACGAATATGACCAATTATTAGATGATAGTATGATGGTTGCTGGACAAGATAGATTCGAAATGTTATTTGCAGCAGATAAAGTTTTAATGGACTCTGCAGTTGTAATGCCAGTTTATTACTATACTAATATTATGATGGTTTCTAACGATGTTAAAGGTTGGGAATTAACAGGTTTAAGTACTTTCTACTTCGGTAGAACAGAAATGATAAAATAATTTTAAAAAAATAATATTAAGAAGTAGAGACTATTAAGTTTCTACTTCTTTTTTTATATTTTTTTTGATATACTATACATAGATTAAAAATATATGAAGTTTAATTTTAATAATTTTGGAGGATGTTGTGAAAAAATATATAGTAATAATAGTTGTTATAATATTTATGACGAGTATATCGTTTGGTAATAAGTTTTTAGAAATGAATAGTATTGATTTAAAAGATTCTATGACAAATGAAATTGAGACATATGAACCAGTAAATTTAATACTAAAGGGTAAAGATGTTGTTGCAGATATGCCAGGGATATTATATGTATTACAAGGAGAGACAAGGACGCTTGTTCCAGTTAGATTTATTACTGAGGAATTAGGTGCGAACGTTTCGTGGGATCAAGAAACAAAGACTGTGACTATTGATTATAAAGATAAAATTATAAAATTAACAATTGATAATGAATTTGCAACAGTTAATGGTGAAAAAGTGAAATTGCCAAGTGGTGTGCCTGCAAAGCTTATGGCATATCAAGATTCTTGGAGAACTATGGTGCCTATTCGTTTTATTTCTGAAAATTTTGATTTAGATATTGATTGGCTTGGAGATACAAAAACGGCAACAATAAATTCTAAAGAACAAAATATTACTGGGATTGATTTTAAATATAAATTAAAGTTTCCTGAAATTAGAATTAAAACAAGTGGTTATGTTGATATTAACGATTATTCAGTTGGAGGAAGTGATTTTGGTATAGAGGATAAAATGTTTTTTTCTATTCCCAATACGAATCTATTAATTGACGAATTTGAGGAATCTATATTTTTAACTAAGCAAAATGATGTGATTGTTTATGATATTAGTTTATTCGATATATCTGATTTGAAATTAGAGACATCATCAGGTGATAGTAAAAGTACGTTAATAGAAATGGATTTATCTAAGAAAAAGAGTTTCGATACCTTTTATGATTATGAAACGAGTGAAATAGTAATAAAGATTATAAATGCAGTTGAAGAAATTGTTATTGATGATATTTATAATTCAAAGACTTTAATAATTTCAACAAAAGAAGATGTGCCGGCGTATGATTTGACAGTTGATAGAAATGAAAATTTAGTAATTGTGGATGTAGTTAATAGTAGTTTGAAACTTAATGATGGGAAAGAAAAGACTGTAGAAGTAAATAGTGGAGGAATAGTAAGTTATACTTATTTTCAGTTAAATCCTACTACTGAGGAAAAGTTTGAATCAGATGATGTTGTTACAAGAATTATTATGAAACTTGATGAAACTAAAAGTGTAGATGATGTTTATATTGAATCAATTGATGATAAAATATTCGCTTACGTTTCAGGAAATCCTTTAGATGGATTTGAATATGTTAAAGCTAGTAATGCAATTTCAAATCTTTCAATAAATTTTAAAGAAAAGGGTATATATAATATTGATATTGATAAAAATTCAAACATTGTTGAACTAAGTTTTTTGAAAGAATTAGTAGATATTGACAATATGAATTTAGATATTGATGATCAAATAATTAAGAAAATTTTAATAAATAAGAATTTTGATAAGTATTTCATTAAATTTGAGTTTGAAGATTCGGTTGAAATCACACAAAATACGACAGATAATATTATGACTGATAATATTTTAATAGAGTTTAAAAATTTAGAAATTGTTAATTCCAAGTATAGTGATAAACTTATTGTAATTGATCCGGGACATGGTGGTAGAGATCCAGGCGCAATTGGTACTAACTCAAGAATTACTGAAAGTGATTTGGTTTTAGAAACTAGTTACATGTTAAAAAAACAATTAGAAGCAAAAGGATTTAAAGTTTATTTAACTAGAGATAAGGATGAATATGTAGATTTATATCAACGACCTAATATTGCTAATAAATTAAATGCTGATCTATTTGTAAGTATTCATATCAATGCATTTTCTAATCCTAAAGCTGAAGGTATTGAAGTTCTTTATGCAGAAGATGATTTAAGAGATAGTTATTCTTTTGCAAAAATAACACAGAGTTATCTTATAAGTTATTTAAATAGAGTGGATAGAGGTGTTAAAAACAGGCCGAGATTGATAGTTCTTAAAAATACAATGATGCCTGCAATTTTAACTGAATTAGGATTTTTAACAAACGAGATAGAAGAAGAAATGTTAATAAGTGATAAATATCTACAAAAAGCAGCAGATGCAATGTATAGAGGTATAATTGATTACATTAATTAGTTTGGTTAATTAATGTGTAAAAACAGACTATGATTGAAGGAGAGATTTATGCTTATAGTTGATAAAAAAATCGAATCTAATTTTGAATCTGTTCATCAAGTTGTATTAGAAATAATTGATGAAATTTGTAAAATTGAAAAAATTAAAACTCAAAATATTATATTTAAAATCAATGTAATGCTAAGAGAAGTTTTGAATAATGCAGTAGAGCATGGTAATAAATTTGATAATAGCAAATCGGTTTTTTGCAAAATTGAATATAACGATGGTGAGTTTATTTTTATAATTAGTGATGAAGGAATAGGATATGAAGTTGATGAATTTTATAATGTAGAAAATGGATTTACTATGAAATGTAGATCTAGAGGGTTGGATTTAATAACTAAATATGGGTTTGTATATGATTTTAATGCTAATAAGATAATAGTTAGGTATTCGTTAGATGAGGAGTGGTAGAGATGGAAAAAATTATTGAAGGAAATTCAATGAAGTTTATTATTGAAAAAGATTTAATTGCACCAAATGTAAAAAAAATGAATATTGTTTTAGAAAAATCTCTTAAAGAAATTGATGATATCGATGAGGTTGTTGTTGATTTAAATAGTATTGAAAATATTGATTCTGTAGGGGTTTCATTTATTGTTAGTGTTTATAAAACGATTAGTAATGAAGGTTTAGAATTCAGAATAATTAATGCAAGTAATGATATTGTTCAATTATTCAAATTGATGCGATTAGATGAATTTTTTATAATAGAAGAATAATTTGGAGATGGTTATATGAGTCACAATGTTTTAGTTGCTGACGATGGCAAAATGAATAGGTTTATTATTAAAAAAATATTAAATGATAATATGAAAATAGTGCAGATATTTGAAGCGGTTAATGGGATTGAAGTATTTGAAATATTAGAAAAAAATGATATTGATTTAATTATCTTGGATTTGATTATGCCTAAAAAAAATGGATTTGATACTTTAAGAGAATTAAAGGCTGATCCTAAATTGCAAGATATTCCTGTAATTGTTAGTTCTACAATTACGGAAATTTCAAGTGTTGAAGAAACTTTAGGTGGAGGAGCAATTGATTATTTTACTAAGCCTTTTTCAAAAGAAGATATTGAAATAATTTTACCTCTTAAAATAATTAATGCTATTAAGTATTTTGAGCAGAAAAAAACAATTAAAAAATTGAATATGCAAATAGAAGAAGAACTGAAAAATGCAAATGCTTTTCAAAATTTGATGTTACCAAAATCAAATCAATTTACTGAGTTTGATTTGTTTATTAAATTTAAGCCATCGTTGGGAATAGGTGGAGATTTTTTTGATTGTGTTGAAACGGATGAAGGACTATGGTTTATGATTGCTGATGTAACAGGGCATGGAATTGCTGCTGGTATGATTTCTTCTATGGTTAAAGTTATGTTTAGAAATGGTGTTAATAATAAACTGATTGATTCTCCGTCGAAAATGTTAGAAAATATGAATAGCAATGTTTTTAGTTATTTTTATACAAGTCCTACTGATACTAGTGTTGTATTTACAGGGTTTGTTGGTCTTATTGAAAATGAGGTGTTGAAATACTCAAGTGCTGGGCAACCTTTTCCATTGCTTTTACATGATAGAGAAAATAAAATTATACCTTTAAAACAAACTGGTATGAATATTGGTTTTTTTGATAAAATGACATATATCGATGAAGAAGTTAATATGAATAAAAATGATACTTTGTTGCTTTATACTGATGGATTGTTTAGCTCGGGAAAATTTTCTGATTTTTCTAGTTGGCCAGAGATAGAAAAGTTTGCTATAGAGAATATGGAAATGTTAAAAAATAATCCGCATGAATTTTTAGATGATATATTTTGGTATTTTTTAAATAAACATATTCAAAATGGAAGCGAATTTACGGATGATGTAGCAATTATGTTGATTAAATTAAAATAGAAGGTGAATATGATAAGAGTAAATCGAAAAAATGATGAAACAAGAAAAATTGTAATTGAGAAGGATTATTTGATAAATGCCGATGGGTCAGTGCTTATTTCTACAGGAAATACAAAAGTAATATGTACTGCTATAATAGAGGAAAAAGTGCCTAGATTTTTAAAAGATATGAATAAAGGATGGATAACTGCAGAATATTCTATGTTGCCGGCTGCAACTGAGCAGAGATATAGAAGAGAAAGAAGTAAAATAGCTGGTAGAACAATGGAGATTCAGCGACTTATAGGAAGGTCTTTAAGAGCAGTTGTTGATTTGGAAAAGTTGGGTGAGAGAACGATTTGGATTGATTGTGACGTTATACAAGCTGATGGAGGAACAAGAACTGCTTCTATCACCGGTGCATTTGTAGCGATGGCGTTAGCAATTGATAAATTGATTGAAAAAGAAGTTTTGTTTGAAAATCCGATAAATGATTATTTAGCAGCGATAAGTGTTGGAAAAGTAGACGAGGAAGTGCTTTTAGATTTGTGTTATATAGAAGATTCAAATGCTGATGTAGATATGAATGTTGTTATGACTGGCAGTAAAAAATTTGTTGAAATTCAGGGAACTGCTGAAGAGAGTGTTTTTGATAGAAATGAATTAGATGAATTTTTGAATTATGCAGAAAAGGGAATTTTAGAGTTTATTGAAGAACAAAAGAAATATATTCAATTAAATTTAGGAGAAGATGAATTATGAAATATGTTTTAGCTTCTGGCAATAAACATAAGTTAGATGAAATAAATGAAATTATGAATGAATTTAATATTGAGCTGATTATGATGGATGAAATTGGATTAGGAGATTTAGAAATTGTTGAAGATGGTAATACATTTGAAGAAAATTCATTTATAAAAGCTAAAACAGTAAGAGATATTACAAATTTACCAACTATTGCAGATGATTCTGGGTTAATGGTTGATTATTTAAATGGTGAACCTGGAATATATTCCGCACGTTATTCCGGTGAAAATGCGTCTTATGAAACTAACAATGTTAAATTGTTAACGGAATTAAATGGTGTGGGAAAAATAGATAGAAGCGCAAGGTTTATAACTGTTATTACATTATTATTTCCAAATGGGGATAAAATTGTGGCTCGAGGAATTGTTGAGGGCGAAATTTCAGAGAAAATGCGCGGAGAAAATGGTTTCGGTTATGATTCGCTTTTTATTGTTAAAGGGCATGATATTACTTTTGCAGAAATGGATTCTAATTTGAAAAATCGAATTAGTCATCGAGCGAAAGCGCTTCAAGAGCTAAGGGTGCAATTAGAAAATTATTATGGAGAGAGTAATGAAAATATTAATAATTAGTGATTCGCATGGAGATAAAGAAATTCTTCTATCTGTTATTGAA
>LGOV01026144.1_pt2 | contig 10906 bp, 6 predicted proteins | sample 469881 | NCBI WGS metagenome assembly LGOV01 (sample SAMN03857199, study PRJNA290197) | marine sediment metagenome | biome: marine cold seep biome; feature: cold seep; material: marine sediment; isolation source: sample #5579, elevator 3A push core 41 containing 12 cm of sediment... ...
AGTGTTGGATCAACTAGTAAAGACATCAAAGTTCTATTCTTTATAGAAATACTCTTTGAAGTTGTACTAGCTGTATTAATGAGTATTGTTATTATTTACTATGCCAATTCTGTAATAAATACTGTATTTATTAATATTATTAACCAAGGTAGTGGTGTTATCACATTTGCAGGAATGAAATTAAGTATTGGTTCTGATCGAACGATTACTAATATCAGTTTCTTTAACTTAGCATTCTATGTTGTAGTTGTATTTGTCTTGTTAGGATTCTTAAGTAATAGAAATGTAAGTAAGTTAGCCAATACTAAACCAATAGACATATTAAGAGAGGTGGATTAAGATGAAAAATATCTTTAGACCTTTATTGTTAACCATGCTGTTTTTAACAGTCTTTTTCCTTGGAGCATGTAGTGAAAATACAGAAAATGAGCATTTACCGGAATATTGTCAGACTTACGCTGGGTTTACAAGTGTCGCTAGTAAAGATTTTTATGATTTACTAAAAGAACAATCAGAAAAACCAGTAACTAGAAGATACTATATAGATGCTATTTCTCAAATTAGTTTAGAGTTCATTGTTGATGAACCAAATAAAGAAATTGATTTAAGTGGTATTCAATGTTTCCAAAACCTTACAGATTTAACACTAATTGGTAAAAGTTTCAAAGACTTAAGTCCAATTAATGCTTTAAGTAATCTTCAAAGTATCGAATTAAGAGGTACTAGTGTTGTAAGTATTGATAGCTTTAAAAATTTAAGCAAAATTAAATCTCTTAAAATATCCGAAACAAGAACGCTTCAAAGTGTTGATGGTATTGAAGAAATGACTAAATTAACTGATTTAGACCTTTCTAGTAATGGAATTGTAGTAATTGATGGATTGAATAATCTAGTAAATTTAGAAACACTATATTTGAATGATAATGCGATAATATCATTCCCATCAATTAATCAATTAGAATTTTTAACACATCTTGATATTTCTGATAACAATATAAATCAGCTCGGTGATGATTTGAGTGGGTTAAGTAAATTAAAAACACTAAATGCTCAAAATAATGAAATATGTGATTTGAGTACATTAGATGATTTAATTAGTTTAGAAAAATTGAATCTTAGTAATAATGATTTAGGTTGTGGTGGTATCTTTGTTAGTCCAAATTTTGATAGCTTAGAAAATGCTCCAAACCTAGAAGAGTTGTATTTGGATAATAATAATCTAACCTCTATTGAAGGTTTAAGAGGAAGAGATATTAATCTGGAAATTCTATACATTAATGACAACAATTTAACTGATATTACTCCTATTGGAGAATATACTGGAATTGTTGAACTTTATTTGAATAACAATAACATAAATAATATTGATGATTTATCTGGGATGACAGGATTAACTGTTGTAGATTTGTCGAATAATAATATTGATGAATTTAGTGATCTACTGATTATACCTAATCTAATTGATATAAACTTATCATTCAACAACATAACTGCTATCCCTGATATTAGCACTTCGTGGTCTAGTTTAAGTGTTTTGGATTTAAGTAGTAATATTCTTACTGATACTTCCGGAGTTAATGGACATCCGACCTTAGAATCATTAATATTATATAATAATGGTTTAATTGAACTTGAAGGTATAAGTAATTTACCTGAATTGGATAATTTAGTTATTTTTGATGAGGTGTTAGAATTAGAATTAGATCCATTAGACGTTAATCCAAATTCGATAAGTATTATTAGAAATTCATTTAATAATTTAGAGAGTTTATTACTTCAAGAGGATAACGAATTTGATTTTGGATTTGAACTTGGAGATAATATTGAAATCCATGAAAGTATCAACGGACTGACAGATATTGCTACAATTAAATTTACCGATATGGACATTAATATAATTGATGATTTATCAATTAATCTACCGAATCTTAAAGAATTATATGTTGATGAAAACAACATAACTGATATTAGTTTTATTCTGGGTAATCCTTTACTTGAGCGCTTATACATTAATGACAATACAATAAGTAATTTAGAAGTTATCAGTGGAGTAAGTACTTCAGATCTGGATAACTTAGAACATGTTGTTGCTAATGACATTATCTCAGATAATAATTTAGTGAACTCATTTATTCAATTACCAAGTCTTTCAACAATTAATTTAACTAATACTTCAATTGTTTCAATTGACAACTCATTTAATGATTTATCAAGTCTAACCCTTATTAATGTTGATGCAGATAGTTTATTGACAATTGAGGATTCATTCAATAATATATTTGGGACTTATGAAACTACAAATCGTTTTGTTTTCACGACAGGAATGATAGGTGTTATAAGCAATTCGTTTAATGACGGAATATATGACAGAATAGCAATTACCGGGCAAACTACAACAGAAGTTACTACAATTATTGAGGACTCGTTTAATAATATTGTATTAGAAGATGCACAAGGTATTGTTATTGAAGAAAGTGCTTTTGCATCTATTGATAACAGTTTCAATGATATAGAAACTGATAATTTATCACTTTTATATGTAGGTATGAGTAGAGCAGTAGGGAATCTTTCTCTGATTTTGCATGAAGCATCTCATCTGTAAAATTGGGAAACTCGGTGAAACCCAGCGCCCCAAGAACATTAACTATAATACTTGAGTTTTCGAAAAANNGAAACTGATAATTTATCACTTTTTGACAATGAAATAGAAGTTTTAACTAATTCATTTATTGATAGTACAATTGTAGACACTTTAGATCTTTCTAATAACTTACTAGAAACAGTGCCATCTTTAAATCAGCTAACTACAGTGTATAACGTTGATTTAAATACCAACCATTTAATAACATTAGATTTTGCTTCAGCAATCACAGGAATAGAGAGATTAGATATCTCTATTCAAAGAAATGAATTAACTACTGCATATACACTATCAGGTATTAATGGTATTAATGATATGCCTGATTTAACTTCTCTTATATTTGGAGATATTGGTGTAACATCAATTGATGGTTTGAGAAACATTGGTCTAACTTCATTTGAATTCTCATATTCAGACAATAATGATAAGCAAATAACAAGTATTAGTCCAACATCATTCACAGGTACTCCTTTAACCATTCTAGATTTAGATGAATATGAATTAGATGACATTACATTCATAGATAATCTGGATGTTTTACAGAGTTTATATATAGGAATAGATTTGGCTGATTTAAGCGATTTCCAGGCGCAAGATTTTGAAGCTACTTTAGAAGTTCTAACAATTCTAAATGCACAGGATGTTGCCGATTTTAGTTATTTGAATAATTATGATATATTAACAAATCTGACTTTTAGTTCACCAGTAACGACTACAATAAACAACTTAGATGGGATGGAAAGTTTAGTTTCTTTAGCTCTAGATTTTAACTTAATTACTGATATAACAAACAGTTTCAATGATTTACCAGATTATAATTTAAACAATGTTTACTTGGATCAATTCACCATTCTAGACACAATTTCAAATAGTTTTGACATTTATGGCGATCTTTATCACTCTGGAATGGTAAACTTATCAGCAGGAATTACAGTCACCGATTCATTTAATAATTTAGAAATACTAAATCTGAAGAACAATGATGGGGATTTAGAGCCAAAATTTGATATAGATAGTTTTGATGTTATGCAAAATATTATACTTGATTCGGGAAATTATAATAGTTTTGTCTTCCTAAACAACTACACAAGCTTAACTGATGTTACTTTCACTGATCTTGATGTACCAATTATGGATTTAGCTAATAATTATATTGAGTTATTAACCATAACTAGCGCAGATATAAGTGTTGACACATTTGAGCTTATCTTGAATCAAAATGCTGCTTTTGATTTAACTACATTAAGAAATGGACAAATTACTATTGAAGGTAATTTCATTGCTTATGATATAGATGCCCAAAATGCCGATATAGTAATAACATCATCGGCTACTTCACAAACTTTATCTACTAATATTCAAAATATGACTTTGAATGCTAATTCAGCTATAAACGTTGTGCTTGATGGATATGAATCAAATGACAGTATATTTAATACAAATGCGTTAACTAGCCTTAGTAGACTTACTACATTTGAAACAAATGCATCTTTATTCACGATAAATTCCTTAGCAACTACACTTAATGTCTCTACAAAAGTAAACGATTTAGTAATTAATAATGATAATGCTGATAACTTTATACTTGATGTTGTTGGTGGAACAATAACATTGAATAATGACAAATCAAATCTTGATGTTGAAGCATACGGAACACATTTAGAGATTAATAATGATACACTTGAAAGCTTGATTCTTGATGTTGAGGTTGGAAACGTTAATGTCACTTCAACTAATCTTGATTCTATTACGGCATCTACATCAGCAATCACTACTCTGAATGTTGGTTCTAGTCAAGCTGTAATGGCTTTAAGTGGTAATAATATTACTACTGTTAATTTGAGTAATGGAAATATAGATAATTTAACAGCAAACTTAAACAACGCTGATTTAAATGTTGCATCAATTAACAATGTACTGTTAAACGCAGATATTATTGCGGATACTGTAACATTTACTGCGAATAATATTCCATCGATGATTTTATCAAATACATCATCAATAAATACATTAGATTTAACAGATAACAGTGCATTAAACACTTTAGCTTACGGTACGGCGGTAATACCTAATATTGAATTATCAACATTAGAAACAACTTTATCAATAGCTGGTAGTACATCATCTCTAGTCTTATCTGGATCTGTATTGGATACTTTGATTATAGATTCATCGTTAAGTACAGTAGAACTAATTGATTCAGCCGACACACTCAGTGTAGACCTTGATATAGATTCAATATTGTTTGATAACACAACTCTTGGAACGCTTAATATGGTTGCTTTAAGCTCAGTTGATAGTTTAACAGTGGCTAATAGCTCAAATTTTGGAGAGCTAAATACAAATGACTCAAATATCACGAACTTATCCATAATTTCTGATGTTCCTTCATTGAATATTGATGCAAGTAACTCAGTGAATAATATTATTCAAGGTACAGCTTACACTTCAATAACAGCTGATTTCGGAGTTAATGATGTAAATGTAGGTTCAACCAATTCAACACAGTTAGATCTCGATATTATAGCTTCTGAGTTAGTAATAAATACAGATACTACAAATCTTAACTTCTTGGATACTTCCAACTTAATTGATATTCAGTTAACGGATAGTGTCCTAGCGGTATTTTCTTCTGGTAATGCTACAATCACAAACTTAGAAGTAAATAATTCAAGTGGTAATTTAGATATAATTGGAGCAAATATTACTTCTGTAATAATTGAGAATCATGATATTCAATTATTAGATGTTACTGTAGATTCATCAACAATACTTGATGTTAGTTCCTTAAGTGTAGCTGGTATTGATGTTACAACAACAACATCAGAGATGCAGTTAGCGGCAAATGGAAATTCAACAGTGTCAAGTAGTGTGTTAGAAACCATAACATTCAATGTAGGAACAAATGATATTGGATTTACAGTAAATAAAACTAACCTTGATTTCACAATTGATGGTTTAGCTGACAAAGTGACAATCAATGGTGGAGACGTGGATTCTATTATAACAACAGCTAACACATCACTTAGCACTTTAGAATTAAACAATATTGATGTAGATGTGATGGATTTCACACTTGGTGAAATAGATATATTAGATGTAACTACATTATTAACATCAATCAATATAACAGGAGATGAAGTTGAGACGGTAATAATTGATGGTGTCAATCTAACTACAATTGATGCTACTTCAAACAATCCTACTAGCTCTTTAGATATAGCAACATCTACAACTAATCTAGATTTGAATAGTAATATTGGAACAATTGATATTACCAATAACAACTTAACATCATTAGATTTGGCAGGAGTAACAGCCACTTCATTAACTGTCCAGGCAAATAGCCTTGGCAGTTTAGATACTGGCGCTAATATCTCTAATATTGTAGATATTACAACGACACAGAGTACTTTTACTTTAGATACATCAGCAACAACAATTGATTTTATTGGTAGTACGATAGGTACACTTAATTTAACTAATACAAGTACAGGTTTAACCGTACTTAATACAAATACAGATATATTAGATGTTGATAGTAGTTCGACAAGTTTAAGTATTGGTGGTAGTAATCTAAATCAAATAAATGGTAATATAGATTCTGCTGTAACCGCAAATTCACCAGGGACTTTGACTTTGGATATATCAGCTACAGGTACATTAGAACTAAACAATAATACAGTCACAAGTATTATATTTACAGGTGTAAACACAATCGATGAATTAGATATTAAGAGTACATCAGTAACATCACTAAACACTAATTCAGTAGATATAAACACATTGAAATATGAAGCAAGTGCAAATAATACTGATGTTACATCACTTTCAGATACAATTGAGTTAGCTACTTCAGGTAACGCAGAAATTACTCTTAATTATGGTGGAGCAACTCTCCTAGATCTTCAATCAACTGTTTTAAATAGTGTTATTGTGAACGTATCTACAGCTTCTTCATTGAATGTTGAGAGTAGTTCAAACAGTTTTAGTATTGAAAGTAGTAGTCTAAATCAAATTATTGGTAATACAACGGGTACATTAAATTTAGATGTAACTGTAACGGGGACTTTAGTACTAACAAACAATGCTGTCACAAATATTATATTTACAGGTGTAAATACAATTGATGAGTTAGACATTACAAGTTCATCAGCAACAGCACTAAACACTAACTCAGTAGATATTACTACATTAAAATATGAAGCGAATGCAAATGATACTGTAATTACAACTTCAACTGATGAAGTTGAGTTATCCACTACAGGAAATGCAGAAATAACATTGAATTATGGTGGAGCAACATTACTTAACTTACTTGCCAATGTATCAAATAGTGTCATTGCAAACTTAACCACAGCGTCATCACTTGATGTAGAGGGTGATGTAACTTTAATAACAATTACTGGAGCAAATATAGATACTGTGGCCACAGATTTATTAACTGTTTATAACACATTGACAATGAATGGTACACTTATAGATGATTTAGATTTCATAAGTAACGAAGTTTTAGTTAATATAGATACAATTGAGGTAAACACTTTATCAAATACAAATATTGATGCTATTATGACTGTAATGGATGACACAATTATTGATTTAATAAGTCCAATAGTAGATTTAGATGTTTATAATTACTATTATGATCCTAAAGTTATTGATTTAGAGGCTCAAGAAGTTATAGATACGGTAAGATATGATGGATTTAGAGATACTGCAATTAATAACGCGTGGGACGAAATCTTTAGTAATCAATACATGGATTACTTAATTGAAGCAACTACGAAATCAAACGAAATAGATGCACAAAGTTATCAAACTGCAGAAGTATACTTTGCAGGTTACTTATCTGATACTGGTCTTACTGAAGGAGATTTTACTCCGACAGAAAGACAAGATATAATTGATGAAATTCAATTAACGATTGATAATCCATTATTAGAGATATTAGAAGTAACTTTAGAATCACAAGTAGCTGCGTCTATCGTTTCTGAGGCAACAATATATGCAACAACAGAACAAACAAACGATACATTTACTTTGAGTTAGGAGGTGTCATATGAAAAAGCTATTGGTAGCCTTATTATCAGTTATTCTACTCTCAGGGTGTGGAATTTTTGATCGTGGAAACTATGAGAAAGATCGTGATGGTTTTGTAATTAGTGGAAATTTAATAGTTAATTATCATACCAATTCGATTGGTGAAATCGATATCTTTATGATTGATCAAATTATGACATTCTTTGAAGCTTTAGATTATACTAACTTTGACACAGAACTTTTATCAGATCATTCAACATCCTCGTCTTTGGTAAGTACAATAGAGTTAACTTCATGCGGAATAGAGAGAGATGATGCTATTCCTAGATTTTTAAGAATTGAAGATAAAACATACTTCTATAATATAAGAGATAATGGATATTGTACTTATGATGAGTATGAATTCCATAAAGATGGATATTCTACTGAACAAATAGTAGACCCTGAATTAGAAGAGCCAATTGAGCAAATGAATTTATTAAGATTTAAAAATACGGACTTCACTATTAACACTTTTGAAGAAATGATTTTTATTGAAGATATCAATTATGATCCAATTGATGACAATTGGGTAAAAACAATAGTAACAGCATTACCTATGTCTTTATCACAAGCAGGAGACAATTATGAAGAGGTTTCTGATATTATTGAAGAAATGAAAATAATTGAGAATTACGTATTAACTAATCAATCAGTAAACTTATTAGTACTGAAATCGGATTATCAAGACGAAGATGTAAATAATATATGGGATGATTCAACTGTTGATACACTAGGAAGAGATCATGAACTTGTGAAAAAAGTAAGATTAAAAAACACAGGAGACATTCTTGATGTTATCAATGATGCCCTCTCTAGATTGGGGATGTTCTAATGAGAATATATAAAGCATTCTTAGTTACTATCACAGTTTTTCTTTTAACTAGTTGTGGAGCTAATCAAGACGTATACAATTTCACACCACGTCAAGATACAACACTTGTTAGTAGTGATAAATTAATCGTTATTAACTATAAGACAGATACTGAAGGAAAGTTAGTTGAATTAAATATTGATAGACTTCTCACAATTGAAGAAATGATGCTGCTAAACCCTATTATTGATTTTGAGTATGAAATAGAGGGGTTTACAGGAGATATTTTTATTGAGCCAAGCAATACATGTACAGACATATCAAATGATGTAGAAATACCAGTGAATTTAGAAGTAGGAAATACAAGATATAAATTTAACAATCAAGAGTGTATGTATCAAACAGTAGATAATCATAATGAGTACAAACCAGGATTTTCTGATGAGTACTTGCTAAGAGACACAATTCCAGTAGCATCTCACGTTGAAATCAGTATTATTGTATATAACCCAAGTGAATTAGTGAGTTTTATAGAAATATATAGCTTACCTAATACTTATAAAACACTAGGTATTTATAATGTGCTATTAAATAGAGATAATGATGGTTTTGAGAATGATTTAATTAACTATTATAATGATATATCGATGTTTGAACAATTGTATTTAAAACATCAGGAAGCTGAACTAACACTCACAGAGGTACAGGGAATAGCGACTGATATTAATTTAATGGACTTAAATAGTCTGACAGAAGTTAGACCACTAATTGATAATTTTGAAGATATTTATAGCTTAGAAGTTTTGGCTATTAGTGAATTTGAGAATGAAGTTGGTGTAGGTTTTGAAATTATCACAGAAAGTATAGAGGACGAACCTGAAGAATAGAGGTGTTTTAATGGATATTCAAATCAGGAAAATGGATTTGAGTGATATTACTTATGTATATAAAGAGGAACTTAAAATATTTGGGAAAAGTTTAGGAGAGAAAACATTATATAATGAAATAATGTATAATGATATGTCAAGATACTTTATTGCCTTGGTAAATAACAAAAGAGCTGGTTATGTTGGATCTTGGCTAACTCTACCAAATGCTGAAATATTAAATTTATTTGTTTCAGAGAATTATCGAGGATTAAGTATTGGTTCTTTATTAATGGATGAAGTTATCATCGTTTGTAATGAAAATGAAATAGAAAATTTAACTTTAGAAGTAAGAAAAAGTAATGATTATGCTATAAAATTATATGAAGGATTAGGGTTTAAACAAGCTAATGTAAGGAAAAAATACTATGAAGATGGTGAAGATGCCTTATTATTAGTTTTAGAATTAGGAGTGAAATAATGATTGTACTAAGTGTAGAAAGTTCTTGCGATGAAACAAGCGTAAGTATCATTAGAGATGGAAAAGAAATATTAAGCAATGTCGTATTAAGCCAGATAGATATTCATAAGCAATATGGTGGCGTAGTACCAGAAATTGCTTCAAGAGAACATATTAAAGGAATTACCATGGTTTTTCAAGAAGCTATTGAAGAAGCAGGGATTAATAAAAAAGATATTAATTTAGTAGCAGTAACAAAAGGTCCAGGTCTTATTGGCTCATTACTAATCGGGATTAATGCGGCTAAAGCATTTGCTTTTGCAAATGGTATTGATATAGCAGGTGTTCATCACATTGCAGGACATATTTATGCAAATGCGATAAGTAAAGATCTAGAATTTCCATTAGTATGTCTAGTTGTTAGTGGTGGACATACAGAACTTATTTTAATGGAAGAACATTATGACTTTCAAAAATTAGGTGAAACAATGGATGATGCTATTGGTGAAGCTTATGATAAAGTGGCTAGAACTGTCGGATTAGGTTATCCAGGTGGACCTGTAGTTGATCGTTTAGCAAAAGAAGGAACACCAAGTTATAAAATGCCTAACATCAGTTTAGGAGATTCATATAATTTTAGTTTTTCTGGAATAAAATCACATGTAATTAACTTGGTTCATAATATAAATCAACGTAATGAAGAAGTTAATATCCCTGATTTATGTGCATCTTTCCAAGAAACAGTAACTGAAGTATTAATAACAAAAAGCATTAAAGCAATAAAAGAATATAATGCAAAAATGTTTATGATTGCTGGTGGAGTTGCAGCAAACAAAGGATTAAGAAAGAAAATCGACGAACGAATTACTGATATTAAAGTAGTTGTTCCAGAATTTCAGTATTGTACAGATAACGCAGCAATGATTGGTATTGCTGGTTACTATCAATATATGAAAAAGCAAGAAACAGATGATATGAAATTGAACGGTAAATCTAGACTTAATCTAGAATAAGTACAATTTCATATCAAATAAAAACTATAT
>LGOV01003003.1_pt1 | contig 10901 bp, 9 predicted proteins | sample 469881 | NCBI WGS metagenome assembly LGOV01 (sample SAMN03857199, study PRJNA290197) | marine sediment metagenome | biome: marine cold seep biome; feature: cold seep; material: marine sediment; isolation source: sample #5579, elevator 3A push core 41 containing 12 cm of sediment... ...
AAGCCCAAAAGGGCTTTATAATACCGCAATAATGATTTGCTGTATTTCTTTATACTTTAAACTTTGTTTATGTCTTTATTTGTGAGTAAACTAGTAAATTCGATTTGTTCAAGATACTTAATTTCACTATTCAATCGACTGGTTTTTATGAAACCCCAAATTGCATAACCCCAACAAATCATTAAGATTGGCATAACTATTGCAGTAATAATTCCTGCATTTTCTTTCGAAACATTCATAGATCTCAACAGAATCATCGATGTTGCAAGGATTGCAGATCCAGTACCACCAACAATAATTGCCCAAAGATTTGTTTTTTGACGTTTTTCTTTTACGTCTGTTAGATAAGATGGTCCACCTAATTTGCCATGAGCACCTAAAATCAAAACATCCAAAGATATATGAAACATCTTTGCTAAAGCAACTGCGTTATATACATCAGGTAATGTATCACCTGTTTCCCACTTGCTAATAGTTTGACGGCTTACATTGAGTAGTGTAGCCAATTCCTCTTGTGACATGTTTCGATTTTTTCGATATGAACTTATTCGTTCTCCTACTTTGTGAATCATTATTAACACCTCCTACTTATATTCTAGGGTATTTTTTTATATTCTACCACCCACTTAAATTGACATTTCTGTTAATTTGATGTGGCATTACGTATACTCTTCTATATTTAGTAATTAATTAGAGATTATACTATTATTATATATAACTTTTAATTGTAAAATCAATAAATTCAATGATAAAAATTCAAATTACACTATCTTTAAAACAAGCAATGTTTTTTTATTATGAAAATCCAGCAATAATCTGTCTATATCCTAACAATAAAATAAAAAGCCCAAAAAGGGCTTTATTACAACTTGTTAAAAATATACGGTATTAAAAATTAATTAAATTTATTCTTATTAATCCAAAGTCCTAATGCTGGATTAGGAATGAAATATACTTCTTCCCCATTTTCGAGAGTATTCCACCCACGCTTCAATAATTTAGGATCATACTTCTCAATTGATTTATCGTAATCGTTGTAATTAAAATTCACTGACAATATTTCTTTTTTAGTGATTTTTTTTACTGCATATGTAATATTAAATCTTTCATCTGAAGAGCCATGAATTAAATGTGCCGCAGCACTCATGTTGCTTTTTAGATCTTCATTTTCTTTAAAAGATTCCAGTGTTTTCGCTCTTCCTTTATATCCATATTTTCTGATTAGATTATCTATTACTTGATCTTCTCCAAAACGCTCAATACCAGGGGCTAAGACTATTAATTCTCCACCATCTTCTATTGCCATTCTAGTTCGATAAATCGCTTTATTTCCAAGCCAAGTACTTTTAAACTCTTGAGGGTCTAGATAAACAATACATTTCTTGATAGGTTTATCTAGAAAGTTTATATTCTTCTCCTGTGAAAGTTTTACTGCAGCTTCAAAAATATCTCTTTTAGAGNNATTTATCGCTGTTGTGACAGTTAATACAAATTTAATAGGTAGTCCTTTTAAGAAATGAACTAGTCCATAATCTAAAATCTTTCTAACTGGAGAATGATCTTTTCCCATCATTCTCTCCATCCCAAATACAGCGCCAATCATATGAGATTGATTGATAGTATTTTTACCACCACAACCAACTAATATGTTTTTAGAGTGATTAGCCATTCCAATTACTTCGTGTGGTACAACTTGTCCAACTGAAAGAATTAAATCATAATTATTTTGAATTATCATTTTATTAATTTCGATAGTTACTTTTTCTTCCCAATATCCCTCAGTAATTTCTTTAACATAACTAGCCGGTACTTCTCCGATATTAATAACATCATTTCGCCAATCATGATATAAGAATTTTTCATAAGGTATATCGCCAAACATTAATTTGCATTCTTCTTTCGACATCTCTATATGTGTTCCTAATGCAGGCAATATATCTATTAGAGAAGTATCCTTTAATAGATGATAATATTTGTTAGTAATAAATCCTGCCTTCGAATGAAATCTTGTTATATCCGGAGGAATTAATAATACTCTTTTAGGATTGATTCCTTTTAAAGAATCAATCAATCCTTGTTCTATTTCTTTATCTGTTAAACCTTCTTGATTGTTGCCATATAAGTGAATATCCATATATCCTCCTATCTATCATTAAACATTGTATGTTGTTGATGAAGTTTTTCCACCTTTTCCAGTCCAATTTGTGTGGAAAAATTCTCCTCTTGGTTTATCGTTTCTTTCATATGTATGTGCTCCAAAATAATCTCTTTGAGCCTGAAGTAAATTTGCTGGTAAATTCGCTGTTGTATACCCATCAAAATAAGCAATACTTGAAGATAATGTTGGTAAAGGTATACCACTCAATATTGCAGTAGCGATAACTTGTCTAAAGTTATCAATCCTTGATTCAATTTCATTTTTGAAAAATGAATCAATCATTAAATTATCTAGTGATGGATTTTTCTCAAATGCTTGTTTAATTTTATCTAAAAAGACAGAACGAATAATACATCCACCTTTCCAAAGTACCGAAATTTTACCATAATCTAAATTCCAATTATATGATTTTGATGCTTCTCTCATCAATGCAAATCCTTGAGCATAAGATGTAATTTTTGCTACATATAATGCGTCTTTTAACTGAAGAATAAATTCTTCTTTATTACCTTTAAAAGGTAATAATTTGCGGTTATATATTTTGGATGCTTGAACTCTTTGATCCTTAACAGCAGACAAGCAACGAGCGTAAACAGCCTCCCCAATTAACGGTAAAGCTACGCCTTCATGGAGCGAACTAATCGCAGTCCATTTCCCAGTTCCTTTTTGCCCAGCTGTATCTAATATCTTATCAATAAGTGGAGATCCATCCTCTGCTTTTTTCGCTAAAATATTCGCAGTAATTTCAATTAGATAACTATCTAATTCAGTATTATTCCACTCTTCAAATACATCATGAATTTCATCTGCAGTCATCTTAAGTAAATCTCTCATTATGTGATAAGTTTCTGTGATTAATTGAATATCACCATATTCTATTCCGTTATGTACCATCTTAACAAAATGTCCTGCCCCATTATCTCCTACCCAATCACAACAAATCTCATTATTAACTGTTTTTGCAGCAATTGCTTGAAATAAAGGTTTAACCAAAGGCCAAGCTTTTTTAGAACCACCAGGCATTATTGAAGGACCTTTAAGTGCTCCTTCTTCTCCACCTGAAACACCAGTTCCTATATACAATAAGTTCTTACTCTCAACAAATTTTGTACGTCTAGTTGTATCGGGAAAATGAGAATTTCCACCATCAATAATAATGTCTCCTTCTTCAAGTAAATCTACCAGTTGTGAAATAACTTGATCTACTGGATTCCCCGCTTTAATCATCATCATTACTTTTCGAGGTTTTGATAACATCGAAACTAATTCTTTTAATGAAGTAGCAGTTCTAATATTTTTATCTTTAGCTCTATTTTCACTAAATTCCTTCATTCTATCAATAGCTATATCGTAAGCAGCTACACTAAATCCTTTAGACTCCATATTTAAAACTAGGTTTTCACCCATAACTGCGAGTCCAATCATTCCAATATCATATTTTTTCATATAATTATCTCCTAACTCTAGCGTTACCTTCCCAAACACTCCACACTTGTTCCTCATCCATTGGAGATGAGTAATCATTTAAGAGTGTAGTTGTTAATGCTCCATTTGCCCATCCGAAATGAAATGCATCTTCGTAACACATATTCGATACTAGGCCATATAGTAAACCACCAACAAATCCATCTCCTCCACCAATACGATCAAGCACAGGAATTACGCGAGGTTCTACAATATGCCATTCATTATCTGCTTTCATTATTGAACCCCACATATGTTCATTTGCACTAACTACTTCTCTTAAAGTATTAGCAACAATTTCAACATTAGAGAAATCATTTTTCATATTATTAATCATTTCTTTAAATCCTTCAATCTTAGTAGTTAAATCAGATCCTCCAGCTTCAGGACCAACTACTCCAAGTCCTAACTGAAAATCTTCTTCATTCCCAATTAAGATATCTGTAACGTTAGCTATTTCTTTAAAAATTATTCTTAATTCGTCTTTTCTATCTTTCCAAAAAGATGCCCGATAATTTATATCAAATGATATTTTTGTACCATTTTCTTTTGCTTTTTTAGCTATTTCAAGACAAAATTGCCCAGTCTCAGGTGAAAGTGCTGCAATAAGTCCTGAAATATGAACTAGTTTTACACCATCAATCTTAAATAACTTTTCAAGATCAAAATCCTTAACATTGAGTAATCTTCCAACTTCGCCAGCTCGATCATTTTGAACTCTAGGAGCTCTTAATCCATATCCACTATCTGCGATATTGATTTGATGACGATAACCCCATGGTCCTCCTTGTTCTATTTCTGGACCATCATAAGTAATATGTCTTTTCATTAAATCACCTTTTATTAACTTTGCTATTGGACTACCTGCGACAAATGCGGTTAACACTTTTGTCTTCAGTCCTAATGACGCAGAAGATGAAATAACATTACTTTCAGCACTCGTGACTTGTATACGAAAAGTATCTGAACTATGAACTGGTTGTCTGTTTTCAGGTGTCATTCTAATTCCCATACTTGTTGGTACTACAATGTCATATGATGCATTATTTTTAAATTCCATATTATACCTCCATATTACCTTTATAAATCTAAGAACTTCTTACTATTATAATAAGAAATATTTTGAACTAATTCAATTAGTTGTTTCATATTACTCGGAATTAATCCATCTTCTACCTTTTTGCCAATGAAATTTGCTAAAACTCTTCTAAAATAATCATGTCTAACAAATGATATAAAGCTTCTTGAATCTGTGACCATTCCCATAAAATAGTTAATATGTAAATACTCTGCAAAAACACTTAATTGTTTTTCAATTCCACTAAGGTGATCATGAAACCACCAAGCTGCACCTAGCTGGATTTTCCCTGGTTTATCCTCTGAGAAGTTACTACATAATGTAGCCACTGCTTCATATAGTGATTTGTTAAGAGGATAAATAATAATCCTAGGCAAAGTATATTCTTTATATATACTATCAAAGAATTTATTTAAATCATCCACAAAATCATGATGAGATATACTATCATACCCAGCATCATTTCCATATTTTTCATACATTTTAGTATTATTATTTCTTAGTGCTCCAATATGGTATTGAACAGTCCAACCAACTGATGCATATTCTCTTAAAAAGAATCCAAGTAAATAACAATTTAACTTCTCAATATCAACATTAGATACTTGTTTATGTTGATTTCTCTTAATGAAGATTGTATTTGCTTCTTCTATTGTTACTGAATGGTAAACAAAATGTGTTATACCATGATCAGATAATTTACAACCATTGATATTAAAATATATAATTCTGTCAATCAAAGCATCTTCTAACATGCTTAAATTAATAATATTCTTATCAGTCACTTCATTTAGTTCTTCAATAACTGCATAAAACTTCGTAGACTCAAATGTAAATAACTTATCTGGTCTAAAAGTTGGTAAAACCTTAATATTAAAATTATCATCATCTGCCAAAAGCTTATGATATTTTAAATCACTACTTAAGTCATCTGTCGTACATAAAGATTCAACATTCATATCTTTTAAAAGATCTCTTGGTCTTAAAGGATTATCTTTCAAATACTTATTTGCTTGATTATATACTCTTTTAGCATTCTCTTTTGTCAATTGTTCTTCTACCTTAAAAAATGTTTTAAGCTCCATATGAGACCAGTGAAATACTGGATTTAAATATGCACTTTCAACTGCCTTAGAAAAATTAATAAAATTTGAAAGCGGATCATCTTCATGATCACTAAAACCAGCAAAACGCATTAAGCGCCACTCTGAGTGATCATGAGATAACCAGAGGTTTGATATATTTTTGAATGGAATATTTTCATAAATTTCTTTTGGATCTAGGTGATTATGATAATCAATAATTGGTAATCCTTTGATATTATTATATAGCTCTTTTGCAATATCATTTTGAAGTAAAAAATTATTATCAATCATAGTTACACCCCGCTATATGCGTTGAATCCACCATCTATTGGTAAAACAACACCATTAATAAAACCAGCTGCTTCTTCATTTATTAAAAACAATACTGCTCCTATTAATTCTTCACTATTTCCGAAACGTCCCATCGGTGTTTGTGCAATTATTTTTTCAGCTCTTTTAGTATAATTCTTATTTTCATCAAGTAGAAGAGCTTCATTTTGTTTTGTTTCAAAGAATCCTGGGGCAATTGCGTTCACTCTAATATTTACTTTAGAAAAGTGCACAGCAAGCCATTTAGTAAAATTACTGACAGCTGCCTTTGCTCCGCTATATGCCGGAATCTTTGTTAAAGGTGAAAAGGCGTTCATACTTGAAATATTCAAGATAGAACCACCATTTTCAATCATTTCTTGTGCAAAGACTTGTGTTGGCAATAAAGTTCCTAAGAAGTTAAGATTGAAAACAAAACTAATACCAACAGGATCTAAATCAAAGAAAGTTTTTAATCCTTCAACTTGATCTTGTTTTGTATAGAATTCATTATCAGTTGTACCTAAAGGATGATTCCCACCAGCTCCATTAATTAAAACATTAACTTTACCGTATGTCTTAAGCACAATTTCTTTTGCTTGTTCAAGACTTTCTTTATCTAGAACATTACATTTTATCGCAACCGCCTTAAATCCTTCTTTTGTAATCTCTTCTTCAATTTCTTTTGCACGTCCATAATTAAGATCTAATATTGCAACTGAAGCATTCGCATAAGCTAACGCTTTTGCGAATGTTTCACCTAATACTCCTGCACCACCTGTTAGGACAATGACTTTCCCCTTTAAATTATCAATTGTAGGTATGTTCATAAAATCATCTCCAATATATTTTCTTATTTATTTCTATTTATTATTTCTTCTTGCTTGTAGTTCAACATGCATTTTATTCATAAGTTCATTATCAATAGGATAATACTTCATAGCTATTACTGAAGCTAAATGTCCCAAAGCTGGAACTCCAAAGTAAACAATTAGTATTCCCCAAAACAACATTGGAGTAGGCTCTGTTTCAGTTATACTAACGTATCCTAAAATTGTTAATAATAAACCTACAAACGTAGTTGATAATGAACTAACAATTTTATCGATTAAACTAAAACTTGTACCAATCATTCCAGGAATAAATCTTCCTCTTTGATAATTTTCATAATCAGCTGCATCTCCAATCATTGGAATTACATTTAAATCAGTACTTCCTTGGAAGAACACATAAATACCTAATACTAGAATTAACCAAATTGAACTACTTGATTCTATAGCAATTAAAGCAATTGCTAAGAATGAATAAACCATTGCTAAGAATGATAAGTTCTTAAATGATTTTTTTCTTCCTACTTTATTAGTATAAATCAAGGCTGTGATTGTAGCTAATAGCATAAAGATTATTGAAGTAGGTGTTACAACACCTTGTAAAGCAGGATTTAAAGCAACATATGCATAGAAGAACACAATCATTCCACCGCTCATAGAATAAGCTATTTTATTTGTTGATGCTGCTACTATTAACATCTGTAATGCTTTATTATTTTTGAATAGATCAATATAATCTTTTGCTTTAGGTTTTTCCATAACTGTTCCAATTTCATAATTTTCAGGAACATCTTTTTTCCAAATTCCAGAAACTGCAGCTAGAGTAAGTATAGCTTGAATTATAACCATAACTAAGGCAAGTTTTTGCCAAGAAGCTGGGTCTGCTGCAAATTCATTATCTGCACCCATAAATCTAGGAAAGATAGTTAATGCTGTTACAAATACAACCATTGTAAATATTCCGCTAATTGCATTTAATGAAGTTCTTTGTTTTGGATCACTAGTAAGAACATTTTGTCCAGCTTTACTAATCGAAGTCTGGAATGTATATCCAAGTACCCAAACAACATAAACAGCAATTAGAAATGCTAGATTTAATCCTGAACTTCCTAAATCGATTCCAGCAAACAAAACTAAGAACATAGCATTAGATAATAAGCTACCAGCAATTATCCAAGGTCTAAATCTACCAAGTTTTGTATTAGTTTTATCAACCATGATACCGATTATTGGATCTGTTACAGCATCAAATAATCTCGTTGCAGTCATGAGTCCACCAACTAATAGTGCACTATATCCATAAACTGTTGTTGCGTAAACTAAGAAGAATGAACTTAGTATTACAAATAAGGCATTAGTCGCTGCATTATTACCTGCAAATCCAACTAATTGAGGCTTTGATGCTCTGTTTTTAAATTCCACTGAGTTTTCCATTATTTTTCTCCTTTTTCTGCTTTTTTATATTCTTGTAATTCTTGATTAATTTTTATAAATACTGAGTTTGGAATTGCTCCCTTTTCAAAATCAGACACTACTTGAATGCTCATTGTTGTAACTACTGAAAACATTGGATGATCCATTAATTTTATTAAATACTTTTTGAATACTGCTAATGTACCTTCATTATTTAATAGTTCTTCAATTGGATCATTAACTGAATAATATTCAGGATCAATAACTAATTCAGCATCATCATCAACTTGTGAATCTATCCAATTATCTCCACCAGAAATATCAAAGATACCTTTGTTCTCATTTTCAGGAACAGAATATGATTCATTTTCTTTTTCCACTGTGATGTATTTTATTGAATCTGATAAAGCTCCAGATTTAACAACTACCTTATTTGCACCTTCAGCTAAAGTAACTTTTGTTGTAAATATTGCACCTTCACTCTTAACTGTATCAACTAGTTTATCGTTTAAGAAAAATAATACTTCACCTTGATTAGAATAAGCTTTTAAGACTATATCTTTGTTATGTCTTTCAACAAATCTTTTTGAGTTAAGATGAACCATCGGTTCTTTACTCCACATTGCTTTATAATAATAAAATGCATCTTTTTTTATCTTACGATCAATCGTTATTAACCCTTTATTATTTAATCCTTTTACTCCACCTTCATCTCTAAAGTCGGCAGCAAAAGCAAACATGTTCCAAACATATGTACCCCATACATAATCTAAATTATTTAAAATATTATAAGCTGTTTCATGCCATAAAGCGTGATATTCCTCTGTATAATCTTTTTTCTCTGGTGTGTCTGTATGATATCTAATAATACCTTCGACACCATATTCACTTAAGCAAAGAGGTCTTGTAGGATTTAGTTTTCTGTATTCTTCTAACCATTCAGTAAAATCTTCAACAGCACCACCGTACCATCCAAAGTAATGATTGAATCCTAATACATCAGTAATTTCATTCATTGTATCTTTTGGTGCATTGAATGAAATTTGTGCTTGAACTGTTACTCTGTAAGGATCTATCTCTTTTGTTAAATTATGTAGTTTTTGAACAATCGCTTCTAAGTTGTTTTTCTTACCAGTAGCAGTTGTTTCATTTTGTACTCCCCACATAATAATTGATGAATGATTATAGTTTTGTTTTACTAATTCTTCCATTTGACTAAGTGCGTTAATACCTTCTTTATCAGTTTTTGAAGGAACTGTGATATAAGGTATTTCTGCCCAGATAATCATTCCTTCTTTATCACATAAATCATAGAAGTAATCAGCTTGTTGGTAATGAGCAAGACGTATTGAGTTAGCTCCAACTTCTTTAATTAATGACATATCTTCTTCATGCATTTCATTTGTTAGCGCGTTTCCAACCTGCCATCTATCTTGATGTCTTGAAACACCATTTAATTTCATTTGTTTTCCATTTAAATAGAAATATGTTTCATCAAATTTATAGAATCTAAATCCTGTATTAATACTTCTTGAATCAATAGTTTTACCATCTAGTACTAGTTCAAGTTCTACAACATATAAATATGGATCATCAATCCCATTCCATAAATGAGGATTATTAAGTTCTAAAGAAAAAGAAACCATTCCTTTTTCATCAACTGTTAGATTTTTACTATCAGTTAAAACAGTTTTACCAACTGCGTCATTTAATTTAACATTTACAGTTACATCTTTTTTTGATGCATAGTTTTTTAAATATGCATCAACACTGAATTTTGCAACTTCATGCGAAATATCAGTTTGTGATACATAAACACCTTTAGTTCCTACATGGTCTAAATCAAATGCTACATTGTTAGTATAAACAATATAACTATCTCGATAGATTCCACCATAGAAAGTAAAATCAGCTAATAATGGAAATACATCTTCATAATGTTTATTATCAGCTCCAACAATTAATAAGTTTTCACCTTCATTAGCAATATCGGTAATATCAAATCTAAATGTTGAATATCCACCTTTATGCATTCCTAGTAATGTACCATTTAATAGTACTGTAGCTACACTGTTTACTCCCTCAAATTCTAAAAATACTCTACCATTATTCTTTTCAATATTTATTGATTTGTGGTACCAACATAATCCGCGGTAATAATTATTTCCACCGTTTTGTCCATCTATTCCATTCCAAGTATGTGGAACATTAACTTCTTCCCAATTTATAGTTTGGAAATTTTCTTTTGTTAATGTCTCTTTTGTGAATTTCCAAATACCGTTTAAACTTACTTTTTTCATTTATTTTTCTCCTTTCAATTACAATTATCTAATTATATAATACTATAGTAGTGTTACCGATTTCATACATTATATTGATGCGAACCAGTATTTTATTGATTATATACTATATCTAAGCTATAATAAGGATGGTGATTTATATGAAAATTGAACGAATGTTAGGTGATGTATATAGTCTCTTAAATATCCCAATATATTTATATCGGGATTCTAAAAATATATACTCCTTTCAAAACCTTACTTTACCAGCAAATCTTTATGAAA
>LGOV01005226.1_pt5 | contig 10892 bp, 8 predicted proteins | sample 469881 | NCBI WGS metagenome assembly LGOV01 (sample SAMN03857199, study PRJNA290197) | marine sediment metagenome | biome: marine cold seep biome; feature: cold seep; material: marine sediment; isolation source: sample #5579, elevator 3A push core 41 containing 12 cm of sediment... ...
TTTCCACCTTGGAATCTTACTACTACATCTGCTTTTTCAGCTAGGAAGTCGGTAATTTTACCTTTACCTTCATCTCCCCATTGCGTGCCAACTACTACTACACCTTTCATAGTAACCTCCTAAATATTATTTATTATGTGTCTAGCTATCCAAATTCCATTTGCTCCAGCTTGCGCTAAACCGCGCGTTATTCCAGCTCCATCTCCACCAAAATACAATCCATCTATCGGAGATTCAAAATATTCATTTACTTGTGGTCTTGCGCTATAAAATTTTGCTTCTACACCATAAAATAGTGTATGATCACTAGCAATTCCCGGAGTAACTGCTTCTAGTGCTTCTATCATCTCAATCACTGATTTCATTGTGTTATAAGGCAATACTAATCCTAAATCACCAGGTACAGCTTCTTTTAATGATGGTGTGACAAAACTCTCTTTAAGGCGTTTTTCTGTTGTTCTACGTCCTTTTTTTATGTCTCCATATGTTTGTATTATAATTGATCCATTACTTAACATATTAGCTAATCTGCTCACTTCATGAGCAAATTCATTTGGTTGATTAAAAGGATTACTAAATTTATGAGATACTAACAAAGCAAAATTTGTATTTCTAGTACCTAATTCAGGATTTCTATAAGAATGTCCATTTGCAAGCATTGTTCCACTATGATTTTCAATAACAACATGTCCACTAGGGTTAGAACAAAAAGTTCTTACCGTAGTTCCTACACTTGTTCTAAAGATAAATTTTCCCTCATAAAGATTTTCGTTAATTTCTTCCATTAATTCATCATTTGTTTCTACTCTAACCCCAATATCAACTTGATTTGCTACTTGTGGTATATTATATTGTTTACTAATTTTCGTTAACCAAGCGGAACCATCTCTCCCAGGAGCAATAACAACTCGGTTAGAATATATTATATCTCCATTTAATATAACTCCCTTAATAGAGCCATTTTCCACTAATATATCTGTTACTTCAGTATTATATCTCATCGTTATTTTCTTTGCTAAGTGTTCATATATACTTTTTAATATTTCTAGATTATGTTCTGTTCCTAAATGTCTTACTTTTGCTCTTAGTAGTTTAAGACCAGCTGCTAATCCTCTTTTTTCAATTTCTTTAACTTTGGCAGTAGTTGGATCCGTTATGTTTGTAGTAGCTCCGTGCTTTAAGTTGATTTTATCAACATATTCAATTAGTTCTTCAACTACATTTCTTTCTAAATACTCTGTCATCCATCCACCGAATTCACTAGTAATATTAAATTTACCATCTGAATAAGCACCTGCACCACCAAATCCATTTGTAACAGAGCAAGTTGGGTAACATCCACTTACTCCTTTTCTATTTATAGGGCACTTAGTAATTTTTTTCTCTAAAATAGGACATTTACGACCATAAATATCAAGTCCTTTGTCAATTAAAATAACTTTTAAATTAGGATTTTTCTCAATAAGTTCATAACTTGTGAAAATTCCTGTAGGTCCTGCTCCAACAACCACAACATCATAGATAAATTCCATAGTATTACCTCCTATAAAAATAAAAAAAGTACCCATAATAGGTACACCAGTAGCGTTCTATTATTCAAAATTTGATACGCCGTGTTTGAGTATTTCCATTTGTATGATAGCACTTAAAAAAAACGATGTCAATATCAAACGAGTTCTAATTGTTTTTATTATAATTTATATAAATAAAAAAAGGCTAAACCTAGCCTTTTCCTAGTGTTACATGATTTCTAATAGATCAACAATATAATATAGATAATGACGATCTAGTTTTGTAGGATCAATCATTATATTTAGTTTCTCTTTTTTAAACTCAAATAGAATAAATCTACTAATATCATTAGCTTTTAGGAATAAGTATTTTCCATTTATCTGTGAAGATTTCTTTTTATTGATTGTAAAAGTTATTATATTATTAAATTCTCTTACTTTTTCAATTCCTTTATCTTTTGCTAGATACTCAAAAAGCTTTTCATGCATATATAGATCAATTTCTTCTGAAGGAATACCGAAACGATCGCTAAATTCCTCTTTAAGTTCTTTTATATCCTCTTTAGACTTTATTTTAGCTATTTTTCTATGCATTTCAATTTTTACGTAATCATTTTTTATGTAATTAGAATCTATATATTTATTTACTCTTATCTTAATTGGTGTTCCTTTATCCTTTTCTATTGTTTTATCGCCTTTTTGAACATTAACTTCTTCTTTTAACATTTCTAAAAAGAGATCTAATCCTACACTATCCATAAATCCTGATTGTTCAGTACCTAAGACGTCTCCCGCTCCTCTTATTGATAAATCTCTTATTGCAATTTTAAATCCAGATCCTAGTTCTGTGAACTCTTTAATAACTTTTAATCTTTTAACTGCTTCATCGTTTAATTGTTTATTTTTCTGATACATTAAGTATGCGTAAGCTATTCTATCACTTCTTCCAACACGTCCTCTTATTTGATAAAGCTGTGATAATCCTAATCGATCACTATCATGAATAATCAGGGTATTAGCATTTGGTATATCTATTCCTGTTTCAATTATTGTTGTTGAAACTAAAACGTCATATTCTCCATCTAAGAAGTTACTAATAACTGCTTCTAAATCTAATCTACTCATTTTTCCATGAGCGTATGCAACTCTTGCTTCTGGTACTAATCTTTCTATTTTATTAGCCACAACATTTATATCATCAACTCTATTGTAAAGGTAGAATGTTTGTCCTTTTCTAGCCATTTCCCTTTCAATTGCATCTCTAATAATTGTATTATTTCTTTCTAAAACATAAGTTTGAATTGGATATCTGTTTAGTGGTGGTGTCTCTAATAAACTCATGCTTTTTACACCCATAATTGCCATTTGTAGTGTTCTAGGAATCGGGGTTGCACTTAATGATAATACATCAATGTTTATTTTTATCTCTTTAATTTTTTCTTTATGTTCAACTCCGAAACGCTGTTCCTCATCGATAATAAGTAATCCTAAATCCTTAAAATTCATATCTTTTGATAAAATACGATGAGTTCCAATTATAATATCAACTTCTCCTGTTAGAACTTTTTTTAAGACTTCCCTTTGAACTGCTTTTGTTACAAATCTATTAAGAAGAGCAACCTTAATTCCATACTGTGTTAATCTTTCTTTAAATGTATAGTAATGTTGACGGGAAAGCACTGTAGTTGGCGCTAGATATGCAACTTGTTTATTATCTAAAACAGCCTTAAAAGAAGCTCGTAATGCGACTTCTGTTTTACCATATCCAACATCTCCACAAAGTAATCTATCCATTGGCATTTTTGATTCCATATCTCTTTTTATATCTTCAATTGCTTTTAGTTGATCTGGTGTTTCTTGATATTGAAAATCGGCTTCAAAATCAATTTGCAAATCTGATTCCGGACTAAAAGCAAACCCCTCAGCTTCTTCTCTTGCGGCATACAGTTTAATTAGTTTATCTGCTATATTTTTAACTTTGTTCCGAACTCTTTGTTTTGTTTTAGCCCACTCAGCTCCACCTAAACGATGAATTTTAGCTCTTGTTCCTTCACTACCAATGTATTTTTGAATCAAATTAATGTTTTCTACTGGTATATAAAGAGAATCGTCCCCTTTATAAGCTATGTGTATATAATCATTTGTGTTAACACCGAGTGTCATTTGTTTTACACCTAAAAATCGCCCTATACCATGATCATAATGAACAATTAAATCTCCTTTTTTCAATTCTTCTATTTTAGATATCTTTTTTGCATCTTTTAAAGAAGACCTATATTTAGCCTTTTTCCGTTCTCTTTGTCTAAATATATTTTCTTCTGTTAGTAAAATTGTATTTATATCAAATAACTCAAATGATATAACGTTGTTACTTATTATTAAATTAATTTGTTTTTCAATAATATTATCCTTTTTACCAATTATATTGAAATCAACTTTATCTTCAATCAAATTAACAAAGTTTTTTAATGCGTTTTGTGATTTAAGTGAAATAATCACAGTAGTAAACCCTTTGTATTTAATTAAATCTTTAATAAGCATATGAACATTATTATTATATATTACCGGTTCTTTTGCCCTAATATCAATTGTATTTGATGTTTTCTTTACGTTACCAAAAACATCTAAATAAAGAGATTTTCCACTATAAATATGATTGATATCTTTAACTAATTTAAATCCTAATTTAGGATAGTCATTTGTAGATTCATACCAGTCTGTAATATCTCTAATTACTTCTTTGTTGTTTTCTTTGATTTTTTTATTATCCCAGTAAATAATTGTACTGTTATCAATATAATCAATAATTGTTTCTGGTTTATTGTATAAAATAGTAATGTATCTTGATAGTTTATCTATCTCGTGGTAATTTTCTAGATTATTCATTTCCTTTTCTATACGTTGTAATGATTTATCATCATAAACATCTTTTTCTAGCTTTTCTTTGATTTTTTCATTGATAGTTGTGTATTCTTCTGTCGTGTAGTAAAACTCGTACATTGGAAAAATTTCAACGGTCTTAACTTTAATTGTTGATCGTTGTGTAGTGATATCAAAAAATCTAATTGAATCTACTTCATCATCAAAGAAATCAATTCTCAGTGGATTTATTTCATTAAGTGGATAGATATCAAGAATTCCACCTCTAAAACTAAATTCACCTTGTTTTTCTACTGTTTCTTCTCTTTTGTACCCTCTTGAAACTAGTTGTTTTAAGAGGTCTTGTGTATCAATTATATCTCCTTTTAGAAGTCTTAATATAGCCTTTTCCCAAGTTTTTTTAGGCATTAAATATTTTATTAGACCTGTTGTGTTTGTTACTATAATCATCTTCTGTTCATTAATGATTTTTTTTATTGTATTTATTCTTTCAAGTTTAAATTCATTACTCATTGCTAACATCTCAGTTGTAATAAATTCGTCTTGCGGAAAAAATCCTAATTGATCAATTGATAGTATATTTGCAAGTTTATCATACACTTTTTGTGCGCTATAAATATTAGGTGTTACTACTAAAACTGTATGGTTTACTTTATTAAAGAGATTCAGCACAGTTAAAAGACTAATACTGTCATTCGTATTAGTTATGTGAGTTTCATCATTATGATTATACTCGGTAATAATCTTGGTAAATAGAGGTGTTTTTTCTAAATAATTTAGAATCTTTTCCATAATATCACTCCACGCACTTATAGCGAATACCTCCTTATGGGGGGATTCGCTTTTTGTATTATTATACTATCATGATTGCTGATTTTATCCAAATAAAAAAGCCTAAACGGCTTATTTATTAAAATATTCTCCATACAATTGTCAGTATTGCTCCTATTAACCCTAACAAACCAAATAGTTTTGCGTCTTTTTTATTACCGTAAACAAAATATAACACAATTCCAACCGGCCAGATAATAAAACTAAGTATTGCAATAAGAATTCTTTTTAAATCTTTTGACATTTATATCATCCTTTCATTCTCATTAGTACATATATTATAGCAAAAAATTACTCCAATGTAAAATAACTAAGCCAAATGGCTTAGTTATATTTATTCATTATTTGTGAAAACTCTAAATCAGATTTAAAGTCGTCAATAATTAGTTGAGTAGTCTCAATTTTTAAATTAATTTCTTCTAATTCTTTCTTAGAAAATTTTCCTAAAACATAATCTTTCGGGTCTATTAAAGGATTTGAATCTATTCCTATTCTTATTCTTTTAAAATCCTCTGTTCCTAGATGTTGTACTAATGATTTTATTCCATTATGTCCGCCAGAACTACCTTTTTCTCGTAATCTTAATTTTGCTAAAGGTAGAGCTAAGTCATCATATATTATCAATATATCTTCAATATTAACATTATAATAGTCACTAGCTGCTCTTATACTTTGGCCTGATAAATTCATAAATGTATGAGGTTTTAAAAGGATTAAATCCCCTATTTTAAGGGATTCCCCTTTGAATTTATTGTCTTTTTTAAATTTTACACTATACTTCTCAGCATAATAATCTAAACACATAAATCCAATATTGTGTTTGGTTTTTTTATATTTTCTACCTGGGTTTCCAAGTCCTACAACTAGTTTCATATTATCGCCTCTTCGGTTTAATAACTAAATGTCTTTCTTGTCCTTCTCCTTCAGAAATTGTAGTAACATCACGCCACTCTGAAAGTTTTGTATGTATTACTCTTCTTTCATATGCGTTCATTGGTTGTAATTTTGCTTCAATACGTGATCTTGCAACACTTTTAGCTGTTTTAGTGGCAATTATTTCTAATTGCTTTTTACGATTTGCTTTATATCCACCAATATCAACTAAAACAATTAATTTTTCATCACTATAAGAATTAACTAAATTTCTAATATAAAATTGAATACTTTCAAGCGTTTTCCCATTCTTACCAATTAATAACGGGTTTTCCGCTGTACTTATTGTATAACTAATCTCTATATCATTTTTTCTTCTCATTTCAATTTGTGCTTCAATTTGCATGTTTTCAAACATTTCTTTTAATGCTTTATACCCTGCTTCTGCTGGATTAACATCTACAACGGCTTCAACTTTGTATGTTTTAATAATCATACCTTTTTTCTCAAGTACATTAATTGTAATAAAATCTTGATTGATTCTCATCTCTTTTGCAGCAAATAGTTTTGCTGCATCTAAAGATTTAATCTCAAATTCAATTTTTCTCATATTTTCACCATCATATCAGACAATATTTCCGCTTTGAGTTTGCAAATATTTCTTGTAATTTTGTTTTCTATTAATATATGTTTGGAAGAATTGGAATCCATTACCAACTATCCAATATAGCGCTATCCCGTTATTTGTGATAGCAATACTTACAAGCATTAGAACCATAAAATACGACATGTATTTCATTTGATTAGCAGTTTGTTTAGCTTTGTCTGTTTCAAACTTTTTATTTTGTAAATACTCTGGTTTACTTTGAGCATATTTTTGATATCCAAACATTAATCCACCAACTAATATTGCTAAAATAATCTCAGGGAAAATAGCTCCCATACCAGCGAATATTCCACTTGTTGAAAAGACACTAAAATCAACACCAGCATTTAAATCCATTCCTAAAAATGAAAAGTTAAGTGCTGAATAATCTTTAACACCTTCAGTAACAACGCCATCAACCATTCCGTTAGATAGAGGTAATCTTCTTACCACTTGGTACATAGCGATAAATATCGGCATTTGCAAGAAAGGTAATAAACAACCTAATGGGTTGATATTATACTTTCTGTAAATTTCAACAGTCTCTTGTTGCATTTTTTTCTGTGAAATCTCATCACTACGACCTTTATACTTTTCTTGTACTTTGTTTAACTCTGGTTGAGCTTGTTGCATATTTGTTGTCATTGCATTACTTTTTGAGTAAATTGGCCATCCTGCAGATCTAACTATTAAAGTAACAATTATTAATCCTATCCAGTAGTATCCACCTGTATTTAAACTAACCCAATAAGTAAAATCAGCTACATAAATGATTATCCATTGTAACCAACCCCATCCACCTTCTGCACCTATAGGTTGACTGTACATATCAGATCCACCACTACTACAAGCACTTAACATACCTACAATAATTAGTGTAATAATTAATAATTGTATTCTAGTTGCTTTTCTCATTCTCTTTCACCTCGAAATATTTTGTTTTGTTATTAATGATTCAATATTTTCTTTAATTTCGTTAAATCCTAAACTTCTAGCATTTACTTTTATTACTATGAAAACATCATACTCATCAATAATTTCAATTTTAGAGATAATTTCTCTAATTTGTCTCTTAATTTTGTTTCTTTCAACTGCATTTCCATATTTCTTAGAAACACTAACAGCAAACCTGAAATGAATATTCTCATGGTTTTTCTTCTTATAAACAACAAAGTAAGAATTTCCTCTACTTTGTTTGGTTTTTATTATTCCTTCAATTTCACTGCTTTTCTTTACTCGATACGCTTTTTTCATAACTTCACCTACCTAAATTAAAAACCACCAAAAAAATAATATTATTTTTTCAGGTGGTTTACAGGTATATTATAATATATTTGATTTTAAATTATCTTACTAATCTGATACAGTTAGTTTTTTGCGTCCTCTAGCTCTTCTTCTTTTTAATACTCTTCTTCCTCCCGGAGTTTTCATTCTTGCGAAGAATCCGTGAGTTTTTGCTCTTTTTCTTTTATTTGGTTGATATGTTCTTTTTGGCATTATCAACACCTCCTACTTAAATGTTAAAAACCATGCTATAACATTATATATGTAATAAAATCATGTGTCAATATAATATTGAAAAAAATAAAAAAACAACAAATTTTTAAAAAGTTATCCACAGTGTTTTTTGGCTATTTTTCGTTGTTTCAATACACCTTAATGTGGAAATGTGGTTTGTTGGGATACTACAGAAAGTGCAAATGTTGATAACCTAAACAGAGCCCTTCTTCAAGCGATAGATAATGTGTCTAACTACTGGATAAATGGTGTGGATAAAAAAAGTTATCCACAATTGTAGTGGAGAAGTTTGTTTTCTTTTCCATATTTTTTTATGTTATATTTATATACGTAAGAACAAGAGGTGATCTACATGGAAAAATATACCCAAATATGGGAAGAAATCAAACATTCTTTAGAAGAAGATTTAGAAGATGTTGTATTCACAGAAATTTTTGAACCTGTGAGTACAGTTTTTAAAGTTGTAAACAATTATATCTATATTGTAGCTCCAAATGAATTCATTAAAAAGCGAATTGAAATGTTGTATCTAAATAAATTGAATCGCTACCTTGAATTTAAAATTGATGAGAAGCACAAATTTAGAGTAATGACAGAAGAACAAGCTTCAAAAGAGTTATCAGATCAAAAAGACTATTCTGTAACTGATGCTAATAATACCTTAATAAATCGTTTCCTTCAAGGAAACATAAATTCAAGTTATACATTTGATAGTTTTGTAGTTGGTAATTCAAATCGACTTGCATACACCAGTGCAATAAAAGTTGCCGATCAGCCTGGTATTGTAGCTAATCCATTGTATATTTTTGGTGATGTTGGCTTAGGTAAGACACATTTAATGCAATGTGTTGGTAATTATATTCTTGAAGGTGACATGAATAAGAAAGTATTATATGTTAAAACAGATCAATTTGTTGAAGAATATGTGAGACATGCTTCAAGAAAGAAATTCGATGAATTTAATCAAAAATATCGATCAGTTGATGTTTTATTAGTTGATGATATCCAGTTTTTATCTAATAAAACCCAATCACAAAATGAATTTTTTAAACTATTTGAGTTATTACACGGACAAAGAAAACAAATTGTTATTACAAGTGATCGTAGTGCAAATGATTTAAAAGATATCATGTCGAGATTGACATCTAGATTTGAATGGGGTGTTACTGTTGATATAAATAGACCTGATTTAAATCATCGAATAAAAATTCTTAAGAAGAAATTAATGGCGGAAACATCAAATTCAGATTTAATTCCTAATGATGTTGTTGAGTACATAGCAAGTGTGTTTGATAACAACGTTCGTGAATTAGAAGGTGCTTTAAAAAGAGTTTTATTTTATTGTACAGCTTTCAACATAGAATTTAATGTAACAAACGCTGAAATAGCTTTGGAAAACCTAGTTAAACCGCGAATTAACGACAATTATTTAAGTGAGAACAAAATAAAAAATATTATGAGTATTGTAAGTGATTATTATCGTATTTCGACTAGTGATTTAATTTCTAAAAAAAGAACAGCTAAATATGTTTTTCCTAGACAAGTATCAATGTATCTAATTAAAACAATGTATGATTTACCTTATAAAAAAATAGGAACATTTTTTAATAATAGAGATCATTCTACTGTAATGCATTCTGTTGAGAAAATAACAAACGAAATTGAAATGGATATAAATGTGAGGAAAGATGTTGAAAAACTCACAATAAAATGTGGACAAAAATAAAAAAATAAATCGCTTTAAATAGCATTATATGATATAATATGACCATGAATTAGTGAGATTTCCACAAATCCACACTACATAATAATAATCAATAATATAAATAATAATTAATTAGGGGTGATTTTATGAATTTTCAAATTAATAAAGACATATTACTAAATAATTTGATAGTTGCTCAAAAAGCTTTATCAAATAAAACACCAAATCCTGCCTTACAAGGAATTAAATTAGAAGTATTAAAAGATCATTTGATCATTACTACTAGTAATTCCGATATAGCTATTAAATTAAAAATTAAAGATAGTAGTTTAAATGTTAACAGTGAAGGTTCGGTATTAATACCTGGAAAATATTTTGTTGAGATAATAAGAAAACTAGATGGATTAAAAGTATCTTTATCAATGGCAGCAGATAATATGTTGAGAATTGAAGCAGATCGATCAGACATAACTTTAAACATGATGGATTTAGAAGATTACCCTGAATTACAATTTAGTGAAAAAGTTAAATCAATTAAAATTAATGTTAGAGTATTAAAAACAATAATTAGACAAACAGCTTTTGCAACTTCATCAATCGAAAATAGACCTATATTAACAGGAGTTAATTTTAAAATTGATGGTAAAAATTTAAAAGCAATTGCAACAGATAGTTATCGTTTAAGTCAAAAAGAAATTGAATTACCTGAGTCTTACGAGCCTTTAAATATAATAATTCCAGGGCGTAGTTTAGAGGAATTAATTAAAGTATTAGAAAACAACAATGACTCTGTAGAATTACATTTTGATCATTCAAAAATATTATTTAAATATAATAATTTGTTGTTCCAATCAAGATTACTTGAAGGAAATTATCCAGAAACATCAAAACTAATTCCTACTGAATTCCCAACAGTTATTAGATTTAA
>LGOV01017638.1_pt1 | contig 10887 bp, 8 predicted proteins | sample 469881 | NCBI WGS metagenome assembly LGOV01 (sample SAMN03857199, study PRJNA290197) | marine sediment metagenome | biome: marine cold seep biome; feature: cold seep; material: marine sediment; isolation source: sample #5579, elevator 3A push core 41 containing 12 cm of sediment... ...
TCGCAAGCCGTATATACAATGGTATTATTCGGGCATAGTCGAGCCAGTGTGTCGATGTGAGAATCGGTATCATCGCCAGCTAGATAGCCATGTTCAAGCCAGAGAAAGTTGTGAATCCCCATTTGTGTGGAGAAAAAGTGCTCTAACTGTGATGTGTTTAGGGATGGGTTTCTGTTGCGGCTTAACAAGCATTCGCTTGTCGTCAGTAAGGTCCCTTGTCCATCGGATTCAATGCTGCCACCTTCTAGGATCAGTGGTTGGCTGATCATCGGCGCACTAAAGGCATGTTGTTGAGCTAGGTGGTGGTTCATTTGGTTGTCTTTATCGGAGGTAAACTTTAATCCCCAACCATTAAAGCCAAAGTCATATAAAAGAGGCTTGCCGTCACGATATAGAGTGATCGGGCCGCAGTCGCGGGTCCACGTATCGTTCATATCGATGGCGTAGCACTTAATATTGTCAGAGTGAATATTCTCCTGATTGAGCCGCTGAAGAATATGATCAATATTTGCTGTGACAATCACTACTCTTTCGAAACGACTGATCTGCTTCACCAGTTGGACAAATACTTGCTCAATTTCATCTAAGATGTCAACCCAATCGCTGTCGATGGTAGGCCATGAAAGGAGGATGCCGTCTTGATGTTCCCATTCAGCGGGTAAGCGGATGTGTGCGTGATTCAAGATTTTTCTCCACGGTGGACAATGTTAAGTCTTGTCTTTGTAGTGTTGGCTGATTCAGCACTGATTATGACACGAAACTGTCTGCAGTGAAATAGCTTGAAGTGGTGGGGAGATAATTCTGTGTTGCAGAGATGGATGTCGAAATTAATCGACATCCACCCTTAAAAGTTAGCAGCCAGTTAGAGCATCACTGCCTGCAGATGGTGCTTTTTGTGTTTTGATTGAAAGCTTCGCTTGGTCACCTACGGTAATCTTTTTAGCCTGAGCTTTAGAAACTGTGATGGTGATTTCACTCCCTTCAACCTTCGAAACTTCGCCTTTGATACTTTTAGCAAACGCTTGGCCGCTGAATGTTGCAAAAACTGTTGTGATTGCCAATAGAGTTATCCATTTTTTTGTCATGATGTACCCCTTTGTTTAAGTGTGATGTTTACTGATCCAATGTTTGTTTATTTCTTATGGCACTGACTACAACTTGTTGGAGCCGCTTTGTTGCCTTTTTTCTTTTCATCCTTGTGACAACTTAGGCACAGATCGTGGCCCTCTTTTTTGGTGCTGATTGCAATTTGAGCTGGTTCTTCTTCTGTATGGCATGCTGAGCATTCCATTTTCTTGCCATGCTCAGCATGGTTGAAAGTGACTGTTCCTTTCCCGGTGTAACTGTACTGATCCGCTGCTAAAGCACCGCTAATACCGATAAAAGTAAATTGAGCGAGAATGAGAGCGATGAGCAATACTTTCTTTTCCATTGTTGCCTCCTTGAGTAAAGAAAAAATGTTTTCAACCTGTTGCAACCTTTTTACGATATTTTAAAAAAGTTATCAGTCGATATCGACCTGTATACAGCCCGATGTCGCTAGTCATTGCTGTAATTACAGGTGGTTATAAGTGTTATATTGTTTAGCCTTTTTTACTGCTCGTTGCTCTTTATGGGTAACTCTGCTAGAGTTCAAAGCTATGGAAACAGTTGATATGAATAAATTTGAATCTACGGCCAATATCGATGGTGCTGTCATAAAGCAGTTACGTGAGCAGCAAGCGTTGACCCAGCTTTATGTTGCCAAAATGGTTGGTGTTACGACTGATACCATCTCGCGTTGGGAGAACAATCGCTATCCAACGATTAAGAGGGCGAACGCAGAACGACTCGCTGAAGCATTAGAAGTGCCTATTAATGACATTCTATCTAATGACGCTGAAGACTCAACTCCGCCTGACGCTGGTACCCGTCGTTGGTCGCGAAAATTATGGATACTGATCGGCGCCATGATCTGTTTATCTCTTGCGCTATTTTTATTTTGGTTGTTTTATCTTCCTGAAATTAAATCAGAGCGAGTTTTGCCGAGCTATGGTGCGCCCAGTGCGGTGATTCCGGTTCAGCTGCGTTTGAGTGGTGCAGGAGTTCGAGGTGTGGTGCGTGAAACGCTTCCCCGTGGTTGGTCTTTTATTGCCGCATCGCCTCAACCCGATAGTGTTGATCCTGAGACAGGATTAATTCGTTGGATTGTTCAACTGGATGAGGCACCGTTGAAAATATATTATCTCGTCAAGGTTCCAGTTGATTTCCCGTTGAATCAGCTGGCTGCTTTTGATGGTGAGTTGATCGCTCATACGGCAACAGGTCGTAACCGCTGTGAACTGATTGGTGCTGACAAGCTTGTGGTGGCAAAGATCCATTGGGCCGATTTAAATGGCGATGGATTGATTGATGATGATGAGATGCTGGATGCCTCATATCTAAGTGAGAATATGCCAAACTTGCCCTTAGATTTAGATGCTGTTGAAGAGCTTTGGATTGAGGAACAGTATCACTGGAACGACAAATTATTGCGCTTTATGTCAGGAATGTTGCCTGAAAAGAATTCCACTGAAATTGACCACAATAAATAGCACAATCGCGTCCTTTTAGAGTGCCAATAGACACAGATTGTTTTATACTCCTTTTTTAAATTATCATTACGTGCATGCTTGAATTGATCTTTATCAAGTGTAATTCGTGTCTTTCTTTTAGGTGAGCAGACTCATGGAACAAGTATTACAGATGCTGGACAGTGAAATGTCCTTAGTTGAGAAGCAATTTAAGCACGATCTCGATTCTGAAGTTTTATTGATACGCAAGGTTGGCGAATATGTTCTCGCCAGTGGTGGTAAGCGAATGCGGCCAATGTTGGTTCTTCTCGCGGCCCGCTTAACGGGTTATCAGGGAGATAAACACATTGGCGTTGCGAGTGTGGTTGAATTTATCCATACCGCGACTCTGTTGCATGATGATGTCGTTGATAGTGCAAATTTGCGCCGAGGTGAAGCCTCTGCGAATTCTGTATGGGGCAACGAAGCTTCCGTTCTGGTTGGTGATTTCCTTTTTTCTAAATCATTTTCACTCATGGTTCGTACTGGTAGCTTAGCAATTTTGCAGGCGTTGTCAGATGCAACAACTATGATGGCTGAAGGTGAAGTTTTACAGTTGATTAGTACTTGTGACCTAGATTTGACTGAAGAGCGCTACATGCAGGTGGTTCGAGATAAAACCGCGGTGCTTATTGCCGCTGCTTGCCGCTGTGGTGGTGTTCTTAGTGGCGTTGATGAGGAGCAGGAGCAAGCACTCAGTGATTTTGGTATGCATTTAGGGATAGCGTTCCAATTTATGGACGATGCTCTTGATTATGTTGCAGATCAGGCTGAGTTCGGTAAAGCCTGTGGTCATGACCTCGAAGAGGGCAAGATGACGCTACCTTTGATTGAGACACTGCGTAAGTGTACTGCTGAAGAACGAGAAATGGTCGCAGATGTTGTTGAAAAAGAACTTCTTAGCGATGAGGATCTTGCTGGTGTTACTCAATTGATTCATAGTTATAACGGGATTGATTATACCCGAGTCCGTGCAAAGGAATTAATTGAAAAGGCCAAAAAATGTCTTGATGTGTTTGACGCAAGTGAAACTAAAAGTGCTCTTTATGTGTTAGCTGATTACGTGGTGAGCCGTACAAAGTAGGTTGCGTAAAATCGCTGAAGTTAGTTCGTTAAATGCCCTTGTTTCGGTTAATCGATGCAAGGGCTTTTCTGTTTTTGATCTAAAAGTCACTATGAAATAAATGATATATCGTCATAATTTAAAAATGGTATTAAATATATTTGGCACTTTATTACGATAAAAAGGAGGTTCAAGCAGTATTGCGCGATAGAAGTCGTACCTTTTTTAAGTTGTGGTAAAGTACAACTCGCCGTGTTTGGAATACTATCTGCATATAAGATAGATGATTTCAATTCAAGGTGAGAGAATCCATTTATGCAACATGAAGAACTTGTCCATAAAAGCTTTTTTGATTTTTCAGATCGAAGTTATACGATTTGTATTTATCGACGTGGTGGGGACAACTATATTGCTAAAACAGAATTCAGTCCTGAGGATATGATTATCAATGATGGCATGGACATGGCAACATTATTGGAACGCCATCGCCGTTTATTGCCATTGGCGATCATTTCTCGACAAATGCGCCCACCGCAAAAAATGTAGGTTTATTAAAAAAGCCGCTATACGATAAATCGTGTAGCGGCTTTTTTCGTTTAGAACTAATTTTCTATTGGTTTATCTTCAATTTCTGGCGAAGCTTTCTTCGCTGTTGATGTTTTTTTCTTCGGTTTTTTTTCTTCGGTCGAGGATTGTTCTTCTTTGGCAACCGCCTTACGAGGTGTTCTGCGTCTTACCGGTTTTTTTATCTCAGCTTCCTTTTCGTCTGTGTTCTCTACGGTTGTTGTCGCAGGTTTTTCAACAGTAGAACGGCGCCGAACGGGACGTTTTGGTTTCTCCGTTACAACGGTTTCATCCGCTGTCTGTGTAACCGTTACTTCAGCTGTTGTCGTTTCAGGTGCTTTCTTGGTTGTTCTACGCCGGCGTGTTGGTTTCTTCTCAACCGATTCCTCTGCTGCGCTGTCACTATCTCTGGCATCCGTTTGAGTTGCTTCTGCAGTTGCTGTCGTATCTTTAGCGGCAGCCTGAGTGGCTTTTTTTCGAGGTGCCCGACGTTTAGGTTTTACCTCTTCCTCCGGTGAAGCACTTACTGATTCTGTCGTTGCTGATTCTGTTGCTTCATCAGCTTTTTTGGTCGTCCTACGCCGGCGAACGGGCTTTTTCTCAGGCTCAACGTTCGGTTCCTCTTGTTGCTTTGTTATTGGTGTAGAAGGCTGATCGCTGTTTTGCTCATTGTTTTCCGCTTCAGTTACCTTAGGTGCTGCCTTACGTCGTGGTGCACGTCGTTTTGGTTTTTCTGTAGCTGGTTCCGTGTTCGCAGTCTCATCCTTAACTGTATCGTCAGTGTTTTCTTCAGGCTTTGGTGTCGATTTTTTTGCTGGAGCCCGACGACGTCTTGCAGGTTTCTTAGCGGGTTCATCCTGAATAATATCTTCAGATTGTTTGTTCGTTTCAGCTGCATCAGCAACAGGAGGAACTGTCTTATTTTCCTCAGTTGTGGTCGGTGTTGCTATTTCAGTTGATGCCGATGAAACCGAATTGGTTTCAGTTGCCGCTACTTCAGTTGTCTTTGGTTGTGTTGTTGATTCCTCAGCTGAAGACGGTTCGCTCTTGTCGTCCGTACTGTCTGCAGAGCTTGTATTTTCGGTTCTCTTTTGGTCTGGACGACGTCTGTTGGAACGCCGACGTCGACGTGGTCTTTTTCTCTCTGTTGTCTCTTGACTATCTGCCGATGTTTCGCTGGTCTCTTCTGTTGTCGTCGTGTCAGTTTTGGTGCCAGAAGGTTTTTCTGGATTCTCTTCTGTATTTTCATTGGATTGGCCACGCAATGACATATCCATATCAACAAGAGGTGCTGTTTCCGTGTTACTTCTATTTTCTTTTTGTTCTTGTGATTGTTTGATGACCTCAAGTTCGGTTTGCTCGGGTAAAAAAAGCGAATCGGCTGTGATCGAGATTGTCAAATTATAGCGTTGCTCAAGGTCATGTAGTTCGCGTCGCTTGTTATTGTGAAGATAGTTTGCAACATCAACCGCTGCTTTGCACAGTACTTTGCTTACATTTCCTTTAGCTGTACTGGCTTGTATTTGGCGCAGCAATGAAACAGAACATGATTCTTCACTCTGAATGCGCCCCTTACCCTGACAATGTGAACATACGCGATAAGCCCCTTCGCCTAGATTCGCTTTAATGCGTTGGCGACTCATCTCTAGTAATCCGAATTGATGGCTGATGCGGCCAACTGTTACGCGAGCTTTATCTATTTTTAAGGACGTTTTAAGGGCTTTTTCGACTTCGCGTGCATTTTTACGTTGGCGCATATCGATAAAGTCAATGACGATCAATCCACCCATGTCACGCAGGCGTAATTGACGAGCCACTTCAACTGCGGCTTCAAGGTTAACACGGTGAGCTGTTGCTTCAACGTCTTGTTCACTCGACATTTTCCCTGAGTTGACATCGATGGCAACGAGTGCTTCAGTTTGATCGAGGACAATGGAACCGCCTGAAGGTAAGTTTACCGTGTTGCTAGAGAGTTGCGATATTTGCTCTTCAATTTGATAGCGAGAAAAAATTGGCCGCCGCTCCTGATGCAGTTTAACCAGAGAGGCATGTTCAGGCATTACCGCTTTAAAAAAATCACGCGCCTCTTGGAATACGGTGCGGTCATCAATAAGAACTTCATCGATATCAGTACTGAAATAATCACGAATAGATCGGATAACCAAGTTTGATTCTTGGTAGATTAAGGATGGAGCTTTAGCTGTTTCATTATGACTAATAATACTATTGTAGGTATTTAGTAGGTAATCGAAGTCACGTTTCAGCTCTTCTGCTGGCTGATCGATGGCTGCGGTACGAATGATGTAACCCATATTTTCTGGCAGTTCGAGCCCTGCCATGGTTTGTTTGATCCCTTTGCGCACCGAATCATTGTCAATTTTGCGTGAAATGCCGCGAGAGCTGCTCTCAGGCATGAGCACCATGTAACGACCAGGTAGGGAGATCTCTGTGGTGAGTGCTGCGCCCTTGTTGCCGCGCTCCTCTTTAACCACTTGAACTAGGATTTGTTGGCCCCGTTTTAGAATGTCGGTTATGGCTGGACGGCGGGGGTGAGGTGTATCGTCATCACGTTTCGGGTAGAGGGAGGGGTGAATCTCACCAATTTGAAGAAAGCCTGGGCGTTGAGCACCGTAGTCAACAAAGGCAGCTTGTAACCCTTGTTCAACACGTATGACTTCACCTTTGTAGATATTGCTTTTTGTTTGTTGGCGACCTGCTATTTCAATATCTAGCTCAGTCAGTATTCCATCTTCAACAATGGCGACCCGATCTTCTTCTGGAAGGGTCGCGTTGATCAACATTTTTTTGCTCATGTATAACCTTTTGTGACGTTGTCTTTGACAACGTGAGATACGAAACTATTGCTTCGTATCTGTCATTAATTAGGTGGTTTGGTTGTTAACCAAAAAAGGTTAGTACCTAAACCGCTTCCTAACTTAACCTATAAGTGTGTAAGGTTTAAGTAGGACGAAAATTTTTATTGCAGCGAATAGCGGCCACTGTGCGACGAGAATACCATCGCGTTGGGGCTCTGCTGCAATTATGAGAGTAAATAGATTGAGCCTATTCCTCATCATAAATGGTTCCAACCGTAGTTCATTGAACCGTAGGATCTGAATCACATGGTGTTACACCGAACTGTCACCACATAAGGTGAGTTGCCTAGAGATTCAAGCACTATCTTTTTGCTGCGAAAACAGCTTAGATTCTAGCGATTGAATATTGGCTACAGCTTTGTGTCTTAGCGATCAGGGCCACTCTCTACTTTGTATAAATTATGTAGACGGTTTGAATGAACAAAATGAGTCTGTATTAGAGGCATGTTGATTTCTGTTGGTAAATCAAAATCTCTAACCAGTCGTAACTATACCAGCTATGGCAAAATAGGGGAAGCTTTCATCTTTTTAGCTTTTTATCGTTTAATTGGTTTTCATTTTTAATTGAGAGATTCTGGTGTTGGCGCGATAGTTTTAATTTACTGATCTGTAAATTATCTTAAGGCTTAATAAAAAGTTTTTAGGCTTGATGAATTTTTTGTTTGCGTTTATAGTCCCGATAGCTTTTTTCTATCAATTAATTGGTGGTGAAAAAGATGGTTAAGTGTTGCTAAGCCATGGCAGTTTACTGTCAGCAACATAGAAAAGAAGCCCCCCATCCCCTTGGGGGGCGCCAGCCCTGTTCCATCCCTCCTCCGGAACAGGGCGTTTTTATGCTCGACAGATCACTCCGTTTATTTAATTCCCTACAATCCTTTTGTGTTGTCTGTTTTGCCCGCTTCCACTTGTTGCCTATTGGGGCACCATTACCACTTTTAATTTCCAAGTATATTATGTCGAATACAGCAACGGTGTTGTTGTGTTTTGATGAAGGTGATGGCGAGTTCTGTTCTCTTGATAGCAGACATTATGTTATGATTCTAGATTGTATATTAAACGATGGGAATTGAGATCGTAGGAGTCTTTATGTTAGGTCTGTTATCTGGTGTTCGTTACCGAATGTGGTTAGTTACTTTCTGTTATATTTTTTGCGCGTCGATTGTAAGTGCTCAAGCGGCTGAGTTGCTTGAGCAGAAGGTGCAATCATTTCAGCTTGAAAATGGTTTAACTGTATTGGTCGTTGAACGCCATGACACACCAACCTTTACCGCTTATATGACGTTAGGTGTTGGTTCTGCCGATGAGGATGGTGCAAACAGGGGGGTGGCTCATCTTCTCGAACATATGCGTTTTAAGGGGACTCAGACGATTGGCACGCGCGATTATGCTGCTGAAAAACCGTTAATTGAGGCGATTGACCGTGTTGCGTTACAGTTAGAGCAGGTGCAGCGGTGTCAGCCAGACGCACATGTGAAAATTGCAGCACTCAAGGCGGACATGAAAGCTTTACAGCAACAACAGCGTCAGGTGGTGGTCAAGGATGAGTTTTCGCAGATCTATGCACGTCATGGTGGTGTTGGCTTTAATGCCTTTACTGGTAAAGATCTCACCAGCTACCTGATTTCGTTACCAGCCAACAAATTAGAGCTTTGGATCTCCCTAGAGGCCGATCGCATGCAAAATGCCGTATTGCGTGAATTTTATACCGAGCGTGATGTTGTTCTCGAAGAACGGCGGCGTTCGTATGAAAGTAAGCCTTCTGGGATGATGTATGAGGCGTTAATTTCAACGGCTTTTCGCGTCCATCCTTATCGCCACCCCGTGATCGGTTGGAATAGCGATATTACCAATTTGAGTAAGGCAGAAACCGCTGATTTCCTGCATAAGTATTATGCTCCTGTTAATACGGTGATTGCTTTGGTTGGCGATGTTGATGTGGTTAAAGCCAAGAAATGGGTGCAGCAGTACTTTGCTGCGATCCCTGCTGGGGTTAAAATTCCACCTGTTACGGCAATCGAACCCGAGCAAAAGGGCGAGCGGCGTACCGAAGTTCGTTTTGATGCTGAGCCTCAATTGTTGATTGCCTTCCATAAGCCAACATTGCCTTCGCGTGACGATTATGCTTTTGATCTACTCGGTCAATGGTTAACCGAAGGCCCCACCTCATTGTTATATAAATCTCTGGTATTAGAGCAGCAAATTGCAACCTCGGTATCGAGTTATGGTGCTCCGGGTGGGCGTTACGATAATCTCTTTGTGTTAAGTGCGACCCCGCGCCACCCGCATACGACGATAGAGCTTGAGCACGCGATTTATTCTGAACTCGAAAAATTGAAAACTGAACGGATTGACGGTGAAGAGTTAAGTCGTATCAGAAAGCGGTTGCGTGCCGATCGGTTGCGTTATTTGCGCACCAATAATGGCCTGGCAAACATGTTGACTCGTTACCATGTTATTGCCGGAAGTTGGCGGTATCTGGTTGAGTATGAAAATAATGTTGCTACGCTCACGGCAGATGATTTAAGGGCCGCCGCCGAGCGTTGGCTTACACGTGATAATCGGACGGTAATTACTCTTGTTCAGGAGAAAGATTGATGCGTTTTATGCAACGTTTTACCGTGATGTTTATGCTGCTGATCCTTTTTTCTGTGCCGGTATTGTCTGCCGAACAACGACCCGATCAAGTGGAATCAAAGGCGTTAGAATTTACGATAGAGTATCCAGAAAAGTTTCAATTAAACAACGGGATAGAGGTTTTCTTTAAACAAGACTCCGAACTTCCCTTGGTTGATGTTTCAGTCATTGTTGATGCGGGAAAGATCGGCGTGCCGAACAACATGGCAGGCTTAGAAAAACTGGTTGCGGCGCTATTACGTAATGGCGGTGCAGGTCGGTGGAATGCCGAACAGTTAGATCAACAGCTGGAGCAATTGGCTGCACAGGTTCAGGTGAATGCAAGCACCTATACCACCAACTTTGACCTGTCAGTTTTACGTGAAGATGCGCAGCTAGGCGTTGAAATATTGGCGGCTATGGTGCAGCAACCTAAGTTCGATGCGCAGCGTTTTGATGTAAATCAACAGCAACTGTTGGAATCGATCCGTCGTCGCGGTGATCATACGTCGAGGTTGGCGCAGCAAGTACTCTTTGCCAAGCTTTATGCAGGTCATCCTTTGGCCAACTCATCCCGTCACGATACGGTTGCGCCGTTGAAAGTAGATGATGTTGAGAACTATTACCGCCACCACTTTTCTCCACATCATACACGTATTGTTATATCGGGTGACTTAACTGCCGCTGATGCAAAGCTGTGGCTTGAGCACTCTTTTGGTGATTGGCAAGGTCTTAATGGTGAGAATTTCCTACCCAGCTTTAAGGACTCAAATCCATCAGGTCTAGTGCTGATCCATCGGCCGGTACCGCAAACAGCAATACTGTTGGGTGAAATTGGTATTGAAAAAAATAATCCCGACCTCCACGCTGTTCAGGTGATGAATTATATTTTAGGTGGCGGTGGATTTAGTTCGAGGTTGATGCGCGAAATACGCTCAAATAGGGGATTAGCTTACTCCGTGTACTCCTACTTTTCTGTCGGTCGTCGCCTGCTCGGTCCGTTTATTGCCGGTTGTGAAACCAAAAACGAATCAGTCGCTGAGGTGGTTAACTTGTTGCGCGGGGAGATGGAAACCATTCGTCAGCAGCCGATTACAGCGCAGGAGTTAAATCAGGCCAAGGATAGCCTGATCAATTCATTTGTATTCACCTTTGAGAATACCCATGCTTTAGCTAAGCG
>LGOV01005714.1_pt1 | contig 10879 bp, 16 predicted proteins | sample 469881 | NCBI WGS metagenome assembly LGOV01 (sample SAMN03857199, study PRJNA290197) | marine sediment metagenome | biome: marine cold seep biome; feature: cold seep; material: marine sediment; isolation source: sample #5579, elevator 3A push core 41 containing 12 cm of sediment... ...
TGCTATAATCTGAAACACCCCCTCTAGCGGCGTCCACAATGCTTTGTGGGAACCCGGGTGGCGGCAAAGGTTGCTCCGTAATAGGCCCGCCGCTTTGTGGTTGTTGAGCCTGCGGAAACATAAGCGCGTTGAATTGTGCTGTTGCAGCCGCCTGTTGCTGCGCCGCTGCGTTAGCGTCCTGCATGCCATAAAGGGAGGTTATCTGCTCACCTTGTGGAAGCATATCAAGCAACGAGCGCCGATTGCCGCCAATGCCCATTTGATCCATGAGCGCCGCAATATTTCCCTTGCGCTCTTCGCTTTCCAAGCCCTGCTTGTAGCGGTCGGTATAGCCGCCTGTCTGCCCCTGCAAAGCTGCGCCGAAGTCTTGCATGCCCGCCCCGAGGCGTGGCGACCAATCATCTTGCTGGAAAAAATCGCCTAAAACCCCCATTATTTCACCTTCCCATAATCAACAACGGCAAACCCGTTAATATAACCTGCGATAGCATCCGGCACTTCATCAGCCATTGGGCCAGTGTGCCTAACCACCCCACCTTTATAATTATAGCTGTAAATATTGTTGCCGCCAAGGGTTTCGCCAACTTTGCGGATATTTTCCTTAAGCCTGCGATCAGAGAACATTGTGCCAACCCCGCTTACAACCTTGCCAACGTCACCTAATGACCACGGCTCTTTAGTTGTACCTGTGGAAGACCCGCCCATGCCACCCATCATTGCTGATAGATTGCCGTATTTGGCAAGAGCATCGTATGGCGCTGCTTGTGTCTCATAATATTGTGCCATATCAGCATTAATGCGATTTTGCGACATTTGGTCTTGCATACCACCTGCTTGGAGTTGACCGGCAATATCATCACGCCCAAGCCCTGCAATTTGTGGGGCCATTCCCATAGCAGAGAGCTTGCGGTTTTGGGCATCCCCCCAAGCGCCGTATTCAATCCCGCCGATAGCCTCACCCATGCCACGGCCAAACATCTCAGCCCCAAGCCCGGTATTAAGACCGCCACCGGCCAGTGTGGACCCGAGCGCCGCCTTTGTGTCTGCAATTGTGGTTGCCTTCATTTGGTCAAAAGAGCGGTTCCTTGCTGAATCGTCCATAAACCCGCTAAAAGCATCTGTCGCCATCGGGGTTACAGCCGAGCCAGTGTGCAAGCCCTGCATAGCTTGGAGCGTTTCCGGCGAGAAATCAGCCACGCGGCTTCCAGTGTATGGGTCAACCTGCATGCCACCGGATTGGTACAACGCACTGGACTCTCCGATCACATCCCGCAACGCGCCTTGTGCTGGCTTCCATGGGTCAGCCGTAGTTTTTTGCGTGGTCGTTTTACTCATAAGTCTTGCTCCAATATTCTGTGGGTTTCCTTAAATCCCATTTCCTTCAACATCTTTGTATGGCCGGGCCTGTTGATAACCCTAAATCGTTTCGCCCCAATGTGTTTTGACCACTCCTTGAGGTTTTCAATCAATAACGCGTTCCAATCTTCACGGCCATCACCGGCACAGTGGGTAAGCTCTACAACCTTCATACCATCATCTAGCACCTGTGTCAGCCCACAAGCTCTAACGCGGCCATCCCATGCCATCCAGCACTGCCGCTCACCGTTCATAACGTCCATCAATAAATGCTCAAGGTCGGTTTCACCGTGCGACCTGTCAACGAAAGAATCAAAGTGCCACGCAACGGCGTTTGCCATCACAGGGAAATCACTGGCGGGAACCCCTATAATATCCATGAATCACCGCCTTCGATTTGCAAGCCCCACCCAAACACGGTTAGACCTAGCGCAGAGCCAAGGCCCGCTAAGTCTTCCCCGTCAATTATTAGAATACCGCTGAGGCCAGCAATGTTTTCAGTTGTATTTGCGGCAACTGAGTGAGCATTAACCCAAGTGTTTGCCTCTTCTGTTACTGTTAAACCTAGGGCACCAGTTGTTGTATTGCAAACTGACATTTCCCTGATAAGGAAGAACTTGCCAGTTAACCCTGTGTAAATCGTAGTTGCCCCGGCCCCCAAATCAATTGAAAACGTAACGGGCGTTATTAAGCTGGCTTTGCGGCGCGTTTCCTGCTCAACAAAAGGCGCTTTTGACAACGTACTCATTTAGCCCCTGCCTTTCTAGCTTGGATATAGATAGCAGAGGCGTTGTCCCAAGTCGCATTGGCTGGAATAATCATCCGCGCAGATATAAACCTAGCGTCTACTTTATGTGGGCAAAATCCATCCTCGCCCTCGGAAGTTGATGCCATGGCGGATTGAGCAGCACCTTGCTTTGTCCGGGTCAAAACTTGGGTTCTGGTATTGCCAGAAGCGTTCTCCACAATAGGAAGAATGCCGGTTACATGTGTATTAAATCCCGCCGCGATCTGGTAATCACCAACCTCGATAATGGCTTCACGCGCTCCACCTGATAGCAGCGCAAATTCAGACCCGCCCGGCTGCTCCTCAACATAACCAGATAAAACGTAGTCTTCAATAACATATGGTCCCGTATCGGTGGGCTCCACAAACGCGGCTAATGCATAATTTTTAGATAGCCAATCAGAGTTGCTAATAACGCCAATATCGCCGATTCCGCCCGGGTACAGCGTTGCTAAACCCCCGATATTCACCGCATCCGTTTTAGTTTTAACGAGATAATCCACGGCCTCGGTTGCATAAGACCACTTGTCTTCACCAAACGAATAGATAACCTGCCTTGTAAACCCAGTGCCATCCGATGGAATAAACGCCCAAACAATCGACTGTTTCGGCCAATTTAACGCGCCTTGGGGCCTGTCATATTCGGATTGTTTAACCTCGGCTGCAAACCATTCAGCCACCCGTTGTGAGCTAATTGGGTCAACGCCGGAACCATTGGTTACATAAAACCCGTCTTGGCTTAGAAAATAAGTATTAAATCCTATCGTAACAACGCTATCAGGTGCCGCGCATCCACGGTCGGTCGAAACTAGCTCAAAATCAAATACCTTTGGCGAGCCTATAAATGTCATCCGCCATATTGCCCGCTCTTGGAATACAATCCCGAAACGTCCACCAACAACGCCAGTAATCCGACCGTATTTAGGGTCAAGGGTTCTAAAGTCCGATAACTCACCGCGATCAGTGACCCAATTGCCAGTAGGGTTATTCAATGCCGACCACCGGACCCGATAGGGCTGTGTTGATGCGTCAATATCTGTTAAATCGCCCATTACGATAAAGTCTGAAACTCTGCCGATTACCGCTGCTTTAGGGGGAGACCCGCCCAAGGTAGACCAGCTAGTATCTGTGTCCAAATCAGTCAGATATTGCGGAACATTATTAGGCGTTACCGCGATAATCATATTGTTATAGCGCTCAAACCGCCAAACGTGATTAGAACCCAAAGCTGTATACCCTGCCGTTTCCGTTACAGTGCCCGGCACTCGTGAGAAAAGCCGTGTGCTAGATCCACCAACAATAAGTGGGGTGTTATCCGTTTTTACAAACAGCGCAGCTCCAGCCGCAACCTCAGTGGTCGTATCGCCTGTTTTTGATGGTGACTCAAACTTGGTGTAACCGCCGCTTGACGGGTAGACGTTTTCGGCCACAACAACGCCCGGGTTCTGATAACCCACTTGGTCAGGCAGCCATTCACCAAATTGAATCGGGATTGAAATCATGCCGGAACTGCCGGTCTTTGAACCATCGGCCCGCTGTTACGTTTTTTCTTGTTGGCGGCAATAATCATTCTGCTTTGTGCTTGGTAAGCCTGCCCATAGGACATGGCAAGCTCAATATCCTGCTTCCAAACAGCGACATGGTGCAGCGCTGAATATAGAAACAATCCGGGGTGGAGATTGATAACCGCATTATCGTCTGTGTTTTCCGAGAAGTCAGCAAGCTTTGTGTAATACCGCAGCACGATAGGATAAGACCCGTCAGGAACGGGCATAAGCTGCATTTCACCGTCAGTAATAGCGTAATAATACGGCCTGCCTGAGCTATTGTGGCGCACAGCCTCAGACTGCCTTGTAATAGGTACTAGCGGGCTTCTGGTGTCATCGTCAATATAAACGCTGTCTACCATTAGGAAATCACTCGGCAACGTTACAGCCTCCGCCGTGGCCGTTAGCGTGGTTTCTGCCTGCATTTCAATGATCCGAATATCACGGTTAACGTCCGCCATCATTAGCGTGTAAACGAAATCAGGCACATCAGAACGGCCTATTGAGCTTTCAACGCTTGCCTTGAGGGTCTGGAAGTCCATTTACGTTGCCCTCATAATAATCGCGTTGAGGGTTACATTGGCGATTGCTATATCGTCTGTATCTCCGACTTCGTCCGACTCAACCCATAGCGTTACCACATCATTCACGGCCAAGGACAGGATGCCGCCGCAACCAGCCGCCCCCTTATCCGATGTGCCTGACATATTCCTATGAAAGCCAATAACGCTCTCAACGTCATTCACCCGAACATGGAACAGGTATAACCCAGAATCGCCGGAAGCCACTGTGCCAAAAGAAATAGTAACATCAACCCAATAATCTCCTTTAGTTAGGACGGTCATCTGGTCATTTGCGTAGTCAGCGGTTACATTATTTGCTGGCCCATTATGTGAAAACCCCGCCAGCTTTTTAGCTGTTGTGCCAATGGTCGCCACAGTAACCGCATCCACATGGCTTGTATAGATGCATCCATAAGACGTGCCGCCGTATGAACCGCCACCTGCGCCATCAGCTACATATATATCCCCAACCGCCGCCGCTCCGCCTTCCATTGTGGTTGTGCGCCCGTCGAGGTCTGCGAAGTTCCCGTCCAATTCTAAGTGTGTGAGTGCGCTGCCTTTAACCGACCGTAAAATAATAGCCATTATATGCCCCCATCTGTGGTTCTAAACTTAGCGTAATCGCGGTCCCGCAATCTACCAAGCAATAAATCATTAAGGCCGGACATATTGCCCGGCCCCACCTTGCCTTGTAGCGCCCACTCTTCAATCCAATCATAATAAACCGTGGCCGGTATGCGTCCAACGTGTCGCCCGCCTTCTGGGGTGACGCCATTGGTTTCATTGCGAATGCGTGAAGCCGCATTAATAATTGGAGCCACGTCTTGCACCTTTTGACGGTAAAACTGCGTGTCATTAGCGCCACCGTCAATGAAGCGCTCGGCTACACCGGGGAGCGTGGCGTGTGGTTTCCAGCGCTCGTCCATTAGTAATCCATTTCACTTACATAGATGGTCCCGTCCACGGATGCGCGAATCGCCGATACTTTCTCACCGGGCCTAATCGACAAAAACATAGATACAGACGCGGGCAGAAAACAATCCGCTGTGGTTGCTACTGGCGTGGATGCAAACTGGATGTGGCAATCCTGCGTTGCGTAAACCAATACGCGCCTAGTTTGTTGGCCTACAGCGTTGCTGATGGCCGCCGCTGTTCCTGTAAAAGACGCGGCTTGCGTTCCTCCTGTCAGGGGGTAGGGGACGCGAGCGTCATTTCTGCTAGACATTTAAGCCTCCAACTTTGCTTGGTTGCGCTCGGTCATCATGCCTTTAATCATGTCAGCCTCATCGGGCGGCAGCATAATGGTTTCGCCGCGATTGATTTTGCCGCGCGTGGTCCAAATATTTCCCACAACACATTTCACGATGACTTCCGCGTCAGGGTCTGCCTTTGGGCGACCGGGTTTGCGCTTTTGATCTGTCATGGTGCTACCTCCGAACCACAATGCAAAGCTGGGCAACGATTGTATTCGTAGAAGCACCAGAGGTTTCAATCTCGATGGTTCCACCTTCAACCACGTTGTTATTGTCAGCGGGTGCGCATGTGTCAACATCGCCAGCAGCCGAGCCAGTGTGCAGAATAGAAATTGTCTCTGTCACCGTGCCTTCTGCGGTCTTAATCGTANNACCGCTGGGGCTGTGGCAATCGCGCCAGCAAGCGTCGAAAATACTTTGACAATCTTGCCGCTATCGGGAACAGCAACATAGACCTGACCTGCTGTGGATACGTCTGTGATGCTGGTATAGATAAAGTAGTCGTTTAAAGTTCTCATGTTATGTATTCCTTCACTATGAGTTTAGCGTTCTGGATTAGAGCGGGGGCCACTACAGCCCCCACCAAGATTATGAAACAGCAGCCGAGAATGGCGTGGCTTCTGTGCCGGTTGAGCACAGAAACCCGCTGACGCGCCACGTACCGGAGGCAACGTCTTGGAACTCAACATGAGAACCCTTGACGCCTCCTGTGGTCGTTCCGTTCATTGTCAGGGTGTCTGATGTCGCCGCAGCAAGCATAGTAATACCAGCAATATCAGTAGAGATGGACACGCCACCCTGCATAATGTCGGTGGTCGTTACCTGCAGAACCAAGTCGCCCGTTTTGGTGATATTCACAAAAACCTTGTAAACATTGCCACTACCTGTTGCGGCAGGAAGTGTGAAGGTTTGCGTCGCGGCAAGATTGGATACAATAGTTTGCCCAGCATGACCGCCTTGGTTGATGGCAAGTGTCGCATCTGCAACAGATACAACGCCGTAGTTACTTAGATATGGTGAAGGCATTTTTTATCCCCTTAAGATGTGGTCAAGTCGGCAATCATGCCGCTGGCCAATTCATTGCGACAAACAAGCGTTGCCTCTGCGATAATCTGGAACTTCTCAGCGTCACCAGTTTTTGCCAGCGCCTCATCAAACATAGGCCGCAAATCAGCCCAAGCCCACATATCGCTTGCTACAACCAGAGCATCCCGAGAGCGAACGTGCCGTGATGGCTCGAAGCGCACAGCGCCGAAGTCGTGCTCGTACACGTCAATATGCGCGGTAAGCTTAGCGCTTTCGCCCTTGTCAAACCGAGTGCTTGAGCCGGTAAAGCCGGAAGCAATCTGTTTGTTGTGAGAACCAACGAATACGCAATCAGGTTTTTTGCCAGAATTGTCATAGATCGAGGCAAGCACAGTTTTGAGCTGGCTTTCAGTGAAGGCGCGTTGTGTGCCATCGGTGCGGGCATCAGTACCGTCACCAGTCGCGTCAGCACCGCCAGAACCTGCCGAAGTGTTGCTTGTCAGCCAAGCAGGCACACCGGCAAGTTCACGGCCTGTGGTGGTGTTACCGGCAACGCGGGCATTGTTCGCAAAGATAGACATTTCCATGTCAGTCTTGAGCGCCTTGCCTTTGAGCAGTTTCTGGTATGCTTGCTCACGGCCACGGCCTGCGCGGGTGGTTGCCTCAAGAGTGCCGGGAATGGTTACGGCTTTCTTGAAGATCTGCGTGTAGTTCCCCAAGCGCGTAGTTGCGGTTACAGCACCGGCAACGGTATCATCGCCCTCGATGTTGATGTTAGTTGCGCTGGGCGCATCCAAGCCATCAGTTTGCCACTCGTGGAAAGTGTTTTTCGCCTTCACCTTGCCCATCTTGGACAGGAACGGCGTATCATCCGGCGCGAGGTTATAAATCGTGTCGAAAAGGTCTTCTCGGATACCAACGGAATCGTAAGTATCAAAGCTATTGGTTGGCTGTGCCATAGGTAAACCCCTTAAGGTTTAACCGGCGCGCCCTTCCATGTATGCATTCAATGCATCATCAATAGAATGGGGCCGGTCCAGTTTGCGATTGATAGTCGCTTTTCTGGCAGCTTGCACGTCACCCTTGCTTTTACTCTTGCCGGGCTTAAGAACCTTTGGAACCTTGGATAACTTCTTTTCAACTGCCGCATTCTGACCCTTCATCGCGTCATAGCGAGAAGCTTTCTCCAGCAATACGGCCAGCCTAAAATCTACCGACCCATCATATTCTTGCTCAGTAAAACCAGCGTCCAATGCAACGTCCCTACGGCCATCGGCATTTTTAACAAACTCACCCTCGTTTGCCCATTCGGGCATTGCCACAACCGCAAGATCTGCGGTTTTAGTCTGGAAGTCACGCGATTGCGTGACTTGGGCTTGTTGTGACCTTGCCATAGCCTGCTGGCGTCCGATCTGGTCACGATCCCACTTTGCTTTGGCTACAGGAAACCCTACAGGGTCGTTCTGCGCCATAAGAACCCAGTCAGGCTCTCGCTCCATGCTCTGTGCAAGTTGCTCATCAAGCAACCGTTGTTTATCCGCTAGGGCAGTGCGTTCCTGCGTGAGCGCGGCTTGATCGCTTTTACGCTCCTCTGCAAGGACTGCTGTCTTGCGGCTATAATCGGCTTGCAACTGGTATCCTTTGGCGGCATCCGTAAGGTTGACCTTGGTTTCAACGCCATTAACGATAATCGGGATAGTTAAATCACCAAAATCATCAAGCGCTAAGTGCTGGGGTTCCTCAGATACTTCCGGCTCAGGGTCGGTCGTTTCGTCAATTTCTTCTTCTGTTTCAGCTTCCGCTTGAATCTCTTCAACGTCCACTTCTTGATCAGCGTCTGGCGCTGCCTCCTCAACCTCTTCGGTTGGCCCGTCAGGCTCCGAATATTTAAGGTCGAGAACCTCTTCAATTGTTTGCGGTCCTGTTTCCAGAGTATCGCTCATGTTGAATCCTTGTTGTTATGCCTTACCTCAGAAGCCCAGATAGCAAGTCGGTTTTTAGCCCGTTCTAGGGCGTGATACTCTTGCCACTTGTTTTCCCGTTCTTCCGGGGTCTTAGCCTTTAATAATTCTTTGATAATCGCTTCCTGTGTAAATGTCAACGCACCCATGAATGTCTCATCATTCAGCGTATTGTTGGCGGCATGGGTTCGTTGGAGGTTATCAGTCATGCGCTAAAGCCCGCCCATTCACATGCTCGCCAAATTGCTTGGCCTCATCAGCCTCAATGTCAGCCGCTTTCATATCGCGGGTTCGGTCATCGGTCATAAGCATATCAAGGCGCTTGGTTTCAGCCTCCTGCCGCTTGGTTTCAGCGTCCATCTTCCGTATCTCAATCTCGGCCATTTTGGTTTGCATTTGCATTTGCGCTTTTTGCATCTCCACTTGTGCCAGCATCATAGCAGGGTCAGGCCGTGGCTCTTCCGGCGGCTTGGGCGGAATGTTAGCTGGGTCAGGGAAGAAAGCCTCAACATCCTTAAACCCGGATAGCTCGGTCATCTTGCTTAGAGTGTGGTGAATCTGCTCAGGCCCAACAAACCCAAGAGCCGCCGCCTCTTTCTGTTGGCCAAGAATCATTCCAAGCCGCTGGAATTGCACATCACGATCGCCAGTGCCGAGGCCAACGTTAATAGTCATGTCTGACCGGCTTTTCCATGTCCTAGGGTCAATATCAACCCACTCATTATTCAGCTTCATCGCAATGGACCGCATAGGCCCGGCCCGCAAGTCGGCGTGAATATCAAGGAACATCGGCGCAACCGCTGTCTCTGCGAAGATGCGAGCAATCAATAGGATTTTCTTTTGAGACGCGCCCATGAGCTGGTTGACCGTACCCTCGGCTAGAGGCGCAAGGCTATTGGCGTTCAAGCCTTGGCCGTGTTTGGTAACTCCTGTGCGCTCTTCCCGCACAGAATCAACATATTGAATACCCTGTAGCGACTGACCGGCAGAGTTGGGGACCTGCTGGTATTGAATAGAAGCAGGGCCACCAGCCACACGAATAACGCGCCCGGGTTGTGTTACGGCTAAATCTTTCTCTGTGGTATCACTCACCGAATCCTCATCAACCACAATATCTGGGTTGTTGGTCATCGTAATATTATCAATCATCTGCCTAACCAACACGGTGCGGAGCCGCTGCAAATCCTGAACAAGTTCGCCAATGCTTAGGCCATAGTGTTTATGTGGGATTGGTAATGGGCAGGCTGTATTGAATGGCGTACTGCGCACCTCCTCTATGGCGAGCTTTCCGTTACGCTTGAGAATGTCTCCACCCTCACCGCCGGTAAACACTTGCAGCAACTCGGCAACGCCATCACCATCACGGTCTGCTCGGATGTAATTCTCATAAACCCGCACCGTGCGCATAGATGTAGCCCCGCCAGCGGTAAGATCGTTCTCATCGAAACCCTCTCCGCTAAATCTAGTCTCAGCCTCTTCGCTGTCAAGCTTATCATCAACCTCCGGCAAGTCCTCAACCTGCTTACGGTCAAAGCCCATCTCAATAAGGTCGGATACTGTGCGGCTGGAGCGATGGGCCACAAACGGGCAGCCAACAAATGATAGCTTATTCCACTGCGGAGACACTAGGATTTCTTCCGGCGGCACAGGCTCAATCTTGTATTCCTTAATCTCGCTGGTTGTTTTAGCCTTGAACCCCATAGGCTCCATTGCGACCACGCTCCCAAAATCATCAAACTCAGGACCGCCCCACTGCTCAAGCAGTTCGACCTCGGCGTCATTTTGGGATTGCAACTCACCAATAATTTGGACGGCCTCATCATGGGTCAGCTCGTCATATTCCTCAATCTCAGTAACCGTGCGCTCATCCCAAAACCGCTTCACATATCCATTCTTGAGCAGCAGCGCATCGGTGAACCATGTGTAAAGCACCATGAACCCGTTATTCTGCTGGTTGAATACATAATTAACCGTGTCGGTTTCCTGCTCGGCCCCGTCAACGTCCTCAGAGCCGCGCGGCGTAAACTCAACAACGGCGTCGCCGCCATAGAATATGTCCATCAGCTCCGGCTTGATGCTCTCAATCGTGTCCCGAACATCTGTCATTACAATCTTAGAACGGTCAGCAACCTCATCCCCGTAAGGCTCGCCATTATAGCGATCCATCAAGCTAGATCGATGCTGACCTATCGTGCCATTAAGCGCACCAACTGCGTTATTCTGGTTGGCGCTGATAATGGATTCAAGCTCCGTATTCGTCATTTTAGCCATTGAAAATGTGTCTCCCGCCGTAGTTTGATATGATCTCAGAAGCCCTTTTGGCCAACGATTTAGCCGCCGCTAGACCCAAGTTACTAAGTGGCAAATCAAGCCTGCCGATATATTC
>LGOV01010048.1_pt1 | contig 10816 bp, 7 predicted proteins | sample 469881 | NCBI WGS metagenome assembly LGOV01 (sample SAMN03857199, study PRJNA290197) | marine sediment metagenome | biome: marine cold seep biome; feature: cold seep; material: marine sediment; isolation source: sample #5579, elevator 3A push core 41 containing 12 cm of sediment... ...
ATGGACTGGATGGAGCAAGAGCAGGAGCGGGGTATCACCATCACCGCCACCACCACCAGTTGTCGCTGGCGGGATTACTGGATCAATCTCATCGATACTCCCGGCCATATCGACTTCACCATCGAGGTCGAACGCTCTCTGCGGGTGCTCGATGGCGCCGTGACTGTCTTTAGTGCGGTAGAGGGGGTCCAGTCCCAAAGCGAATCGGTCTGGCACCAAGCCGATCGCTATCGTGTGCCGCGCCTCTGTCTGATCAACAAGATGGATCGTATCGGCGCCGATTATCGCCGGGTGCTGGAGCAGATCGGCAATCGGTTTGACGCCCGGCCGGTACTGCTGCAACTGCCCCTGGGGGAAGAAGGAGGCTTCGCTGGCGTTATTGACCTGATCGGCGAACAATGTCTGCTTTTTAGTGAAGCTGATCAGGGGCTGACGGTGACGGTCGAAGCCATACCCGCCGAACGTCTGGACGAAGTGCGGCAAGCCCGCGAAGTGCTAATCGAGGCGGCTGCCGATTTCGACGAACAGATTCTTAACGATTTTCTCGAAGGGCGTACCGTCGAGCCGCCTCGTCTGCAGGCGGCCCTGCGGCGGGGAGTATTGGGATGTCAGCTGTTTCCGGTGCTGCTCGGCTCGGCTTTGCGCAACAAGGGAATTCAGCCGTTGCTCGATGCCGTGGGTGCCTTTCTGCCTTCGCCGCTGGACGCGCCGCCGGTGCGGGCCCTGGTGGAAGGAAATGGCCTGCGGGAGCGATTTTTAGGTTGCGATCCCGACGGACCACTCTGTGCCCTGGCTTTTAAGGTGCTCTCCGATGCCGGGCGCAAACTGACCTATCTGCGGGTCTACTCCGGAACGGTGCATGCCGGTGATGAACTGTTTAACGGTGTTCGTGGTCAGAAGGAGAAAATCGCCCGGCTGTTCCGCATGCACGCCCATAAGCGGGAGCGGATCGAGGTGGCGCGGGCCGGCGATATTGCATCCGCGGTCGGCCTCAAAGACGTTTTGACCGGTGATACTCTGAGCGCTGAGCAAGAGCCTTTGGTGCTGGAAGGCTTGACCGTCCCCGAGCCGGTCATCTCTCTGGCGGTGGAGCCCAAACGTATCGACGATCGGGAGAAATTGTTGCCAGCGCTGGAAAAGCTGCAGTGGGAGGATCCGACCTTTCGTGTTAGTGAGGATGCGGGGACCGGTCAGCTGATCCTTGCCGGTATGGGCCAGTTGCACCTGGATATCCTGACCCAACGGCTGTCGCGAGAGTTTGGCGTCGAGGTCATTACAGGGCGGCCCCAGGTGGTTTATCGCGAAACCTTGAAGCAGTCGGTGGAGCATCGTGAGATCTTTTATCGCGAAGCCGAGGGCAAGCAGCAGAGCGGCGAGGTGTTGCTGCGTCTGGAGCCACTGCCACGGGGCCAAGGCCTGAGTGTGGTTCTGCCACCAGAAGATGAGGGAGGATTACCCCTGGAGTGGCGTCAGGCTTTGGACGCCAGTCTGGAACAGGGCTGCGCCGCTGGAGTTCAGGCGGGCTATCCCCTGACCGATCTGCAGGTTGAGGTGGTCGAGGCCCCTTACGTGGCGGGCACCACAACCGAAGCCGGTCTGCTGGCCGCCGCCCAGCGAGGGCTGGCCGTGGCCGCCCGCCAAGGACAACCGACCCTGCTTGAGCCGATCATGGCCCTGGAGTTGATGGTGCCGAGGGAAAGTGCCGGCAAGGTGCTTGGTTCTCTGCAGCAGAAACGCGGCCACATCGACGGCATGGAGAGCCGCGGGGAGATGGAGATCATTCAGGCCCAAGTGCCCCTGACGGAGATGTTCGACTATATGACCGAACTGCGCAGCGCCACCAAGGGGCGCGGCACCTTCAGCATGGAATTTTGCCAGTACGATCAGGCGCCGGACGAGATATTGCATAAATTCAGTATGAAGTAGCCGGCTCCAAGCCTCGGCGGGCCAGTTCCAGTCGAACCTGATTGCGCCGCTGCTGCAGGGCTTCCGTTGTGTATTCTCGCTCTGGGCCCTTGCTGGCGCCGAGGCCCACCGAACTGCTGCTGCCTACGCCGATTCCCACTCCTAGGCCAAAACCGAACCCGCCTCCTCCTGAGCTCGGTTCTTCAATCCCTTCCACCAGTTGTTGATAGTAGATAAGTAGCTCGGCATCCGTCATTTGAACGTAATCCTCTTGCAGCAGTTGTTTTGTCGTCGGTTGTGTCGACTGGCAGCCGGCGGTCATCATCAGCATGCTCAGCAATAGGATTATCAGGCGGGCGATGGATTTCTTCATCTTGTCCTCCCTGTTTGCGGCCGCTGGTCTGTCGCCAACGGTTCATTGTACGTTTTTCAATTATATAACAATCGCCCCAAAGTGGTTGATTGTCAAAAATATGGCGAATATTTCACATTTATGCTTGCCAGGCGCTATTCCTTTTGGTATACAACGAAGGCTGATATTAATTAAAGAGGGCCTCGCGGCCCGCTGACATAAAAAGTCCACTCCGATTCAAGACCGGCTAAGGCAATAGCTAAGCCGCCTTGAACGATGGGTGTCCCTGGAAACGGTGGCGCCTCCCGTATTTGGAAAGGAGTCGATCTTCGAACGCGTATTCCAAGGTATATGGTGCGCTGGCGGGGTGACCCGTCAGCGCATTTTTTTATGTGCTGTATTGATAGGTACACATTTGATGGACAATGTTTTTACTTCAGGAGGAATTTTATGAGCACAAAATTATTTAGACCGTTGGTCTGGGTGTGTCTGCTGGCGTTGCTGCCGGCAATACCTGGCTTTGCAGCTGAAGAAGAGGTGTTTTCCCTCGGCGAGGTCATCGTTACCGGTGAACAGCAGGTGGTTAATCTGGCCACCACCGTTACCGAGGTGACCGCCGAGGATATCAAGCAGCGCGGTGCCCGGACCGTGGCCGAGGCACTGGAGCAACTGCCCGGTGTTGACGTGCAGAAGGGCGGCAAAGGTCAGAACTATGTCAGCGTACGCGGTTTTGACCAAGGCAACTTGAAAGTGCTCATCGACGGGGTGCCGGTCTACGAACAATATTTCCGTTCCCTCGACCTGGACCAGCTGCCGGTTGACTCTATCGCCAAGATTACCGTCACCAAGGGGGCCTCGTCAGTCCTTTACGGGGCCAACACCATGGGCGGGGTGATCAACATCATCACCAAAAAGGCCGGTGACAAGCCGAGCGCCACGGTAACAACCGCTTGGGGGGACTATGGCACCGAACACTATGGGGTCAGCTTTGGAGCCCCGGCCGGGCCCTTCAATTACTGGCTGGGATACACCTACCGCCATTCCAATGGCTGGCGCCTCTCCAGCGATTACGATGAAGACTACTGGGCGGCACAGTACAGTGAGTACACCAAGGACGACGGTGGCGCGCGGGACGACAGCGGCTATCTCCAGCACAACATCAATGCCAAGATTGGTTTCGAGCCCACGGTTGATACCAAGCTCTACCTGGCCTTCGACTACCATGATAATGAAAAAGGCATCCCCTCCGATGGCTGGTATTTTGAAGAGTGGAAGCAAATGCAGGTCAGTCTGGTAGGTGAACAGCGCTTCAACGATTTATTACGGGTCAAGGCCCGGGCCTATTACATCGACCACAAGGATACCCTGCTTGAGACCGATTGGGATGACGGCGACTGGTTTTATAAGTCCGCTTACGACAACTACTCTGCCGGTGGCGAAGCCCAGGCCTTTATGGACTTCGGCGACATAAGCTTTTTGAAGGTCGGTTTCAGTTTTGTGCGGGACAATTGCCAACAAGAAGAAATCGTTGCTCCCGGAGATTCCTGGGAAGATACTGGTGAATATGAATCCGATACCTACTCCATCGGCGTGGAGGATGAGATCAAGGTCAATGACTGGCTGGCTTTCACCGTCGGCGCCAGCTACGACTATTTCGATCCCCGCGAGGCCAGCGATCAACCGGTGCCGGACAGCATCGACGCCTTCAACCCTCAGGCCGGGGTGGTTGTGACCCTGTCGGAGAGCACCACTCTGCATGGTTCCGTCGGCAAGAAGATCCGTTTCCCCCACCTTAAGGAGCTCTTCAGTGAGGCAAGCGGCGGCAATCCCGACCTTGATCCTCAGAAGACCATCGCCTACGAAGTTGGCGCCACTCATCAATTCACTGATGCTGTCAACGGATCGGTCGCATTTTTTTACAACGATATCAGTGACCTGATTGTTCGTGGAAATCTTGACGGTTATGATGAAAGGGTCTACTACAACGTGGGCGAAGCCAACATCCTCGGTATTGAATGTGCCCTGGGGGCTGATATCACCGATAACTTCTGGGTTGGCGTCAACTATACCTATCTCAATACCGAGGACGAGGAAGAGGATCGCGAACTGCTGGAGCGGCCCCGCCACCGGGCCAATCTCGACGCCCGTTATCAATTCCCCTTCGGCCTTTCGACCTCGGCCCAACTCTCCTATACCAACCGTCAGTACTATGAAAAGCAAGTTTCCCGTAGAGGGTATGAGTTGGCTGAAGGCGATGACTTCTTGCTTCTGAATGCGCGGCTTGAGCAGAGTCTCGGTGAAATCTGGGGCATCAACGGCAAGGCCTTCGTTGAAGTCTCCAATATTACCGACCGCGACTACACCGAAGGCGGTGATTTGATGCCTGGCCGTAACTTCCTGGCAGGTCTGAACTTTATCTATTGATCGTTAATTGTGGGGCTGTCCTAAACATAAATCAGGTATCTAGGACAGCCCCTTTATTTTCCCTCCGCAAGGGGATTGAAGCATGAACGTAACAACTGCCTCCTCTGTGTTATTTAATGTGGCTGCCGGTACCTATGCCGGCAGTCTTTTCTTTCATCTGTTAAAACGGCACCGTTTTAGCTGCTGGCTGTTGGGCCTGGGTTTCGCTGTGCACACGGCCAGTCAGGTCGCGCGGTGCTGGCGCTGGGGGATTTTTTCCTTCGACGGGGTGTTTAACGGCGCCCTGTTTTTGCCCTGGTGCTTGGCCTTTTTGGCCCTGTTCTGTTGGTGGCGTGGCCGGCAGCAGGATGCGGCCTCAATGAGCTGGCTGGTGGCCCCGGCGATCTTTATCACCCTGGCGTTGCCGGTGCAGATTCCGCCGCCCGGTCCCTTTACCGCCACCTGGTCATCACCGATGTTCTTCTGCTTGGAGGTTCTGGCTATCGCTACCTTTCTGGCCAGCGGTTGGTTCGCCTGGAGGCAGCTGCGTCGGTCTGATGACGATCTTTTGTTCAACCAACTGGCTATCTGGGGCTTTATTCTCTACAGCCTGGCACAGGTGGTCGGCGCCGTCTGGAGTTATCTCGGCTGGGCCAGCCTTTTCCACTGGGGTGAACGGCATCTGCAGTCGGCGGCCATTTGGTGCCTTTATTGCGGATATCTTCATACGCAATTCGACCGCTCTTTCGATATTCGCAGGAAGGTTCGCTGGGCTTTGACCAGTGCGCTGGTGGTGCTGGTAGTCGCCTATGCTCTGCAGGTAGCAGCTCATCTCACCGTGCTCAATCCGGTTAAGGGTTCTGGCAAAGGGTCCGGTAGAGGTGAGGCTCGAGTGACAGCTCAGGAGCAGGTGCATGGTGCTGTTCCCCATGGCGCAGTGCCCGGAGCCTGCCGCAATCCCGAACTGGCGGAGGAAAGCCATGATTAAGTGTCTCTGGAAGGCTCTGGCCGGAATTCGCCTGACCCTCTGGCTGCTCGGTCTGCTCACTCTGAATCTGTTTATCGGCAGCTTCTACGCTAAGCTCATGCCGGTGTTTGGCGAACTGAATACCAAGCTCTTCCCGGTCTGGCTGATGACGCGCAGCGACGTCCACAGCTGGTGGATCTTCACTTTATTCGGCCTGCTCGCTCTGCTCTTTGCCAACACCTTGGCCTGTACCCTGGACCGGGTCTGCTTTTTGTGGGGACGGCGTCAACATCATCGCCGCCACATCTTTTTTTTGCTGCTGGCACCTTCGATCATGCATTTTTGTTTTCTGTTTATCATCGGAGGACATGCCCTGACGGAATTCACCGGCAGCAAGGAGCGGTTACCGGCGGTGGTCGGCGAGCAGGTCAGCTTTAACGACCTTCAAATCACCCTGCTGGATCGGCACTACGATTACTGGCAAGAACCGGCACTGGAAGGGAATATGCGGCAATGCTCCGCGACTCTGGAGCTTAAAAACGGTGCCAGCGTCGAACAGAGTCGGATCGCCATCCTCGAGCCCCTCTATTGGCAAGGTTATACCCTGCATCTCGGCATGGCCGGCAAACCCGGCATCGACGAACTGCCTCCGTTACAGATTACGGTCAAAAAGGATCCCGGCCTGTTGTTGATTTTGATCGGCAATACGGTGCTGTGCCTGCTGATGCTCTGGTACTTTCCGCAAATTCGCAAGATTCGCAACGGAGGACAAAAGTGATGAAACGATCAGCTCTTTTACTCTATTCACTGGTGATCTGGATGCTGGTCTGTGGGCCGGCACTGGCTATGGTGAAGCATGTTCCGGTATTACGGCCGGCGTTAACCGTCACCGGCGAAGTCAAGCGGCCCCTCAAGCTGACTGTTGAGGATCTGGCCCGCTTCCAGTCGGTGGAGATTCAGCTCAACGAAGTCAATCGCGACCGGAGTTTCCACGGCGTTTTCCGTCATCAGGCGGTGCCCCTGCGTCACCTGCTCGATATGGCTCAGATTGTCAAGCAGGACTCGGCTTTCAACAAGGAGATCGATCTCGCTATTCGAGTGAGTAACGCATCCGGTGAGCAGGTGGTTCTGTCCTGGGGTGAGGTCTTTTACAGTAATGCAGGCGAAGTGGCCATCGCTTTTGCCGCCACTCCGGTTAAGCCTATGATGACCGAGACCAAGTGTCAGTCCTGCCACGGACCGGAGGTCTTCCAGTCGGTTTACGATGTCTATGGACGTTCGGCCAAGCTGCCCAAACTGCTGATTCGCAGTGACTTCTACAGCGACCGCTGCCTGGAGGAGGTGACCCGCATCGAGGTTATCGATCTGCATCCGGCGATTAAGGTCGACCGCAAGGTTAAGCTGCAATCCGACGAACCGCTAATCACCGGGGCCGTAGAAAAGGAACTGAAGATCTGCTGTCTGAAGAAATATCCGCAGATCGAGGTGCGCAAGAAGGTGGTCGGGGTGCATATGGGCTATCACGGTCTGCACAACTATATCGGTACGCCTTTGGTTGCGCTGCTGGAAGCGGCTGGTGCCGGAGACGATTTGAACAAGGGGGTGATGGTTTCGGCACCGGACGGTTACCGGGCGTTCTTTTCCTTCGGCGAACTGCAACTGGCCGACAAGGGTCAGCGCATCATCCTGGCCAAGAGCGACAACGGCAAGCTGCTCAAGGGCCAGCGCGGCGGTAAGTTTCGCATCATCGTCCCCGACGAACTGGTCGACGATCGGGACGTGTTGGCTGTGGAGCGCATCGAAGTGGTGGATCTTAAGCCGCAGGCCAAGATCTCGGTCATCGGTGTCGGTCCCGGCGATACCGACCTGATTACCCTGGAAGCCATCGGTGCCCTGGCCCGGGCCGACGTGCTGGTGGCGCCGGCCGATATCGTCAAGCGCTTCGCTCCTTATCTCGGCGACAAACCGAACCTGTTCGATCCCTTGTTGCTCATCAATCACATGTTCCGCAAGGCTCATCCAGAGTTGGATCCGGCCGAGGCGGAAAAGGTCTGCAGTGTCGAACGTGCCGCCGGGGTGGCGAAGATTCGCCAGGCCCTCGATGAAGGCAAGAACGTGGCCTTTCTCGACTGGGGCGACCCCCTTATCTACGGCAGCTCGCGCTGGATCCGTGCCTTTTTCGACGATGATGAGCTGGAGACAGTGCCGGCTTTGAGTTCTTTCAATGTGGCCAATGCGATGATCCAGCGGGATATTGGCGCCGGCGGCTCGATTGTCATTACTGTGCCGAGTGGCCTGAAGGAAAATCCGCAGTTGCTGGCGGCGCTGGCCAAGAGTGGCGATACTCTGGCCATCTTCATGGGCCTGAAGCAGTTCAAGGAACTGCAGGTCCTGTTCAATGAACACTATGCCGTCGATACTCCGGTGGATCTGGTTTACAGTGCCGGCATCGCCGACAGTGAACGGCTGATTCGCACCACCTTGCAAAAGGCGGTTGGTGAACTGGAGGCAGATCCGGAAAAATTCCTCGGCTTAATCTACATGGGGCCGCGTCTCAATCAGCGCTTCGGGGAGTGCAAATAGGCTCACCGCTTAAGCAACAGTAGCGGGTGGGGAAAGCAACAGGGGCAGGTTCGCGGCGATGGTGATCGACTGGTGCGGGCCTGCCCCTGTTGTTGAGTGAAAAGGGATTAAAATGAAATACCTGTGGCATCGGTTGGCACTGTTGGTTCTATTGTTGGCCGGCTTGATCGTTCCCTGTCAGGCGGCGACCGAGTCGGTAGTAATGGTGACGGGACTGGTCAAGCATCCCCAGCGCCTGACTCTGGAGGATCTGGCCAATTACCGGTCGTTGACGGTGCGTAACACCGAGGTCGCCAGTGGCGGTGCTTTTAACGGTGTTTTTTCTTATCAGGGGGTACCGCTGCAGTATCTGTTGCAGGCCGCCGGGGTGGAAAAGGAAGGCGGCGATTTTGCCAAAGCCATCGATCTGGCCATCGAGGTGCGCAATCGTCTGGGGCAGCGCACCTTGCTCTCCTGGGCGGAAGTGGCTTACGGCCGACCGGCCGACGTAATTATCGCCTTTAGTGCCAAATCGCTGCTGACCAAGGGGCAGGCTGCGCCGCAGCCGGTGACGTTGCCCCGGCTGGTGCTGGCCAATGATTTTTATAGCGACCGTTGTCTGGCGGATATTGTCAGCATTGAGGTGCTCGATCCGACCCCCGGTGCCGAGACCCGACTGCTGCCGCTAGCAGAAACACCGTCTCCTGCCGCAGAAGTAACCACCAAGATCGTCTGGGGAGGTGCTCGCTTCGAGGGCGTGCAACATTTTGCCGGCACACCGTTGGTCGACCTGTTGCGCAAGGCCGGGCTGGCCGACGATTCGCAGGCTACCTTCCTGGTGACGTCCAATGACGGCTATCGCTCGCTGTTGTCCTACGGCGAGTTGTTCTGGTCACCTCTCGGCCGGCGGATTCTGCTGGCCGAGCAGATGGACGGTCAGCCCCTTGGGAAAAATGGTGAACGGTGGTTGGTGCTGCCCGATTCTTCAGCCAACCGCTATGTTCGTGACGTGGCGACCATTGAGATGCTAAGCCCCCGGCATGTACCGAAGCTTACCGTTATCGGGGTCGGTCCCGGAGACACCTGTATGATCACCCTCGAAGCTCTTTCCGCCCTGGCGCGAGCCGATGCGGTGGTGGCACCGGGGGATATTCAGCGACGCTATGCCCGCTACCTGACCGGCAAAGAGGTGTTGTTCGACCCCTTTGCCCTTGCCAAGCGCGACGACGATACCCCCTTGTCCAAGGCCGAGCGGGAGCGGCTACGGGAGGAAGAATGGCGCGTTAACGCCGGCAAGATTCGCCAGGCTCTCGACGCCGGTCGGGACGTGGCTTTTCTCGACTGGGGCGACCCGCAAATCTTCGGCAGTTCTCGCTGGATCCGTGAGTATATCGACGAGGGGGAGATAGAGACTGTCGCCGGGCTTAGTTCCTTCAACGCCGCCAATGCAGTCATTAATCGTGACGTCAGTGCTAACGGTGCCATTGTTCTGACCGCTCCAAAAAATTTACGGCGGAATGGTGCGCTGCTGGAGGCAGTGGCAAAAAATGGTGAAACCCTGGCGATCTTTATGGGGATTCACGATCTACCGCAACTGGTGCCGTTGCTGCAGAGCCACTATGCCGATGAAACTCCGATGCGGTTGGTTTATGACGCCGGAATCCGCAGCCGAGAGCATCAGCTGGCTACCACCTTAGGAGAAGTTCTTGAGGTGGTTAAGGGTGAAAAAGAACATTTTCTCGGGCTGATCTATATCGGTCCCTGCCTGGCTGGTGAGTGATTCCATGTCATTGAAACGACGCTTGAATCTGGGCGATGCCCTGTTGCTGATCATCGGCAACGTCATCGGCGCCGGCATTTTCACCACCAGTGGTTTTCTAGCGGGTGAGTTGCCCCACCCCTGGTTGTTTCTCGGTATTTGGCTGCTTGGCGGATTGTTGACTATTTGTGGTGCTCTGAGTTATGCCGAACTAGCCGGAATGTTCCCCCTGTCTGGCGGTGACTACCAGTATCTAAAGATAACCTACGGCCGCTGGGCCGGATTCCTGCTCGGCTGGGTGTTGTTTTGGGTGATAAATCCCGGTTCTATCGCTGCTTTGGCCATTGGCCTGGTAAGTTATCTGGCGCTGTTGGTGCCGGGGCTCGGCGTTTCTGAGGCCAAGCTGTTGGCAATCGGGGTGATACTGTTTTTTTCCTGGATCAATTATCGAGGACTGCGCTTGAGTGGTACCATCCAGAATTTTTTGACCCTCGGCACCGTGCTTACCCTACTGGTTCTTATTGTTGCCGGATTTTCTTCTGGGGGAGGAAACTGGCAGCACCTTTTTATCACAGCGTCTCCGGTCGGGGCTCTGAGCAAGTTATTCGGTACGCCAATGATTGCCGTGATTTTCACCTATAGTGGCTGGTTTGCTGCCACATATATTGGTGGCGAGATTAAAAATCCCCAGCGCAACCTGCCTATGTCGCTGATCCTTGGCACCCTCTGTGTGGCTCTGGTCTATCTGTTGGTCAATTTGGTCTATCTCATATGCTCTGCCCATGGCTCAGCTGGCAGGGGCGGTAAACGTTGCTCAGGTCGCCATGGCCGGTCTCTATAGCCCTGCCATCGCCAGTTTGGTATCGAT
>LGOV01012444.1_pt2 | contig 10802 bp, 15 predicted proteins | sample 469881 | NCBI WGS metagenome assembly LGOV01 (sample SAMN03857199, study PRJNA290197) | marine sediment metagenome | biome: marine cold seep biome; feature: cold seep; material: marine sediment; isolation source: sample #5579, elevator 3A push core 41 containing 12 cm of sediment... ...
TTCTCATATCTATAACTTTTATTTCAGGCATTTTTGCCAAACTTATCCTGTCCGGCATGTTGTGTAAAACATATTCGTTCCTGATAGCCTTTAAATACCTCCTTGCAAGAGGCGTTGCTGTTCCTAGGACAAGCTTCACATTTCCTATTTCAGTAAGCTTTTCACAAACCTCTACAGTGTCATATTTAGGCGATGATGATGACTTATATGAATCTTCATGGGATTCGTCGATTATAACTACTCCAAGATTTTTCAAAGGAGTAAACAATGCGGACCGTGGTCCTATGACAATATCGCATTCACCATTATATATTTTCAGCCATTCATCCATCCTCTTTCTGGATGTGAGCCTGCTGTGTATTATTGCTATCCTCTCTCCAAACCTTTTTTTGAATCTTTCGATTGTCTGTGGAGTCAATGATATTTCTGGAATGAGATATACAACGGATTTGTTTTCTATTATGAAGCTTTCAATGATTTTCATATAAACTTCAGTTTTGCCGCTGCCTGTCACACCGTGAATAAGATGTTTTTTCACTTCTGATTTCAAGATGCCTTCTACAGTATCGCGCTGCCTTTCACTGATTGTCACTTCTCCCTTGTTGATAACCTTGTCCACAGTGTCTTTCATTGATTCAGATACAACAACTTTTGCAAATCCCTTTTCACAAAGCTTTCTAATCTGCATCCTTGTTGAGCCTGTACTTTTAATCAACTTGTTTATTTCAACAGGTCCATTCCTTACTGTAGCTAGTATATGAAGTTGCTTGTGGGAATTTTTCCTTATATGGTCCTCAAAATCAGTTTTAAGAAGATGAACAGATTCAACAACCTTCTTTTCAAAAGACTTGTCCCTTGTTTCAATTATAGCATGACCGTTTTCAAGGGAGGATTTCAAAAAATCAAATATTCTTCTGTCCTTGAGAATGTCAGAAAGCTTCTTTATTGCTATCCACTTGTTTTTCGGCAAAAGGTCTTCAAAAATACCTGATTTGTCAGCTTCTGATTTTATAAGGATTTCAATCTTTGTCATGGGTGGATTCATCAATGAAAAAGCTTCATTGAATCTTGAAAGGTATGTTTCCCTTATCCATTCCGCCAGCAGGATTTTATTTCCGTCCATTATTGGCTCTTCGTCTATGACCGATATTATATCCTTGACCTTGTCCTCATCAATCTCTGCATATTCCTCTTCGGATACAACAAGTCCAACAATAAGAGAATTATTGAAATTCACCAGTACTCTTCTTCCTGTCAATGTTTCTTCGAAAGAACCTACGCAGGTCTTGTAACAATAGGACTTATCTGTATTTCTCGATTTATTGTTTATGATAATATTACAATACCTAATCATGGTCCCACTTCCGTAAAAATTTTAATATTTAAAGAGCATAAACCCTTCAGTGTTTAATAAGTTCCAAGTACCAGGTACTGACAATAAAACACAGTCCTGATTATAAGTAAAATCCGCAGGTACATGGAACCCTTCGGATTTTTTGACATTCCATAAAGACTCGTTAATGATTTCTACGAATCACTTTTGTACTTCCAGAAAATTAAATAAAGCTTGCAGAGCAAGCTTTATTTAATTACTTCATAATCAATTTTGCCGGCGTAAAATTCTTCCACTGCAATATTTACGGGCTTTAATTGTGCTGTTTTAACAAGTATTTCTTCACCTTCCACTATCGATCTTGCTCTTTTTGATATTACTGTTACCAACATGTATCTGCTTTCAACCATTTTCAATAGTTCATCAATCGGCGGTTTTATCATCTTAATTCTCCCTTATACTGTTTATTAATTGTTTCTGACGATTTGCCTTGTTCTTTTCCGCGACAATAATAGCTTCTATCTTGTCCACGGCATTTTCTATATAATCGTTAACAATTGCGTAATCATACTTGAATGCATAGCTTAGTTCCTCATAAGCACAATCCATTCTTTTGATAATAGCCTCTTTACTGTCTGTTCCCCTGGATGTTATTCTTTCCTTCAATTCCTGAAGAGATGGAGGCACTATGAAAATAAATACTCCGTCCTGATATTCTTCCTTCACTTTTAGTGCTCCCTGAATATCTATCTCAAGTATTACGTCAACACCTTTATCAATCAATTCTAACACTTTCCACTTCGGAGTTCCATAATAATTTCCATATACACTTGCATATTCCAGAAAATCATTATTCTCAATTCTTGATTTAAACTCCTCTGTACTAATAAAATAATAGTTTATACCTTCGACTTCCTTGCCTCTCAAGGCTCTTGTTGTACAGGATATCGAAAGTGCAATATCGTTGTTTCTCTCAACCAATTCCTTGCATAATGTGCCCTTTCCAGCCCCGGAAGGACCCGAAACAACTATTAAAACTCCTTTAGTCATTTTCCACTCCTTTTACAATACTATCTATAGTAATAAATCTTTGTGCTACAGTTTCAGGTTGAATAGCCGATAATACAACATGGTTACTGTCCATGACAATAACAGCCCTGGTTTTTCTTCCATATGTGGCATCGATAAGCTTATTACCATCCCTTGCATCATTAATCACCCTTTTTATGGGGGCAGACTCGGGACTTATTACCGCTATAACCCTGTCTTCCGAAACTATGTTGCCAAAACCTATGTTAATCATTCTCATACAATCACCTATTCTATATTTTGAACCTGTTCTCTCATCTTTTCTATACAGTTCTTGACTTCAACAGATCTTTGAGTAATATCAACAGAACTTGACTTGGAAGCAATTGTATTTGCTTCCCTGTTTATTTCCTGAAGAATGAAATCAAGCTTTCTCCCTATTACTCCACCCTTGTTTAGCGTTTCAACCAGCTGTTTGATATGACTTCTAAACCTGACTATCTCTTCATTGATATCCGCCCTGTCGGCAAAAAACACTATTTCATTAGATAGCTTACTTTCATCAATTGTATACTTATCAGTCAATAACTCGCTTATTCTGTTTTCAAGCTTAAGCTTATATTCCTCAACTACAGTACCTGCATAGGTTTCTATTTCATCAATAAGAACATCGATTCTATGGGCCTGCTTGACGATATCATTCTTAAGCTCCTCCCCTTCAATGTTCCTCATGTCTATAAGCTCTTTTATTGAATTTTCAATAGCTTCCTCAAGAACAATCCATGTTTCATCTTCATCTTCCTCTGATTTTCTTGTTTCAAGAATATCAGGAAGCTTTAAATATGTATCCAATGATGGTAATTCCTTAAGTTCTAAAACCTCTATCAGTTCCTCTAACGCTTTCTTGTAAAGTATTGCAACGGGTATATTGGCCTTAACCTCAACATCGCTCTCCTTAAGCATTTCATAAGTAACAGAAACATCCACCCTACCTCTGCTTATGCGTTTTTTTATAATTCTTCTTATTTTGTCTTCAAAACTTCTAATGTATTTAGGTGTTCTTATATTTATATCATTGTATCTGTTGTTGATTGTTTTTATCTCAACAGAAAACTTAATATTTTCGTTTGTGTGTTCGCCTTTTCCAAAGCCTGTCATACTGCCTACAAAGTTCATTAATTCCTCCCGGGTAATTATTCGTATAATTATTTATACTATATCTTAACATCAATGATTGTAATTATCAATGAAACATTATAATATAAGAGGATAAATTATTTCAAGGAGAAAAATATGGCATTAGACGGATTTTTCCTAAGCAGTGTTGTTTCCGAACTTAACAATACCGTTGAAGGAAGTAAAATAGATAAGATTTACCAGCCTGAAAAGGAAGAAATCATTTTAAACTTAAGATCATCCAAGGGAAACACAAAGCTTATTCTTTCAGCAAACAGCTCCTTCCCATCGCTTAATACAACCAGTAAAACCTTTAAGAACCCACAGACACCCCCTTCATTCTGCATGTTCTTGAGAAAGCATCTAACAAGCGGAATAATCAGAAAAATCGTTCAAATCAACATGGATAGAATAGTTATGCTAGAAATTGAAACAAGGGACGAACTTAAAACCTTTGCTATAAAAAGACTGTTCATAGAGATCATGGGAAAACACAGCAATATAGTGTTGACTGATTCAAACAACAAGGTTCTTGATTCAATAAAAAGAATCGGCTACAATGTCAGCTCAAAAAGACAAATTTTCCCAGGCGTAAAATATCTCGCTCCAATTTTCGATAAAAAAATAAATTTGATGAAAATAGATGATGAGATATTCAAAAAAATTCTTATTGAATCCAACCAGGGACTACAGTTGGGAAAATTCATAGTCAAATCTTTTTATGGAATGAGCCCATTTTTATCCAGAGAACTTTGTCACAGATCATCTCTGAGTGAAAATGATTTTCTTGGCGAACTTGATGAAAGCAAAATAGACCTTCTTTACAGTACGATTTCAAAATTGAAAAAAAACATTGAAAATAAAGATTATTCCCCTATTGTATATGCTGACGAAGAATCAGGAGAATATTTGGATTTCCACTGTTTCAGAATGACTCATCTAGAAGGATGTTCTCCAATTGATTACAACTCAGTAAATGAAATCCTTGATGTTTTCTATTATGAGAAGGCAAACTTCAACAGCTTTAAACAGAAAACATCCAACCTCAGAAAGAAAATTTCAAGTCTTCTTGACAAAAACAAAAAAAAGCTTGGAAAACTCCTGCAGGAACTAACAAAATCTAAAAACAGGGATATTTATAAAACATATGGTGATCTTGTTATTGCAAATATATACAAAATCAACAAGGATGATGAAATGCTCGAAGCTATAAACTATATAGATAATTCCCAGGTTGAAATAAGACTGGATAAAAGACTTACCCCTTCCCAAAACGCCCAGAAATACTACAAAAGATACAACAAGCTTAAAACTGCCGAAATAAACTTAAAGATACAAATAAAAATCACAAAAGAAAACATAGAATATCTAGAAAACATACTATACAACCTTGAATCAGTATCTGAAATAGAGGTACTTGAGGAAATAAAAAAAGAACTATACGAAACTCGTTATATCAACACAATGGAAAAAAAGAAAACCAAGATAGGAAAAAGCAAACCAATATGTCTTGTGTCAAAAGACGGATTTGAAATACTCATAGGGAAAAACAATATTCAAAATGACCTCATAACCTTTAAAATGTCTTCCAAGGAAGATTTATGGCTCCATGCCAAGAATGTTCCCGGTTCACATGTTATAGTTAGAGCTGAAGGTAAAGATATTCCGGATTCAACAATCGAAGAAGCTGCTTCCTATGCTGCCTTCTACAGCAAAAATAACAAACAACAAAAAGTAGAAATAGACTATACTCAAAGATACAACGTAAAGAAACCTAAGGGAGCAAAACCCGGTTTTGTCATATTCCACGAAAACTATTCACTGATTATTGAACCAAAGAAACCTGAAATCAAGAACTAAAGTGCTTTAATAAAAGGCTGCATTTCAGTTGGATTAATTCCAGCTGAAATGCAGCCCTTCTTATTATTCACTTCAATACTTGACTTACTCCTCAATAAGAACCTGATTGAGGCCGTCAAGCTCCTCTATGTGAACAGTCACCCTTTCGCTTCTTGACGTTGGAACATTTTTCCCAACGAAATCAGCACGTATTGGCAGTTCCCTGTGTCCCCTGTCAATTAAAACGGCAAGTTCTATCTTCTTAGGTCTTCCCTGATCTATGATTGCATCCATTGCAGCCCTTACAGTTCTACCAGTAAAGAGTACGTCATCTACAAGTATTACTACCTTGTCCTTTACATCCATATCTTTTTCCTTGTTAATATTTATGCTGTCAACATTGTTTACGTCATCCCTATACATAGATATATCGAGACTATAATAGGGTACCGATTCACCTTCTATATCCTTGATTATACTAATGATTCGCTTTGCCATTGGAATCCCTCTGGATTTTATTCCAATGACAACCAAATTCTCAATCCCCTTGTTTCTTTCAATAATTTCATGGGAAATCCTAGTCAACGCTCTTGTTACGGATTTCTCGTCCATTATAAATGCTTTGGTTTTCATAATCTTCCCTCCAATATATTTAACACCTTGCTGAAATCTTTAGGTAATTCAGCATCAAACTCCATGAGTTCTCCTTTTTCAGGATGAACAAATGAAATCTTCTTGGCGTGAAGAAGCTGACCTTTCATTTTAAACTCATTATCTTTTCTACCGTAGACCTCGTCACCCACTATAGGGTGTCCCTTGTATGTCATGTGAACCCTTATCTGATGGGTACGTCCGGTTTCAAGAATCAACTCAATATATGTATATTTTCCGTAGCGTCTCAAGACCTTAAACCTAGTAAGAGCATATTTTGAATTCTTATCTGTTACTGCCATTTTTTTCCTATTCCTGGAATCTCTTCCAATGGGCAGTTCTATTATTCCCTCGTCATCTTTAACATTCCCATGAACAAGGGCAACATAAAATCTTCCTGTTTTTCTATCTTTTAGCTCTTCACTCAGGACCTTATGGGACTTGTCATCCTTTGCAACAACAAGGAGTCCTGTAGTATCCTTGTCTATCCTGTGGACTATTCCAGGTCTTATGATACCGTTTATGGAAGATAGATTATCCAGCTTGTACAGCAAAGCATTAACCATAGTACCGTTATAATTTCCCGGTGCAGGATGAACAACCATTCCCCTGGGTTTGTTTACAACGGCTAGACAGTCATCTTCATATACTATTTCAAGGGGTATGTCTTCCGCTTCAACCTTCAACTCTACTGGTTCTGGCACTTCAAATTCTATTTGGTCCCCTTCGCTCAATATGTAATTCTTTTTTCTACACTTCCCGTTTACATAAACGTTGTTGTTTTTTATAAGCTTCTGAAGATAGGATCTTGACATATCCTGGCATGTTTCCTTTAAAAACATGTCAATCCTGACACTTTCACCTTTAAATTCAATTTCCATCTTCATATCTTATCAATCTCGTATCTGTCAAGAATAATCAATAAGGCTAGCAGCAATGTTCCTACAACTACACAAATGTCTGCAAAATTGAATACAGGGAAATCATAAAAACCCCAGAAATTCACATCTATAAAATCCACAACATAGTTGAGCCTTAACCTGTCAACAAGATTTCCCAATGCTCCCGCTATTATAAGGTCAAGGGAAAAATTCGCAACCCTATTGAATCCATTGACCTTTATCCTATAAATGACAACTGCACCAATTACAACAGACGTGATTATAATGAAAAACAACTGTTGATTCTGCAATATTCCAAATGCAGCTCCTCTGTTTTCCACATAATTAAGCTTCAGAAAATTATCTATTAAAATCACTGAATTTGAAAACTTCAGCAATTCCAAAACAAAATATTTGCTTATTTGATCAATGACCGCAAGCAGCAATACAATAATAATATGCATGATGTTCTCCTATAATAATTCTATGGCTTTTAATGTTATTTTGGCACTAATCTCTGCTGCATACTTGTCGAAGTCATTATACTTATCTTCAGCTGCTTCATCTGCATTGTCAGATATGCACCTTATTGCAACATATGGGGTTTTGTAAAGGTGGCATACATGTCCAATGGATGCACTCTCCATGTCAACGCAAAGAGCATTGAATTCAGTCCTTAGTTTTACCTTCAATTCATTTTTGCTTACAAATCTGTCTCCGGACACTATTTTTCCTACATGAACCTTTGCTTCTCCTTCAATAAGGTCGCTGCAAATCTTAATCATGTTTTCATCAGCCTTGAATATTGAAGTATCCATTCTTGGGATTTCCCCTTCCTTGTACCCGAATACAGTAACATCTATATCATATTGTTGAGTTTCATTAGATATTACAATATCTCCAATGGATATGGATTCCGACAGGGAACCTGCTATTCCAGTGTTAATTATTGATGATGCCTTGAAATTGTTAATCAGTATCTGGGTAGAAACAGCAGAATTCACCTTTCCTATACCCGACCTCATGAATACAACTTTCTTTCCTGCATATTCACCACTGTAAATTTTAAAATTCAAACAATCTGTTTCTTTTATATTTTCTATCTTTTTCTTGAGAAGCAATACTTCCTCGTCCATTGCTCCTATAATTCCTATTACCATAATTCCTCCATTAAATATACTTATCTATCTCCAAAACAATATTTCCCTTTTTACTATGTCCTACTATTCCGGATATTTTATACTTACCTTTTCCTCTCAATGACAATACATCTCCTTCTTCAAGTAGTCTGTTTCTGCTGATATCATTGCTCCAGTTTAGCTTTACATTGCCTGATTTTATGAAATCCTGAGCTTTGCTCCTTGACATGGACCCTATGTTTGAAACAACATTGTCCACTCTCATTGAAGAAGTAATTATCCTTGCTTTTTCAAACTTAAGAGAAAGATTTTCTACTATTTTTAATTCCACAGATTCAAAATTCGTACTTATATTCTTTATTCTGTTAAAATTAAGAACAACATGTTTTTCTATTTCTTTTTTTACTATTATATACACATATTCGTCATCAATATATATATCACCTATCTTATTTCTATTAAGTCCTGTCGAGATTAGCGAGCCAAGGATATCCCTGTGAGTTATTGATGTGATTCCTATATGCCCTCTTAATACTGTGAAGAACTCTTTCAACAGCTCATCTTCATCAATATCATATGGAGCTGCAAGAATGGCTTTTCTTTCCGCATTTTTAGAAATACCAGTTATTAAATAACTGGTATCGCTGAAATGATTCAAAACCGATTCCCCAATGCTGATTTCATTGGGGTAAAAAAAGTCTGAATCGTTGATCATGAAGTTGTTTTGTGCGCCCTCTCTAATATCGAGGACTCTTCTGGCAATATGCCTGTCATCCTCTTTAAGGCTTTTTAAGTATGATTCGAGATTTTTCATTTATAGTTTATATAAGAGAAAACAAAAGACTTCTGATTACGCTCAATAGTAAAAATGCACCTATAGGCGCAAAATCAATCATTCCCTTGTTCAATCCAATTTTAACCAGAAGCTCTCTCACTGGATGAAGAATTGGCTCCGTCAGCTGATAGACAACTTCATTGATTTGGCTGCCTTTTAAATTTGGTATATAAGATATTATTATTCTTGCGATAATCAGCAATTCTATAATATCAAATACCTTGTCCATTGTTCTAATTATCAAAATCATATGCTACTCCCATGTAAATTTTTTCTTGTCAATATTAAATTTGAGTTTGCCACTTATTTCAACATCATAGGGTGCTATAACAAAAATATCCGAAGAAACCTTCTGAATATTTGCCTCAAGAGCATATACTGAACCTTTTACAAATTCAAATACCTGTCTTTTTACCTCAAGTTCAAGTTCTTCAAGATTTAATACGATTGTCTTTTTTCTTTTAAGCTCATCTATTACCCCTGCACAATCATCATACCGTTTTGGAGTTATGATGAACAAGTCCGCATTTTCATCAATACTATATTTTTCCCGTGGCTTTGCAGTTTTACTTTTTACAGTAGAAAGACTATCAAATTTATTTTCATGCTTGGTGTCTTTCCTTTTGTCGAACTTGCTGTTGAAATCAGTTTTCTTTTCAGTTTCTTCTATTTCATCTTCATATTCATTTTCCAAATCAGTAAGACCAATAACATCCTTGAATTTTTTAAACATATTATCCTCCTAGTATATTCTCTCGCCAAATATTGATGAGCCTATCCTCAACATAGTCGAACCTTCTTCAATAGCAATCTTATAGTCGTTTGACATACCCATTGACAAGGTATCAACATCAATATTGTCACCCTTCATTTCCTTAAGTTCATCAAAAAGGCTCTTCATCTTTTTCATAAAAGGCCTTACATCTTCAGAGTCAGTCATATATGGAGCTACAGTCATAAGTCCTTTAATTCTCAAATTTTTCAATCCCTTAACCTTGTCAACAAAGTCAAAGAGTTCTTCTGGACTGATTCCATGTTTTGATATTTCATTTCCTATGTTTATTTCTATCAAAACATCAGCCACCTTATCGTGCTTTACGCTTTGCTTTTGTATTTCCTCAGCCAACTTTACATTGTCAAGGGAATGTATAAGTTCAACCTTGTCAATGATATACTTAACCTTGTTTCTTTGAAGATGTCCAATCATGTGCCATCTGGTTTCTTTATCAAAAAATTCGAATTTTCTCACTAGTTCCTGAGGTTTGTTTTCTCCAAAGTTTTTAAGATCAAGCTTTCTAGCTTCACTCATAACATCTACATCAACTGTCTTTGTCACTGCAATCAGTGTAATATCATCTTCATTTCTATTGGATGAATCACAGGCTTTCTTAATATTCTGTAAAATCTTATCAACGTTTTTTTCTATACTCATAACATCACCTCAATATTTGACCATCATAAATTTTGTCAGGGTTTTCAATTATACTGTCATAGGTTTTTATAGTGTAATACAAACTTTCATCAATTAGTATTCTGCCCCTACTGCCGATATTGACCTTCTTACCTTCATAGACAATAGCATAAATGCTGTTCTCTCCAATTACGGTTACTGGTCTAAATTTTACAACCTTGTTGGCATCGGATACAAAAACTCCTGTTTGACCTTCATATTCAGTCATTGATTCCTTTGTAACTTTAAGTCCCTCATACTCTTTAAGAATCAAATCCACATTTATATATCTATCGTCAAGATATTCATAAAGATATCTGTCAACCATCAATACCAAAAGGGATTTTTCACCATAATCAGTCAGATTGGTTACAGTCCCGTACAGGGTTTTATCTATTTTCTTTAATCTTATTTTTAAATAACTGTTGTCCCTTATAATATCAGCACTTTCTCTATCCAATTCAACAGC
>LGOV01060304.1_pt3 | contig 10792 bp, 13 predicted proteins | sample 469881 | NCBI WGS metagenome assembly LGOV01 (sample SAMN03857199, study PRJNA290197) | marine sediment metagenome | biome: marine cold seep biome; feature: cold seep; material: marine sediment; isolation source: sample #5579, elevator 3A push core 41 containing 12 cm of sediment... ...
TTATGAAAAGATAAACTCTTTTACTCTTGACCCACATAGACAAGAGGAGTTAAAAGACTCTAAAAATAGACTTTGGGTAAATGATACTAAAGCTACAAATATTGATGCGACAATAGCTGCTCTAAAAAGATATAAAGACTCTTCTATTCACCTAATCCTTGGTGGCGATGACAAGGGTGTTGAACTAGATGAACTTTTTGAATTTCTATTAACTTGTAAAATAAAAATCTATAATATTGGTTCAAACAAAGAAAAACTTTCCAAACTAGCCAAAAAATACAAAATTGAATTTGAACTATGTCAAAATCTAAATAATGCAATAAAAAAAATAGATAAAAATCTACTTCAAAATGAGATAGCCCTACTCTCACCAGCAGCTTCAAGTCTTGATGAATTTAGTTCTTATGCACAAAGAGGTGATGAGTTTAAAGAAGCTATTTTAAACATAAGCTAACTTTCAGCACCTAGAGAGTATAATTTCGCTCTTTAAAAGATGGCCAATTAGCTCAGTCGGTAGAGCAACTGACTGAAAATCAGTGTGTCCTTGGTTCGATTCCGAGATTGGCCACCATTTCCTATATAATTTAATCAATCTTTAGTGGACATGAAATAGTAAAACAAGCACCTCTATCAATATTTTCTGCAATTATTTCACCCTTAAGCTGTTCTTTAACTATCATATGTGACATGTATAGTCCCAAGCCAGTTCCATTTTTTCCCTCTTTTGTACTATAGTATGGTTCAAAGATTTTATTGATAATATCATCAGGAATTCCACCGGCATTATCCAAAATTTTTAAATAATAATTTTGTTCATCATGATCCATGATAATTTCTATTACTCCATCATTTATCTCTTTCTCATTGATTATATCTCTGGCATTATTGATTATATTGATTAATACTTGGATTGTTTCATTGCAATATGTTTGAATTTCAACATCTTTTTTTAAAGATTTTTTTATTTTAATATTGTTGCTTTGCAAGCTCTTCTCAATAATTGCAAAAGTACCATTAGTTATATCTGAGAGTGTACAAGTATTTAGTTTTACGCTTGGTTTAATGAAGCTATTAAATTCATCAATAGTTTTAGATAAATCTTGTATTTGCTCAAGGACATTTCCTAGTGTTGTATATAATTCATCAGCATTACTCTCTCCTAATTGACTATCTATCTGTATATTCTGTATACTCATCCCCATGGAAGTAAGAGGCTGTCTCCACTGATGAGCAATCATACCTAGCATATCTCCCATTGCCGCTTGGCGGGATTGAGCAATTATGATTTTGTTTTGGTTATGTACTTCATCTATTTTTTTATTTAATTCTTCTGTAATACCTTTATTCATCTCTTTTGAAAATGGATTAATCACAAATATTATAATAAGAGGAAAAGTAAGTATTGTTAAGAGTAGAGTGTCCAAAAATGCTATTAGTAACTCTGAATCCACGTCGACATACTGCAAAGCTATCATGATTAATAATTCAACAGATGCAATAATACCAAGAAGTATGTAGAAATATTTTTTATATGCCGATACAGAATGATTTTTTATACGAGTAACATACGTTTTTCTTTCATTTGAGCTTGACATTACATTTCCTTTTTTATAAAAAAATATTATAACATATGGATAGTAGTATATAAATAATTAAAGTTTATAATAGCCTGAATATTTAAGACATAGATTCAGCAAAATTAATTTTTGAAATTGGCGATTTAAACATTTAGAAAACATAAATTTTGCTATAATTATGAATATATATGGGGCTGACCTGGTTTCGACGGGATCAAGTAGCTTCTAATTGCATGTCGGACTGAGCATTTCCGTTACACGGCTCAAACTTGCTTAAACGCAAACAATACAAATTACCGCCCAGCTTTAGCAGTAGCTTAAGTTTTACCCCCTCTTAGAGGACGGGCTGCTTCACCTATGGACTCTAGATAAATAGGATTCGAAGTATAACCCTTATGTAGATATATTTTAAGTCTGTCTCAGCTTAAAACGAATCCCGAGGCTCGTCTTGTGTAGCTTTGCAAGTTGTGTGAAGCAAGATTAAACTTTAACGGCTTTTCTAAACATGTAGACGTTAGGAGTAGCGTGGTTTCGGACTGGAGTTCGATTCTCCACAGCTCCACCATATTCTTAATCTCACACACTCTAATACAATCTATTTAACCCATAAAATAAAGACTTTTTAAGCATTTGTTGATCTGAGTTAGTCTAAGCTACTACAATACAATGTACCTACTAATGGTACATAATTTAGTACATTACATTAATCACTTCTTTATCACTCTCTTAAATGTACCAAGCAAGGATTTTAAATGTCTAAATTGCAAGCTCTAACACTTTCCAAACTAAAGCCCAAGGATAAGCCTTATACCATAGCCGATGGCAATTGGTTTATCATTACTCATTAAAACAGATGGTACGAAACTATGTGAGTTTAGATTTACTAGCCCAACAAAATTAAAAAGAAGAAAATCATCTTTGGGTAAATTTCCTGATGTACCTTCGTCAGATGCGAGGCTAAAAGCACAAAGTTACAGGGAACTTATATCTCAACAAATAGACCCAATTGATAAAAAGCAAGAGAAAGAACTAGCACCAAGCACCTATGTAAGGAAGGTAGGACAATTTGAGAATGATGTAAAACCATTTTTCAAAGGTAGATTAATATCAAGCGCCAATTCTAAAATATGATCTTTTTACCCATTGCAGAATAGTCTATCTTATCTACATATTTAACACTAAAAGGTATCGTAAGAGTACCATAGTATTTACTAATTGCCTGTTTTATAATCTTTACGTCAACTTTTGAAGTTGCTTCCAAAATAATTATAATTTGTTCACTTCTCAACATCTCTTTTTTATATATTAACTCTACGATAGCTTTATTTACATCAGGTATGGTTTCTATAATAGATTCAATTTGTATAGCTGATATGCGCTTTCCAGCAATTTTTATGATTTTATTGCTTCGACCAATTAAAGTAAACTTATCTTCATCAATTTCATCAATTTCAACAATATCTTCAGTAGTAAAAGAACTTTCTACTCTCAATATTTTTTTATTAAATATAAATGGTGATATGAAAGGTGAGATAACATTTAGTTTATTATCTTTTATAGATATATGAACATTATCTAATAATGTCCATTTTATTCTTTTGCTAAATTTATAAGCAATTCCTCCTGTTTCTGTTGAACCAAACAACTGTAATAAGTTGGTTTCAAATTTATTTTCAAACACTGTTACATCATCAATATGTAATGGACCTGTTGAACATATGAAAAGATTAGAAGTTAATTTACTGTTAGTATTTAATTTTGACAATGCTTTTATAAAAACTGGTGTAGTTACAACTAAGGTATCATCAAATGAAGCTTCTTCCAATAACTCATAAGGTAAAAAATCATCTTTAATAACTAGCTTTACCCCATATAAATGTATAGGGAGGAGTAAACCAGCTAAGACACCATATATATGTATAAATGGCACTGTGACAACAACTCTTTTTATACTGTATTCTTTTAGTAAGCTTTTTAGTACTTGAACTTCTCTCTCTAGATTTTCTTTTGTTTTAAAAGCACCAACAGGGAAACCACTGCTACCAGATGTGAAAAAAAGAATCTGGCATTTAGAATTTACTTCTGTAATATTATTAAATTTATTGATATCATTATCTTGATTAAACTTAAGTAATTGCTTATGATTAGAGTCAAATAAAACTATTTTTTGTTTACTATTATAAGCAGGTAAAAACTCTTTTATAAATTCGACCTTATTTGTTGAATTTATATCTATCCATGCATCTGAAATCTCTTTACTTAGATTTATATCTATAGTCTCTCTTGAAGAGTCTTTATGAATATACTCTAAAATCACCTCATACTCCTAATCAACATAAAAATAGAGACAACACCTAAAGATATAACCATACCTATAGACTCGAGGGCTACAATTGAACTAAAAATTAAAATACCAAAGCCAGCGAATGTACTTAGTAAAGAATATCTAATAGCCAATACTGTATTGGCTTGCTGACGAGAGTTGCTCATATAGATGCCGTAATCAATACCAATAGCTAAAAGAATTATTAGTGAGAAAAGATGCATTAGGTTTATCGTGTAAAAAACACTTAAGATAGCCAATACGAAACTTGATGGAAATATGACATAGTTAAGTGCATATAAAAACTTAGTTCGGACACTTAAAATAAGAAGTATAAAAATAGCTATTAAAACAAGAGTAGAGTAGATGGCTAAGTCATCATACATTTTTTTTACTTGTTGTGTAAACATCTCTTTTACATCTATGCTGGTGGCAAAGTCAAACGTAGCTGCCTTTGAGACATCATCTACTAGAGCAATAGTATAGTAACTGTTTTCATCATTGTATACATGTAGATTGTAGGATTTAAATATCTCTAAGTTAGGTATTTTACACTCAGCTAAATTCTTAGTAAAAGTATATGCCTCTTTGAAATAACCATCTTTATAACCTATCTTAGAAGCCTCATTGTTAACCATGGTGTTAAGTGCAGAGAAATCATATTTTTCTAGTGTTTTTTTTCTCATCTCACAGCTCTGAATATCTTGTACAAATGAAGCAAATGAGAAGCTGTTTGGTAACTTCTGATGTAATAGATGCAATTTATTTAAAAGTTCATCCTTTGTTGAAGCTTGGATAATGATAGGTTTTAAATTAGTTTTTATTGATGATTTGAAGAACTCTTCTGTTTCTATAAGTTTAGTATTTTGGTAGTCTAAATTTCTGATGCTATTATTAAATTCTAAGTTATAAGCACTAAAACTAAATAGTAAAATAGAGAGAAAGAAAAATGTAAATGCTGAGAGTTTTTTTGAACTCTTTTTTATAACAACGTCTTGCTTATACGAGAGAATTTGTAGTTTAGGAAATACAAATGTAAAGAGGAAATAAGCAAAGGATAGTGAAGCAACTGCAAAAAAACTGATTTGCGAGATGATTGGAATTGGGATAAAAGAAAATATACCAAAAGCTACAGCAGTAGTTAAAAATCCATAAAGAACATTTTTATCTATTATTTTATTATCTTGATAGAAGTTATGAAAATAGTAATGAAGGAGATAGTCAATACTAACTGCCGTTATACTCATGCCAAATGCCAAAGAAAGAATACTAAAGTTTGAATATGTTAGAGTGCTTATAAGTCCTGCAAAGAGCATTGAGGAGAAGAGTGCTAAGAGTGTATGAGAAAGCAGTCTGATGTTTTTAATGAGTATGTAGTAGATAAGAATCAAAACTATACTCGATAGTAAAATTATCCACTTAACATCATTTTTGATTTTTGTAGAGTTCTCAACTGTATAGAAGAATGGGGCGAAAGCTATTGTATCTTGGTAGTCATTTAAAACGAAATGGATTTTTTCATACAGAACTTCTGCTTGACTCATCTGAGATGCAGATACTTTTGTGCTGACACGAATAAGATAACCAAACTCTCCAAGCGTTAAAAACTCTCCTCTATGTAAGAGATTTAAATTGTTAGAGTTAGTCAAATTAAATAGTTTTAGAGGGTCATTCTTGTCAATTGAAGTATAAAAGATATCACTAAGTAGAGCATTGTACGAATTTTGAAGCTTTTTATTTACACTATCCTCGCTTTGTATTTCATCATTAAATGAGGCTAAAAGAGGATAATTATTTTTATAGTATTGCAGTTGTACCTCTGAGGGTGTTAGAGTTGATTGAACACTCACAATTCCATCTATAGTTTTTAATTTTTGCAAGAGTTCATAAACTTTCGTCTTTGCAGAGTTATCAAAGCCTTTTACGGCGACTAGCATCTCTTTTGAATAACCAAGTTTAGAGGCAATATTTAACTTCTCAATAGACTCTTCTGATGCAAATAGTGAGAGTAGGTTTGTAGAGATGCTTATATGCTCTTTTGCAAAAAAAGCAACCATAAGAAGTATGATTAGTATTATGTAGTTAGCGTATTTCATCATCTATTTTTATGATTATATAGTCACTATTTTTTAAAAATAGTTTTATATTTTTGAGATTATTTTCTTTTTGAACTAACTCTATATGTGTGACGAAGTGTCGCATAGTTCCTTTTGTTTTTAACAGAGTTTTTTCACCATCTATTTTTATATCAAACATAGTTTTGAGCAGTTTCTTATCTGAGTTATGAAGCAGAATTATTATCTCAAAGTATTGGATGATTTTTTGCTTTTTTGATTCATTAAGAGTTATATATTTTCCATCTTCTATGTAGGTAAGTTTTTCTTCTTTAAGATGGAGAGATTTTTTACTTTCTTTATAGTTGATTGATAAGCCATTTTCCAAAAAATTAATCTCACCTCTTAGCTCTATGCTTTTATCTAACGCATCGATATATCTTAATTCTGTGAAATTAAAGCTATCTGCACTAGCAATTAAAAAAGTTAAAATTAGTATAATTATTTTTGACATGTCTCACTCATAATATTGTAAGTGTATTTTAACATGTCGCTTTCGTTTGAGAACTTATCAGGGTAAATTGCATCTAGCATCTGGATTTTTATTTTTGCTTTTTTGGTGCTTGAAAAACAGAAGTTACCCTTAGAGAGCTGATTTCCTGAACCATCTATGATAACAGGGATGATTGGTTTATTCATCTTCTTAGCTAACCTAAAAGCACCTTTCTTAAATCTTCCAAGCTCTCTGCCAGAACCGCGTGTTCCCTCGGCAAAAAAAACAACATTTCTACTTTCCTTGAGCATATGCTCAAACTCAATATAAGTGCTACTTATTTTACCAAGATTATTGTTATCTAAATGTCTTATCCCAATAAGATGTCCAATCTGTGATATAAATGGAATCTTTTTAAAGTTCATAGTAGTCATTATTAGATATTTTTTTATAAAATACCCTAAAATTGGATAGTCTAGATTTGATTGATGTGTTGAAACGTATATGGCACTGGCAGGAAGTACTTTGAGCAATTTTATGTCTAACTCTATTCTCGGTTGAAGTGTGAAAAATACTTTATATATAACGCCAGAGAGATACTGAAACTGATCTTGTGGGTATTTTACAAATGGATATAAAAGTCCATATATAATTAGTGATGGAATTACAAATAGCCCAATGAGAGCAAAAAACAGTATGAATGCAAAAAGACTAAGAATACAGCTTAATCGCATAAAGTCTCCCGTAAACAATCTGTACAACTAGAGATGTAAAAAAGAATCCATACCAACCAATAGAGCTGTAAAATGCCCATATAGTATTACTTCCATAAAACACTAAGGCGAGCTGAATGAGTGTGTTAATAAGTGTAATAATAGCCCAGTAAGCATCACCATCTTTTAAAAATAACACCTCTTCTTTGCTTAGCTCTCTTTTATAAAATCTTTTTGTAAAGCCTAGAATCAGCTCTTTTTTATACATAGTTGCATCAATAAAAAGAGCAAAAAATGTTGCTGAAATGAGGACAGGTATAAATTTTACCATCTCAAAACTAGAACTAAAGTATGCAAAAAGTAGTGCTATAACATAGATGCTAGGTACAACCAAGTTTTTTAATGTTTTTTTTGTATAACAGGTATATATAAAAAATAAAATGGATAAAAAAAGGTAGAATTGAACTACTGCTTTAAACTCTAAGTAGTGTAGAGATATGATGAATGATGGAGCAAAGAGTAGTGCTATTGCATTACTCATTATTCGATGTATCTAATACAAAGTCACACACATCTTTTATAGTGCGTAAATCTTTCATATCTTCTGTTTTTATCTCAATATCTAACTCTTTATCGAGTGTTACCATCAAGTCAATAGCATCAAGAGAATCAAGTTCTAAATCTGTAAATAAGTTAGCTTCCATAGAGATATCATCCACAGACACTTCAAATTCATCAACTAAAACAGCTATTATTTTATTATACACATCTTCTTGAGTCATTAAAAATTATCCTTCATACTTCTTAAATATAAGTGAGGTGTTTATTCCACCAAATGCAAAATTATTATTCATAGTAATTGTAATATCTTTTTGCATATTTTCACCTAAAACGTTGATAGATTTACACTCTTTATCTAATTTTTTAAAATTCATAGTTTTTGGCAAAAGAGATTTATTTAAGGCTATAAGGCAAATAATGCTTTCAACAACACCACATCCACCAAGAAGATGGCCCATATGCCCTTTTGTACTGCTAACCGGAGTCTTAGAGCCAAAAAGGTTAAAAGTAGCATTTGATTCTGCTATATCTCCCATTTGCGTTGCAGTTGCGTGAGCATTTATATACTCTATATCTTGAGGTTCAATGCAGGCATCTTCTAAAGATGTTTCCATCACCTGCATCATTCCCTCTTTCGATGGAGTCGTTATATGTTCTCCATCACATGAAGTTGCATAACCTATAACTTCACCATAAATTTTAGCCCCACGAGATAGTGCGTGCTCAAGCTCCTCTAAAACAACCGCGCCACTACCTTCTCCTAAAACCAAACCATCACGACTCTCATCAAATGGACGAGACGCAACTGTTGGATCATCGTTATGCTTTGTTGATGCTGCTCCAATTACATCAAAAACACCAGCAGCTAAGTAGTGAAGCCCCTCTGATCCACCACATATCATAACATCACTCATGCCATATTTGATACTTTCATAACCAGCACCAATTGCTTGAGCTGATGATGTACAAGCTGAACAAGTTGGAATATTTCGTCCCTTAATTGAAAACATCTGAGCTAAGTTTGCAGCTACTGTATGACTCATAATCTTCAAAAATGCCATTGAATTTTGACCACGAAAACTCATACTCTGCTTAACTTCAGGAACATACTCAAAAAGAGTTTTATTTCCGCCCATTGTCGAACCAAAAGCTATTCCACATCGTTTAGAACTTATAGTATCTTGCTCCAAAGCAGAATCTTTTATAGCATCTGATGTTGAGATCGCACTAAGTTGAGCCACCCGGTCCATAGAACGACGGTATTTTCTAGGGATTGATTTAAAATCAAGACCTTTTACTATACCAGCTACTTTTGTACCTAAGTGATCTACCTCTTCCCAGTCAGGAATGTACTCGATACCACACTTCTCATCCCTCAAACTTTCATATAGTTCATCGTAACTATTTCCAAGTGGTGAATTAAGTCCAACGCCTGTTATTACAATTCTTCTCATCTTAACTCCTCGAAATAATTCATTACTTTTTGTGCACCTAAATAGCATCCCAAAAGACCTGGTGCCAATGCACTCTCTCCAGCTAAGTACAAATTTTCTACTCTTGTTTTTGACATAACCATGGAGAGACTTTTCTGTTTAGCAGAACATAAAATCCCATAAGCACTACCCATGTAACCATTAGAGTAGTGTTGCTTTGTAGTTGGAGTTGAACAGTCCATAATTTCAATATTGCCAAAATTATAGAGCTTTTTTAGTGCTAAAATATGTTCTTCGCACTCTTCTTGTTTAAGTCTTATGTACTCTTCTTTTTCAAGATTTGCGTACTTCTCATAACTACTTCTTGCTATAATAGTTACAACACTCTTTTCATCTAATTTAGAAGATGGTAAAACAGAAATGCAGTCATTACCATAAAAGTATAGATTTGATTTTATATCAGCGTCTACAAGGCAAAAGATAGAAAAAAATGTTGGTGATTCTTCAAGTTCATTTACATGTTTAACGTATCTTTTTAGTTTTTTATTCTCTGACTTTAGAAGTACTGTTGTTGTTCTTGGATGCAAAGTTGAGATGATGGCATCGTACTTTTTTATACCTTCATTGCACCTAAGGGCTTTGGCTCCTTCATCATCATAGAGTATCTCTGAGATTTCATCTCTTGTTTTGATTGTTGTGTTGTGAAGCTCTCTTTTTAGCGCGTCTACAATTGCTCTTCCATTTCCTCTTATCNNTTCTAGTTCCATCGAGCATATTTATCATGATTTTTGCATAAATATCAAATGAAGCATCTTCGTATTGAACTTCCGCATAAAAGATTGTAAAGTGTAGAAGTATTTTACGTAAAAGTGGATTTTTGATATATTGCATAACACTTTTTAAAGAACGAGAATCAATATTTGTATAATCCTCTTTTTCTTCTAGAGTTATTTTAGAAGCTTCATAACATTTGTCAAAAAAAGTCTCTAAAACTTCACGTTCATCTTCAAAATACATTTGTAGTTTTTGTTTAAAATCTAAAGATGAGTTTGGAATACCGAACTCCTCTTCATCAAAGTAGAGAGTGTCAAAATCTCCATCATAAGCATAGAGTTCAAACTTCTCTAAAAGATTGTACTTTTTAAACTCTTCATATAAAAACTGTCCAGATGCGAGTGAACCTGAATAGTGAAAACCAACATCAAACATAATCTTTTTGCTCTTAAATGAGTCGATTACTCCTCCAACTTTTGGAAGTCTTTCATAAATAGTTGGAGAGTAACCTTTTTTTTCTAAAAGAAAAGCACATAAAAGTCCACTGAGACCTCCTCCGACTATGGCTATATTCATCTAACCATACCACCACTGATGTTTAAAGTCTCACCAGTTACATAGCTGGCTTTGTCAGCTAGAAAAAAGATACACTCTGCCACATCTTCAGGCTTTCCTATTCTCTTTAGTGGAATCGCCTTTTTCATCTCTTTTAAGTCTAACTCTTTCGTCATCTCTGACTCAATCAGTCCAGGGGCAACAGCATTTACTCTGATTTTATATCTTGCAACTTCCGCTGATAGCGCTTTTGTAAAAGCTATCATCGCACCCTTTGCTGCTGAATAGTTAGTTTGACCAGCATTTCCA
>LGOV01105042.1_pt1 | contig 10785 bp, 5 predicted proteins | sample 469881 | NCBI WGS metagenome assembly LGOV01 (sample SAMN03857199, study PRJNA290197) | marine sediment metagenome | biome: marine cold seep biome; feature: cold seep; material: marine sediment; isolation source: sample #5579, elevator 3A push core 41 containing 12 cm of sediment... ...
TAACAAGAGAGAAAATACATTAAATATTTTCATTTTTCCTGGTTATTAACGCATTAATCGTAAGGGTTTACTTTCAAATACTTGATGACTGTATTAATATTGATGACGAATTATAATAAAAAAACTATTTACCTATGTAAATATGTTTATGACAAATAACATATAGATTTTTTCATTTTTAATTGAAAAACTAGATAATTTTGTACTTGTAAACTAATAAACTATATATAACCATAATTATGGCTTCATTGAGAGAAGATGCGTTGGAATATCACGCATCGGGACGAAAGGGTAAGATCCAAGTAGTACCAACCAAACGACACAGTACACAACGAGACTTAGCACTAGCATACTCTCCAGGTGTGGCTGAGCCATGTTTAGAAATTGAAAAAAATCCTGAAATGGCTAATGAATACACTGCTAAAGGAAATTTAGTAGCTGTAATCTCTAACGGAACAGCTGTTCTAGGGCTAGGAGATATTGGTGCCTTAGCAGGTAAACCAGTAATGGAAGGAAAAGGATTGTTGTTTAAGATTTTTGCTGACATTGATGTATTTGATATCGAAGTTGATACTCATGATGTAGATGCTTTTATCGAGACAGTAAAAAATATTGCACCAACATTTGGTGGAATTAACCTTGAAGATATCAAAGCTCCTGAAGCTTTTGAAATCGAAAGAAGACTAAAAGAGGAATTAGATATTCCTGTTATGCACGATGACCAGCACGGTACTGCAATTATTTCGGCGGCAGCCTTAATAAATTCATGTGAGATTGTTGGAAAGAAAATAGAAGATGTTAAGATTGTAATTAGTGGTGCTGGTGCTGCTGCAATTTCTTGTACACGTTTGTACAAGTCTATTGGAGCTAATGCTGATAATATTGTTATGACTGATAGTAAAGGTATCATTCGTAAGGATAGAGGTAATCTTACAGAGCAGAAAGCTGAATTTGCAACTGATAGGGATATCCATACTTTAGCTGAAGCATTAGTTGATGCTGATGTTTTCATAGGACTTTCACAAGGTAATATTGTTAGTCCAGAGATGCTACTAACAATGGCTAAAGAGCCAATTGTATTTGCTATGGCCAACCCAACTCCTGAGATTGATTACGACTTGGCTGTTAAAACTCGAACTGATATTATTATGGGTACTGGACGTTCTGATACTCCTAACCAAGTTAATAATGTATTAGGTTTTCCTTTCATATTCCGTGGTGCACTTGATTGTGGGGCTAAGAAAATTAATGAGGAAATGAAAATAGCTGCTGTGTATGCTCTTGCAAACCTTGCAAAAGAACCAGTACCAGAGCAAGTTGCCGAAGCTTACAACGAAAAGAGTATCACTTTCGGTAAAGAATATATTATTCCTAAACCTTTTGACCAACGTTTAATAACTGCTGTACCTCCTGCAATTGCAAGAGCTGCTATGGAATCAGGCGTTGCTACCAAACCAATTTTAGATTGGGATAAGTACGAAGAAGAATTATTGGAGAGAATGGGTTGGGAACATAAAATAATCCGTAGAATCCAAAATACTGCAAAATCAGGACCAAAAAGAGTTGTCTTTGCTGAAGGAGATCAAATAAACATCATAAAAGCTGCACAAATAGCTACAGAAGATGGAATGATTACTCCTATATTATTAGGTGATAGAATTAGAATTAATTCTATCATTGAAACTTTGAAATTAGATTTCAAACCTCAAATAATGAATCCAAAAGACTGTAGCCATGATGAAAAAATGGAACTATTCGCTATGGATTTATATGACAGTAGAAAGCGTAAAGGAGTTACCCTTGATGAAGCAAAACGTTTAGTACGCGGCCGTGATTATTTCGCAGCACTAATGGTTAAACACGGTGACGCTGATGTAATGATTTCTGGTTATTCTAGATCTTACCCTAGTGTTCTTCGTCCAGTTTTACACACTATTGGAGCAGAAGAAGGAATAGAAAAAGTTGCTGCTTGTAATTTGCTTCTAACTAAAAAGGGGCCATTATTTTTCTCTGACACTGCAATAAATGCTGTGCCTGATGAAAAAGATGTTGCCTTAATTGGAAAAATGACTGCAAGATTAGCAAAGAATTTTGGTTTTACTCCACGTATGGCATTGTTATCACATTCTAACTTTGGGTCTTCTCAAGAAGAATCTGCAAAAAGAATGGCAAATGCTCTTAAGATCATCAAACAGGAAAATCCTAAATTAATTGTTGATGGTGATGTACAATCTGACTTCGCTATTAACAAGGTTATGATGAAAGAACGTTTTCCTTTCTCTGAATTAGCTAATGAAGGAGCAAACATCTTGATTTTTCCAAATCTTGACTCTGCAAATATTTCATATAAGTTATTGAAAGAGATTGATTCAAGTATTGTTAATATCGGACCTATTATGATGGGACTTAAAAAACCTGTTCATATTTTACAACTTCACTCTAGTGTTGAGGAAATTGTAAACATGATTAGCATTGCTGTAGTTGATGCACAAATGAGAGAAAAGAAATAAAAACCATGATTTATTAGTCAATAAATGGGTGATTTATCATTCTGAATGACTAATAATCAATAATGACTAAGAAAGTTAATTGGACCCAGTTTCAATTAACTTTTTTTTTGCTTCATAAACTATGAATTGAGTACTACACTACCCCATCCCTATATTTATTCTTTTTCGTTAGATATGAAAAATAAAATATATCGTGTATTATTATTCAAACCAATTACAATTCTAAATGACTTAAAAATAAATTGAGTTATATTTTGATTAATTGAGATGAAAAATTAAAATAGGAACTATTTATATCAGTCATTTTGATTTGTGGTTGGTATCACATTTATAAGTTTTCTTTTTAGCATTAAAAAATGCAAAGTAATATGTTTCATTATTATAATAAATAAACATTGAAATGTACCATATCTTCATTATCCAACACCTATATTCTATCTAGGTTTTGTAGGCCATGACACTTGCGATAAAGCGACCTGTTATTACAGTTAATTCTTACACTAAAGAGCGCCTACCACGCACAGTATACCCTTATTGTTTATCAATCAAAAAGAGAAACATAATTTTCTTAAAAAAATGTTAAATAAATGTTAAGGGCTGAGATTTAAATATTTACAGCTATCAATATTTAAATAAAAGTCTTATTTTGGTTATTAATTATTATTAATCCAAAATAAAAATTATGAGAACTAAGATTACTACTGTCTTGTCGTTCCTGTTATTGCTATTTGGATTTTCTGCATTTGCTCAGGAAATACAAGTTAGCGGTAATGTAACATCAAGCGATGACGGGCTCACTATGCCCGGTGTAAGTATAGTGGTTGTGGGTACTACTACTGGTACATCCACTGATTTCGATGGAAATTATAGTATTATCGCAAATCAAGGAGATCAATTACAATTTAGCTTTATTGGCTATGCTACCAAATCTATTACAGTTTCTGGCACGTCTATGAATATTGTATTAGATGTTGATGCAGCTGCTCTGGATGAGGTTATTGTTGTTGGGTATGGAGTTAAAAAGAAAGATATGCTTTCTGGTTCTGTATCTACAGTAAAAGCCGCATTGATAGAAAATGTAGCTGTACCTTCGTTTGAACAAGCATTACAAGGATCAGTTACAGGATTACAGTCTGTAAATTCATCTGGTTCACCAGGTGCGGCATCACAAGTAATAATTAGAGGTATTGGATCCATAAATGGAGAAACACAACCTCTTTATATTGTTGATGGAGTACCAATTAATGTTGATCCTGTTTCACAGTCTACTGATGGAACACTTACAAATCCTTTAGCAAATATTAATTCAAGTGACATAGCTAATGTTACTGTCTTAAAAGATGCTGCAGCAACTTCAATTTATGGTTCAAGAGCTGCAAATGGGGTTATTATTGTAACAACTAAAACAGGTACAACTGGCGAGACTAAGTTTAGACTTAATGCTCAATACGGTGTGTCTAGTAAAACAACATCAAACTTTGAAGTATTAAATTCTTCAGAGTTTGTTGAGTTAATGAAAGAAGCAGAAATAAATGCTGGAGTTGATCCTGCGCAAGCTGCCATCAATGTTGGTACAGATGAAATAAAAACGGATTGGATGGGTGAAGCATTCAATAATTTTGCACCTACAGCCAAAATTGATTTTAGTGCATCTGGAGGTTCAGAGAAAACTAAATATTTTACATCAATAGGTTTGTATGATGTTACAGGAATTGCATTAGGTTCTGATTTGAAAAGATTTTCATATAGATTAAATTTAGATCAAGATGTGAATGACAACATAAAGTTTGGAGCTAAGTTAACAGTATCTACAACAGACCAGAATACTCCACCTACAGAATCGGCATATTTTATATCGCCAGTTGTTGGAGCTTATTTAATGCGTCCAAATGTACCTGCTCGTAATCCTGACGGCTCTCCTTATTTTGATGAGAGTGGTCCTACTGGAGGAGCATCATTTATAGGTGTTGATGCTTATAATGAGAATAATATGAAGACATTGAGATTTATTGGTTCAATGTATGCATCATTCGACTTTTGGAAAGATAGATTAAATTTCAGAACAACATTAGGTGCTGATATGACTGATGTTGATGAAACAAATTGGGATGACCCAAGAAACCCTGGTAATACAGCTGAAACATTAGGAGGTAGAAAAACTCGATCTAATACAAAAAATCAAGTTTGGAATATCTCTAATGTATTAAGCTTTAATGATACTTATAATGAAATTCATTATGTTAGTGCAATGTTAGGGCAAGAAGCTCAAAGTACTGAGTTTAACTCATTCTATGCTTCAGGTGTAGAATTTCCTTCAGTTAACTTACGTACACTAGAGAATAGTGCAAAACCTGAAACAACAACTGGTACATTTAGAGATTGGTCTCTTGTATCTTATTTTGGAAGTGGTACATATTCTTATGATAGTAGATATACTATTGATGCTAGTTTACGTCAGGATGGATCTTCTCGATTTGGAGCAGATAATAGATGGGCTATGTTTTGGGCAGTTGGTGCTACTTGGAAGATTACTAATGAATCTTTTATGCAAGACAATAATCTATTCAATAATCTTCAGTTAAGAGCTTCATATGGTACATCAGGTAATCAACCTGCTGCTTATGCTGAAGGAGGTTATCCAAATTATTATCCTTCACTAGGTTTATATACTTATGGTAGAAACTATCAAGATAAACCTGGTAGTGCTCCTGGGCAAATTGCTAATCCTGATTTAAAATGGGAAAGTTCAAAGAATTTCAATGTAGGTTTTGATGTAGGCATGATGGATAACAGAATTAGAGCTGTTGTTGATTTCTACCAACGAGATACTGAAGACCTTTTATTATTAGTTCCAATTTCATCTACTTCTGGATTTACTACAGCATGGAAAAATATAGGTGCAATTAGAAATAAAGGAGTTGAAATAGAACTTAATTATGATATTTTAAGTAGGACAAGTTCAGATGATTTGTATTGGAGAATAGGAGCCAATGTAACTTTTAACAAAAATGAAATTTTAGAACTTAATAATGATGAGGATATTATTGATGGTACTAAAATAAGAAGAGTAGGAGAAAATTATCAAAGTTTCTACATGACAGAATGGGCGGGTGTAAATACTGCAACTGGTCAGGCAATGTGGCATGATACCGAAGGTAATCTAACTATGAATTATGCTGATGCTGATAGAGCTATTCAAGGTAATGCTGATCCTAAATTCTATGGTGGTGCTAGTACTGAGTTATCATATAAAGGATTTAGTCTAAGTGCATTTTTTAGTTATAATTATGGTAACTTGATATATAACTCAACTTCTAGAATTACAAACTCTGATGGTGCTTTCCATATGTTTAATCAAGGAAGAGATCAATTAGATAGATGGCAAAAACCTGGTGATGTTGCTCATAATCCAAAAAGAGTTAAAGGTAATTCTTCTCAATCAAATCAGATGTCAACACGTTGGTTAGAAGATGGCTCATTTTTAAGATTGAAAAATGTTACACTATCTTATGACCTTCCTAGAGAATGGACAAATAAGGTAAAGTTAGGAAGTGCAAGATTATATTTACAAGGTCAGAACCTTTATACATGGACAGAATATTCTGGTTTAGATCCTGAACAAGCATTAAACGGTACTTCATGGTTCGTGTATCCAAATGCTAAGACCTTTACATTTGGTTTAGACGTTTCATTCTAATAAAATTAAGAACAGATGAAAAAAATATTATATAGTATAATTTTAGGAGGGGTTATTCTCACAGGATGTTCGAAAGACTTCTTAGAGAAAACGCCTGAATATGCACTAGAAACTTCACAAGCAATATCTAATATAGATGATGCTGAAGTAGCAGTTAATGGTATGTATAGTGCATTATTGAGCTCTGATTACTACGGACGTAACTTTATGGTTGTTCCTGATGTAATGGCTGATAACACAAGAATTTCTGCAGATAATTCAGGAAGGTTTCTTACTGAATATCAATATTCAATTATTGCAACTTCTGGTAATCCAAGACTGATGTGGAATATTTGTTATGATGCAATTGATAGGTCTAATAATATATTAGGTGCTATTGATAATTTAAATGCGAGTACTGAAGAAAAGAACAGAGTTAAAGGAGAAGCACTAATGATGCGTGCCTTTGTTCATTTTGATTTAGTAAGAATGTATGCTCAACCATATAATTTATCTGATGCAGCAACAGCTGATGGTGCTGATGGTAATGGTGGTCATCTTGGTGTTCCATATATGTTAAAATCTGAGATTGGCACTCCTGCAAGAGAAACTGTTAATGTTGTTTATACTAACATCATTTCTGATTTAACTGAGGCAGAAACTCTTCTTCCTGTAGTTAATCCTAAAGGTGTAAAATTTAGATTTCATAAGATGGCAGCTAAGGCAATGTTAGCAAGAGTTTATCTTTATAAAGATGATTTTGCAAATGCTAAGAAGTATGCAGATGAAGTTGTAAACTCAGGCGTATATCCATTAGTTCCTTCCGACCTATATGTTGATAGTTGGAGTGTTAGAGCTTCAGATAGGTCAGAAACTATATTTAGTTTGAGCTTTTTGTTAACTGATTATCCTAGCACAAATGCATTAGGATACATTTATCTTCCAGAAGGTTATGGTGATCTATTTGCGACACAAGATATAATTGACAAATACGATGCAGGTGATATTAGATTAGGTCTATTTTATCAACTTGGAAATGATTGGGTTGTAAACAAATATCCAGGACGAGATGGTACTCCAGGTCTAGATGACTCTCCAGTTATTCGTTCTTCTGAAATGTACTTAACAATTGCAGAGGCTGCAGCAAAAGGTGCAGGGACAACTACCGAAGCTCTAGCTGCTTTGAATAAAGTATATAAAAGAGCAAATCCTGATGCTGCTGATATAAGTTTATCAGGTCAAGCTTTAATTGATAGAATTATTGAAGAGCGTTCTCAGGAATTAGCATATGAAGGTCATCGAATTTTCGATTTGAATAGAAATAAGAAGAGTTTAGATAGAGTAGACATTACTACACCTGACGTTGTTAGCCATATTTCGTATCCAAGTACGGAGTTTATTTGGCCAATACCTCAACGTGAGATTGATGTGAATTCTAATATGATTCAAAATAAAGGATACTAAAAAAAGAGATTATGAAAATATTATATAAATTATTAACATTATCACTTCTCTTTGGTGTAATCACATCTTGTGAGGAAAAAAATAATGTTTACGAAGGTCAGTCTTTTGCAATGTATGAAAAGACTTATTATTCTGCGACTGAGAGCTCTGGTGAAATTATTGAAGTACCAGTTTTCTTGAATATCGCTAATGGAAAACACGATTCCAAAGTTACTGTTGCCTATACTATTACTTCTGATACAGGAGTTGAAGGAGTAAACTATGTAATTATTGATGATAAAAGTGAATTTAGTTTCGAGCCGGGAGTATATAAAGATGCTATTAAGGTTCAAATTATTGATAATACTGATGAAGATGGTGATAAAGTTTTAGACATTGCCATAACTACTTCTTCTAATACTAGTATAAATATTGGCACACCTGGACCAACACCGACTTTAAAAAACACAACTCTTGTTATTATTGACGATGATTGTGCATTAAAAATCAATGAGTTTGTTGGAACACCTGCCGGTGTAGAATGGTGGGGATGGAGCCCAATACTACAAGTAGGTTCAGGTCCTTATTCTAACGGAATAAACTTTACCCTTGTTGATACTCCTGATAATATTGAGGATAAATTAGGCCATTATATGGCTGAGAATTTTGGGAATTCTGGAATGGTAGCTGAATGGGGTGAGACAACTACTACTACATATCCTATTAAGATGGTTCTTGATTATACAGATCCAACAACTCCAACAGTAATGTTTGAAACTAATCCAGATGCTGAAATCAGACCATATCATGGGGTGCTAGGCGATCAAGATGTACAGGTACTAAATATTACTTTAGATGGAGAGTATGCTTATGGTATGATTTATACGCAAAGCGATAAAGATTTGAGTACATTTTCTACATGTAACAACACATTGCATTTTGAATATAGCTGGGTTGTTGCCGTTGGTACTGGAGATTTTCAAGATTTCGGTGGAGGAGATGGAATGTGGCCAAAAGCTGTTGATTTAACCTTTGAATAAAAAATCTATTATGAAAAAAATATTAAGTTATATATTATTAGGAGGGGTAATAGCTTTTTCTTCTTGTGAGAAGAAAGAGGTTAATTACACTCCAAAAAATTACGCCCCTGCACCAAGTGTTAGTGCTACTGTAGGAGTAGTAGCAGATAGTACAGCAAATATTGAATTTAATGCTGATAATGTAGGTAAAGTATATTATGCCCTTGTTACAAAGCAAAATTCTGAGATTACTGCCGAAGAAATAATTGAAAAAGACGTTCTTGGAGCAACAGAAAATGATGCTTTAGTAATTCCTGAAGGAGCAGGAGCTTTTGGATACATGTTTAAGGACTTAGTACAGGATACAGATTATTTTATGTATTATGTTAGTGGAAGTCCTGATGGAGAATATCAAAAAGTAGTTACGGAAACTACTTTTTCTACATCGGATATCCATGCGCCTGTTTTTCTTGGTGGAGAATCAAATCCACCATTCCAAGCTTATCCAGTTGATATTAATCTACCTCAAGTAGAGCTACAGTTTGATGAACCAGTAATTTATGATGGAGTAAGTTCTGTATTTATTACTTTTTACTTTAGTGGAATTCAAGTAGAAATACTTCCTGCTGATATATCAGCAGATGGATCAAAAGGTATCATTAACTTACAAAGTGTATTGCCACTTATCTATGGTGATTTTGTAATTGTTGAAGTACCAACAGAAGGTACTTTTGCTGATGCTGTAGGTAATTTAGCTGCTCCAATAGTCGGGTTCCAACATTATTTTAGAGCTAGATTTGAGAATGATTTAGAAATCATGTCTGCTTTCATCGGTACAAATGATTATACTATTTTAAGAAACGGAGGAGGTTTTGATTCTGGACAAGTAGATGTTGTAACTAAAGAAGGTGATGACAACGTTGTAATTATGTCAGATTACATATTTGGAAATGTGAATCTGGAATTTATTTTCAACCTAGACGTTGGATTGATTGATTTTCAAACACTTGACACAGGTTGGTACTATGATACTGATGCTGGTGGTTTTGTATTTGGTGAAATAGAGGATCCATCTATTCAAGGTGCAGTTTTATATGTACCTGTTCCAACAAACTTTGCACCTGGATATGCAGGAGCGTTCGACACTGATGCTGGTCAGTTTGTAGTTGAGCTTGAACTTGTAATACAAGGCTTTGGAACATTTGGTGTATTTACACATCAATTCCAAAAAGTAGTAGAAGCTCCAATTATGGACTCTAGCACTTCTAAAACTAATAATTCTTTATCAAAATTAATTTTTAAAGCTTATTAATATATTATTAAGCCGCCGTTTACTCGGCGGCTTATTTTTTATATAAAGCAGCAAATTATTCCCCTAATTATCAATATATAAGAATATCAGATGAACCTAGCATAAGCAACAATTTCTAAAACAAGAAAATGAAATACATGCGAACACAATCTGACCTTTGAAAAACAAATTGAAACAGATGAACCGAGCATGAGCAATAATTTTCTAAAACAAGAAAATGAAATACATGCGAACACCATCTGACCTTTGAAAAACAAATTGAAACAGATGAACCGAGCATGAGCAACAATTTCTAAAACAAGAANNAAAAACAAATTGAAACAGATGAAAAAACTATTAACCTATATAGTCGTTTTTATTGTTTTTGCTTCATGCTCAAATAATAATACAACTGAGATACCACCAAATGCTCAAAATGAGTATGATTTTTTAATAACAAAAAATCTTAAGTTAGGAAAACCAACACCTGAAAAACTATTACCTATAAAAAAAGATATTAGAACTTACTTTAAGAAATTAGGGAAAAAGTCAGACGATTTATTACAGTGGGAAGAAAGAGGTCCAAATAATGTAGGAGGCCGTACAAGAGCAATAATGTTTGACCCCAATGATATATCACATAAAAAAGTATTTGCTGGAGGTGTTTCTGGCGGACTTTGGTATAACAATGATATCACAAATGTAGAATCATCATGGGTAAATATCGACGATTTTTGGACTAGTCTTGGCGTAACATGCATTACTCATGACCCAAATAATACTCAAGTATTTTATGTTGGAACTGGAGAATCTAGCGCGAGATCTACACGTGGTGGAGGATTATGG
>LGOV01021816.1_pt5 | contig 10773 bp, 11 predicted proteins | sample 469881 | NCBI WGS metagenome assembly LGOV01 (sample SAMN03857199, study PRJNA290197) | marine sediment metagenome | biome: marine cold seep biome; feature: cold seep; material: marine sediment; isolation source: sample #5579, elevator 3A push core 41 containing 12 cm of sediment... ...
TTATTTTTTTCATTTCTTTTTCAGTTACTATATTTATTTTATTTAGCATTTTAATATGAGCAATACTTCCTAAAATATCATATTCATACAATATATAATCAAATGTAATAGAATTATTATATCGATCAAGAAGTTTTGATGATTCCTTATTAAATCTTCCACTCCATAATTTCATAGCTACTTCCCCTTCAAATTCATCTTCATCATTGCATTAATTTTAAAAGGCAAACTATAAAGATTAATAAATCCTTCTGCATCATGATGACTAAAAAACTCACTTTTACCAAATGACGAAATACTTTCTTCAAATAATGCATACTCTGATTCCATTGCCATTAAAACAACATTCCCTTTATATAATTTCATTTTAACTATGCCATTAACATTTTCTTGTGTTCCATCAATAAATAAATCTAACGATTCTCTTAATTTATTAAACCAAATACCCTCATAAACAAGTTCTGCATATTTTTTTGATATAGTTTCTTTAAATTGATACGTTAATTTATCTAATGTTAATCTTTCTAATTCACTATGAGCCTGCATAAGTATAGTCCCACCAGGCGTCTCATAAATACCTCTTGATTTCATACCTACCAATCTGTTTTCTAATAAATCTACTACACCAATAGCATGATTCCCACCAATAATATTTAATTTCTTTAATAACTCTTTAGGTTTCATATTTTTACCATTAAGTTTTATAGCCTCGCCTTTTTTAAATTCTATAGTTATAGATTCAGCTTTATCACTAGATTCTTCAAGTGTTTTAGACATCATAAGTATTTTTTTATAATCAACTTCATTTGCGGGATTTTCAATATCTCCACCTTCATGACTAATATGCAAAATATTTCTATCTCTTGAATATATCTTTTCTTTTGTAGCAATAATCTCAATATTATTATTATTTGCATAATCAATAGCATCTTCTCTTGATTCAATATCCCAAATTCTCCATGGTGCTATAACACTAATACTAGGATCTAACGCAGCAATTGATGCTTCAAATCTAACTTGATCATTTCCTTTTCCTGTACATCCATGAGCAATATATTTCGCACCTTCCTTATGGGCTATTTCTACTAATTTTTTGCTTATCAAAGGTCTAGCTAATGAAGTCCCTAATAAATACTTTCCTTCATAAACAGCATTTGCTTTAATGGCTTTAAAAACATAATCTTTAACGAATTCATCTGTTACATTCTCAACATAAGCTTTAATAGCACCTGATTTAATAGCTTTTTCTTCAATACCTTCAAGTTCATCATCTTGACCAACATTAATACAAGCTGCAATTATCTCAAAATCATAATTTTCTTTAATCCATGGTATTATTATTGAAGTATCAAGTCCTCCCGAATAAGCCAAAACTAATTTTTCTTTCATTTTCTACACCTTCCTTTCTAATTTAAACAAAAAAAACTCCATCTCATTTAGAGACGAAGTTATTCGCGGTTCCACTCTAGTTAAAATTCAAATAATTGAATTTTCACTCTTAAATCTATAACGCAGATAACACGGATTACTATACTTAATTTCTAATAATCAATTCATAAGCTCTCTTCATATACTTCTAGTTACTAGACTCACACTCTACTCTAGCTCGCTTTAACATCAAAATATACTACTCTCTTAATCAAAAAGTTTTTTATTAATTGCTAGTATATTTGCTATAGAATAAAATGTCAATCTTTTTTTGAATTTTTATTCACTGCAGAGTATATTTATACAGAAAATGTTAATTAGATCTACTCAGTATATTTTTAAAGATAGGTCTATCTCCATTCATTTTAAAATCTAAGTTACTATTATAAACAAAATTATCCGGATTTTGATCTATTGTATCTAATATTGTTATAAGTCTTGTTATAAATTCTCTTATCTTTAATTTATTAATATCCACTTTATCCTTATGATAAGTATATAACACCCAATTTTTTAATGATTCATCCGTAATTTTTATCTCAGTATTGAATGCTTTTTTATAGATCATAACTACTTTTTCAGTAATAGAAATATAATCTTTAATCTCAATATCTTTTAACATCACAATTGGCTGTCTAATATCTACTAATCCAGATTTATATGAGTCAATTGCATTTCCTAATCTTTGACTTAAAGCTAAATTACTTCTAAAGCCTTTTTCTTCATTATTCACTATCTCCTCAGTTCCAGACAATAAAAACATAGTGTTTACTAAATCACCTGATACCGTTAAGTCAATTAAATATTTTAAATTTTCATATGCATTTTTTCTAATATCTGACCTCTCATTAATCAGCAAATCAATTTCATCAATAACTATAACCAATCCATTATATCCTAATAGATCAACTAGTTTTGAAAATGCCTTTAAAAAATCTAATGTATTACTTTTATTTACAAAACCAATAACATTAAATTTAGTTTTAATATCATACGGAATATTTTTCTCTCCACTTAACCATTCACTAATCACAGCTACCATTTCAATATCATTTTTTATTTTACTTCTAATATAATTTAATAGAGCCCTTGCAAAAGTCTCATTATATTTTTGCATAATTTTAATAACTTTATTTATCTCATTAGTTGATTGCATTTTATCAGGTGCATTTTTTAAATTATCAATCCAAATATCAAATATATTGTCAAATGATGCTAACCCTTCTTTATTTTTAACAAACAAATTATGCATAATATAATAATAAAAATCATCTAATTTGTTCATTCTAAATACTCTATCAATCTGTAAAAAAGATACAACAAAATCATCTCTTAATGCTATCTCTTTAAAAGCATTTATAAGAAATGTTTTGCCAGTTCCGTAATTACCTAAAATTACTTTAACACTACCAATTCCCATATTAAGATTATCTAAATTTCTTTTAAATTCATCAACTTCTAAATCTCTTGAAATAATAATATCTTCTATATAATTTTTAGGAACTCCACCATTTTTTAATGCGTTTATAATAATTCGTGCATCAACATTATTAATAATCAAATCTCACCTTCAATCTATTTAATATACTAATTTTATCATAAAATATACATAATGTTAACACAATGATTACAAAAAAATATTGCCATTTTACTGACAATATTTCTATTTTTATTTTTTAGTTGCTTCAATTGCAACTTTTGCTAAAATTTCTGTAGGATCAATCGTATCTTTTAATAATCCCATCTCTCTAAAAATAATTGGTAATTCTGTACAACCTAAAACAAATTTAATATTTTCATCTTTTTGAGCATCATTAATAAGATTAATAAATTCTTCTTTATAATAATTATTAATACCTTTTTTATAATTATATATTGATTTCATTATCATTTCTCGACTATCCAAATTAGGAACTACAACATTAATTCCATATTTTTTAAAAATATTTTGATATACTTCTGATTTATATGTTCCTGTAGTTGCTAACAAATATACTTCCTTATATCCATTAGAATCAATTACTTTTGCTGTCTCTTCAATCATGTTAATAAAAGTATAATCAATATGATTATGCAAAGCATCAATTTTTTCTTTTATTTCTTTATAGAAATAATGTGCTGTGTTACAAGGCATAATCAATATATTTGCTCCTGCATCAATCAATTTTGAAGCTGTTTTAGATATCTCAGAAACGGGACTTTGACCATTATCATTAATTGCTTTTGATCTATCAGGAATCATAGTATTGTTGTCAATAATAATATGTGCATGCTCCTGATCTGAATTAGCATTAGTATTTAATATTATTTTATTAAATAAATCTACAGTTGCCATAGGCCCCATCCCACCAATTATTCCAATAATTTTTTCATTTTTTATCATGACACTTCACTTTTTATTTCTGTTAATTCGTTTTCTGTTGCAGCAATAATAACTGCACATGATGCGTCACCTATTACATTTACAGATGTTCTTGCCATATCTAATATTCTATCAATTCCTGCAATAAGAACAAGTCCTTCTAATGGTAATCCTACAGATTGAAGTACTAAAGTCAACATAATAAATCCAGCTCCAGGAACTCCAGCAGTACCTATAGATCCCAAAGTAGCTGTTAAAATAATTGTCACCATTTGAGCAGCAGATAACTCTATTCCATAAACTTGTGCTAAGAAAAGCGCACAAACACCTTGATATAATGCAGTTCCATCCATATTTATTGTAGCACCTAAGGGTAATACGAATGAAGATATTTTTTCAGACACACCTAAATTTTCTCTTACCGATCTAATTGTAACAGGTAAAGTACCTGAAGAACTTGTAGTACTAAATGCTGTTACGGCAGCAGGAGCAACACCTTTAAAAAATTTAACTGGACTAATATTTGCAAATATTTTTACAGCTGTTGAATAAGTAACTACTGCATGAATTATACATCCTAAATAAACAGCAAAAATTACCATACTAAGCGGTTTTAAAACATCCATTCCATATTGTGAAACTACTGGAACTATTAATGCAAATACACCATATGGTGCTGCTTCCATAATAAACGCAGTAATTTTATACATAATTTCTGCTAAACTATCAAAGAAATTAACAAATGGAGCTGATTTTTCTTCTGGTATTACCGTACATCCAACACCTAAAAACAATGCAAATGCAATAACTTGTAAAATATTTCCATCAACTAATCCCTTTAATGGATTTCTCGGAATAATATTTAACAATGTATTAATTATTGATGGTGTTTCAACCGCTTTTGCCGCAGCATCTACCGGAATAATTAATCCTGCTCCTGGCTTTATAATCATTGCTAACATTAAACCAATAGTTACTGCTATAGCAGTTGTAATAAGATAATAAACTAAAGTCTTTCCACCAATTCTACCTAATGATTTAGGATCACCAATACTTGCTGCACCAACAACAAGCGATGAAAATACAAGCGGAACAATAATCATTTTAATCATATTAATAAATAATGTTCCAAACGGCTTAATATATGTCTGTGCAATATCTGGCGCACCTTGTAAAAACATACCGACAATAATACCTGAAATAAGACCAATAAAAATTTTTGTTGTAAGTTTCATTTTTTTCACTAAACTTCCTCCTCTTTTTCTCTAAAATTTAATATTTCCCACTAATTATATTATAAATTATTAAAGACTATAAAAGACTATAAAAGACATAATATTCAAACAATTCGCTATTATTTATTAATTTATATTTTCACTAATAATAATACTACTTTCAATAAATTTTTTAATACTAATTTTACCATTTTTACCTGATTTCTTACTTATATAATTCATCTCATTTCTTAACTCTTCAATATCAAATAATCTATTAGAATATTCTTCAAATATTGGATTCATAAAATCTTCATTTCCAAGATACGCCATAGACTTAAAAGCTTTAGTAATAACTCTTCTAATACGCTTTTTTATCAAATAAACTTGTTTTTTATCATTACTATTCACTAACGCTTTATACATATCTGATAAAGTATATTCACCATTATTAGATTTCACCCATAAAACTGCTTTAATTAAATCTTCACAACCTGTTACACCAATAATCCCTAGTTTACTATATAAATTTCTAATATTATGATTATTAAACATTATTCTATCTTCATCTGATTCTATTCTAACAGTTTTATTTAATACAGATATTATATTTTCGACTTGATATATTTTATTTTTCATTTCTCTATATTCTATCAATTTATTTATTATCGTTACTACTTCTATTACATTAATTGGTTTAGTTATAAAAAATTCGATTTTTTCTTTATACGCTTTAGCAATCATTTCTTTATCAGAGACTTCTGAAATCATCACAATTAATGGATTATATTCTTTTTTTATTTCACGTATAATTTCTAATCCATCTCTATCTGGTAAAAGATAATCAAGTAAAACTATGTCCGGCTTTTGACTAATTATTTCTTTTATTCCTAATCTAGCATTTAATTCATACCCTACTAAAAAATCTTGAAAATATTGATTTACAATATCTTTAAGTATATTTACAATACTAATATCATCATCCACTATAAAGATTAATTTCATCACTATCATCCTTTCTTAAAACTTCACCTTTAGGTATTTCTATAATAAATTTTGTACCCTTATTGCTAGATGATTCAACTCTAACACTTCCATTAAAATTTTCTGTTACAATACTTTTAACATGTGATAACCCCAACCCAGTCGACATTTTTCCAGTTTCTTTATCATATTTTGTTGTATATCCAAACTTAAAAATTATTTCTTCTTTTCCTTTTTTTATACCTTCACCTGAGTCTTTTACTGTAAATACAATATTTTCACCTAAATTAACACTGATTCTAATCTCTCCATATGAATCAATTGCATCTATACTATTAATAACTAAATTACCTAAAATCGAAATAATTGAATAAAACTTATCCGTTATAAATAATTCATTATACTCAGTAAATACTTCAATTTTCTTATTACTAAGCTGTATCAAATCTAATACACTATCTTTAACTATTGACAATATATCTTTTATGCTCATATATCTAATATTTGTATCCATAGTAAAAATAGAATTCATCGATGCAATAACTCTTAAATAATCTTTCTTAATCTCATGAATATCTTTAGCTATTTTAAGCATTGGTACTTTAATTTCATCATTTTCAATTGAATCATAACAATGATGTGCATATGCTACCGTTTTTTCTATATCATTTCTTGATTTATTTAAAATAAAAAGTTCTGTCTTTAATTTTGAAATAAAAACAATAATTTCTCTATAATATTTTTCGCGTTCATTTTTCTTAATTCCATTATAATGATGCTTAACAATATAATAAGCAACTAAAGTTGAAATAGTCCTTATTGCGCCAACTATCACAATTGTAACAATTAACTTATTAAAATCAGAAATTTGCCATGCTTTTCTTATTGAAGCTTCAATTATATTAGGAACCGAGTCACATATCCATAAACTCAAAAAAAAGTTAAATGGTTTATTAATATAATTTCTTACTTCTAAAATTTCAAAAAAAATTCCAAAAAATAAATAATAAAATAATACCGGTATATATTTTATTACTACTTCAATAAAAGGCATATTACTTCCTAGATAAAATACTAACGTTCTAAAAACGAAAGTTGAAATTCCGACAGACATAGTTATCATAATCACATTATAATTATCAAAATATATTAAAAATAGAGACATAAAAAACACAGCTAAAGTAAGCCTAAATCCAATATTAAATGGGCTAATATAAAATTGACCCATAAAAACTGAAATCATACTAATAATAAAAATGTTTCTAAATTTTTGATTATTACTAATTATTTTCACTCTATTCACCTTCACCATTAAAAGATACCCATTTAATTATATCATATATAAATCATAACCATTAAAAATATTATTAACATTAATATTGTAAAATACTCATTATTAATATATTATAATTTTAGACTTTAAAAAAATAGGAGGAAATATGGGAGTATTATTTGGTACCGATGGAGTACGCGGAGTTGCAAACATAGAGTTAACAAATGAATTGGCATATAAATTGGGTAAATATGGATCACATGTTATTACAAAAGGGAAAAAGAAATCAAAAATATTAATTGGAAAAGATACAAGGATTTCAGGTGATATGCTTGAATCTGCTATTATTTCAGGTATATTATCTTCAGGTATTGATGTTATTCAAATTGGTGTTATACCAACACCTGCAATTGCTTATTTAGTAAGATATTTTAATGCAGATGCTGGCATTATGATTTCAGCTTCACACAATCCTGTTGAATTTAATGGCATTAAATTTTTTAATAGTGAAGGATATAAGTTATCTGATGAAGTTGAAAATAATATTGAGGAATATATTATTGGAGACAAAGAATTAAATCACATCCAATCTGGAACAGAAATCGGAAGAAAAACATCTAATAATGAATGTATTAATATTTATAGTAATTACGTTAAAAAAACAATTGATTTTCCATTAAATAATTTAAAAGTTGCTTTAGATTGTGCAAATGGAGCTGCTTCTACTGTTGCGCCAATGACTCTTAAAAGTCTTGGAGCAGAAGTAATAGTAATTAATAATAAGCCAAATGGTCTTAATATTAATGTTAACTGTGGATCTACTTATCCTGAAGCTATTCAAAATTTAGTTTTAGAAAGTAATGCTGATATTGGTTTAGCTTTTGATGGAGACGCTGATAGATTAATAGCAGTTGATGAAAAAGGTCAAATAGTTGATGGTGATAAAATAATGGCTATCTGCGGTAATCATTTAAAAGATAAAAATGCTTTAAAAGATAATACTATTGTATCAACAGTTATGAGTAATATTGGATTTGATATTTCTCTAAAAGAAAATAATTTAAATACTGTTAAAACTTGTGTAGGCGACAGATATGTTCTAGAAGAAATGAAAAAAAATAACTACACACTTGGCGGAGAACAATCTGGTCATATTATTTTCTTAGAACATAACACTACAGGTGACGGACTATTATCAGGAATTCAGCTAATTAATGCTATGCTTGATTCAAATAAAAAATTATCAACACTTGCTAGTATTATGACTAAATATCCTCAAATCTTAATTAATGCGAAAGTAAGTAATGAAATTAAACATAATTATAAATCTGATCAAGAAATTACTAAAGAAATTGATAGAGTTACTAAATACTTTGAAGGAAAAGGTAGAGTACTTATTAGACCTAGTGGCACTGAACCTTTAGTTAGGGTAATGATTGAAGGAAAAGACACAGATGAAATTAAAAAGCATGCAGAAGAACTAGTAAAACTAATTGAACACAGATTAAATTAAAGACACAAAAACATCTATAATCTAAAATATAGATGTTTTTTTATTTTAAATATATTTACTTAAATCTATAGGTAATATATCCTTTATAATCTATCTGATTAATACTACTGTCGTTATTTAACCGATTAATTATTAAATCAATATCATTACATTTTCTTGAATTTAAAAATGTTTTAATTTCAAATTGATTCATAGGATGTCGTTTTATAATACTTAATATTGCTTCGTAATCATCTTTAACATCACTTTTAAACCCAACTGAAATTAAATTCTCAATAGAAATTCCACCTAATATATTAATTGCATTATCCATAACATTAGAATCAATTGCTTTTACATACTCTTCAGCAGGCGGTCTTATTGATGTATTTAGATATAATCTATCATATTTAATTTTACTAAGTAAAGATTTAAATTTTAGTAAAGATTCATTATTTGAATTATATTCATCTAAAAGCATTATTTCAATCCAAAGTTGACCCTTAAATTTTTTTGAAAAATCTATTAATCCATTATATACTTCATCAAATTCTAATTTAGCATACGGTCTATTTATACTTTTAAAACTTTTTTCGTCATAAGCATCAAATGATGGTAAAACAATATCTGCAAACTCTAATTCACTTTGAACTATTTGATTAGATAATAATGAACCATTTGTTATAACTACTACTGGCTTATCCGTTAATTCTTTTATTTTTAATATAAGTTCGCCAAGTTTCAAATATAAAGTAGGTTCACCTTCTCCAACAATTGTGATTACATCAAATTCAAACCCACTCTTTAAATAAGCTTTAAGTTCATTTATTATTTCGTCAACTTTATAAAACTCACTTCGCTTATTTACTAATTTATCCGTTCTTCCAAGTTGACAGTATATACATGAATAATTACACGTTTTTTTTGGTATAGGACTAATCCCTAATGATATTCCTAACCTTCTCGATGGAACTGGACCATATAAAAATTTAAATTTATTCATCTTTTCTCCCATTATTAATAAATATTTTTTTTAAATATATTTACTTCCCTCTCTAACACTTAATTTAGATAAATTTGTATTTTTAATAAATTTTATAACTTCTTCTTTATTTGTTTTTGAATACTGTCTTAATGCCCATCCAATCGCTTTATCAATAAAAAATTCATTTGTATTAAGATTGTTTCTAATGATTTGAAAAAGTCGTTCTTTATCCGTATTCTCTTTATAATTAAGTTGATAAATAATTAAAGCCCGTTGCAACCATATATTACCTGATTCTTGCCATTTTTTTTGATATTTATCAATTACATCTTTATTATTCTTGAATATTTCACCTACTAGATGACTTGCAATCATATCGACTGTATCCCACCAAGATTTATTAGTAATTATATATTCTATTATTAATAAATCATTAACTGTTAAATATTTCTTTTTCTTTTTAAGAAAATCAAGATATATATACTGAAATTCACGTTCTTCCAAATTCCAAATATCTACTATATCTTCCTTAATATTTACAATTTCAAAATCACCATATTCTTTAATAAATTTTTTTGAAATTTTTCTTCTTTCAGTAGCATTAATGCCTAAAAACTTAAAGTTATTTCGCATATATTTTCCCATAGACAAAGCTAATTCATAATCTCTATTTTTTTTGAAATACATTTCGAATTCAACAATAAATGCACTCATTATAACCTTGAACTTTCAACTAATTTATTTAACAAACCCAACAATCTTTCTTCATCAACTTTATCAAATCTGTTTAGTATTGGACTGTCAATATCTAACACCCCTAATAATAAATCATCTTTAAACATTCTAATAACTATTTCACTTTTTGATATTATATCACATGATATATGACCAGGAAATTCACATACATTAGGCACAATATAATTAGTTTTATTCCTTATAGCACTTCCACATACGCCTTTACCAATTTCAATTCTACTAACAGCCGGTTTGCCATAAAAAGGACCCAGTACTAATTCATTATTTTTTAATAAATAA
>LGOV01011524.1_pt2 | contig 10748 bp, 7 predicted proteins | sample 469881 | NCBI WGS metagenome assembly LGOV01 (sample SAMN03857199, study PRJNA290197) | marine sediment metagenome | biome: marine cold seep biome; feature: cold seep; material: marine sediment; isolation source: sample #5579, elevator 3A push core 41 containing 12 cm of sediment... ...
CCAAACCTTGAGCTAGAAAACCCAACTCAGTGCGCTACAGCTTATGGTAGCTACATGTGGGCATACAAGGCTGAAGGCGGCATGGAAACATGTCAAGAGTGTCACATGGAGAAAAGTGGTCTCGGCCACAAGATCCTCAGCTACAGTGACGAGACAATGGCAGAGATGGCTGTTGACTTCCACGTTGAGGGCTATGTATCACAATGGCTCGACGGCAGCACATTGAAGCCAAAAGCTGTTATTAAAGTCAAGATGGTGAACCGCACAGGCCACGCAATCCCTGATGGCTGACCGACCCCTAACCGACTGGTTCTGTCGGTAAAAGCGGAAACTGAAGAAGATGATGAGTTATTTGAAGAAGAAGTAATCTACATGCCAACACCTAAATTGATGGCACGTGGCAACAACATGGGTCGTGGTCCCTACGAGAAGAGTTCAATCCTCGAAGATACAGGCCTCGCTCCAGGTAAAGAAGTAGAAGAGCGTTTTGACATTTTCTACCCTGTTATTGAGGGTGACGATGGCAAACAAGTTGCTGAAGAGCGCGAGATGGACGTAACTGTTGAGCTCTGGTACAAGCCTTTCGGTACCATGTCAGGTGCAGTACTATGGCGCGAGTGGGAAGAGACAATTAGCCTTGATAAAAAAGCTAAGGCGACCACCTACCGTTCAGGTAACGCAAAGTAACACGCTCCACTAAGTACGCTAAAAAGGGACAGTCTGAAAAGACTGTCCCTTTTTTTATGCCCCATTTGGATAATAAATTTGACACGATTAAAACAAGCGTTTAAATTGCGCGTATGAATTATCTCGAGCTACCATGCTACACAAAAACACAACTAAAGATCATCGACACCGCAGAGCACCTGTTTGCCTGTCATGGCATTCACTCCACAACACTACGTATGATCACCAGCGCTGCCAAGGTGAATCTCGCAGCGGTGAACTACCACTTTGGTAACAAAGAAAAGCTGATTCAAGCGGTTCTCTTACGGAATTTAATCCCCCTCAATAATGAACGCCAACAGCAACTTGATCGCGTCTTACACGAGGCAGAAATAAAGTGTCAACCGGCGAATACCAAACAGATACTTCACTCCTTCATTATGCCAACGATCCTTTTTGCCAGAAGAAATGTAGCGTGCAAAGACTTCATGACCATCGTTGCCACCTTGATGATTAATCCAAACAACGAATTCCGCCAACTTTTTAACTCTCTTATGACTCCGTTGCTAAATCAACTGGTTCAAGCATTATCAGCCACCCTCCCCAACATTTCACCGAGCACCCTGAATCTACGCTTACAATTCACAATTGGCGCCATGATCTTTTCGATGCGCGAAATTGATATCCCGCTAACAGATCAACATCTTGATACCGATATTAATCTGTTGATCACAGAGATCACATCGTTTGCTAGTACGGGAATGGAACAACCATGAAATTCGGACTATTAATCATCATATCAACATTACTGCTCTGTGGTTGCGGTTCATTAACCACCAAGGGATCAATTGATCATGCTGACATCTCAACATCTCCTTACCGAAATCTCCAACAGGAACAACTCGGTAACAAGGAGCTGTGGTGGCATCAATTTAACGACCCACAACTCAATAATTTAATTGAGCAACTGTTTCGATCCAATATGACGCTACGCGTTGCGGATGCACGGTTAAAAGAAGCGCGGGCGAATCTGCAGATAAGTAACTCAGAATTACTGCCGTGGCTCAATATCAATGGCAGTGCAGAACGCAAACGAACACCAAGCACTTTAAGCGATGCCACGGGTAACAACCATACCCTACAGGCGATTATGGGTTATGAGATAGACCTGTGGAATAAACTTGGTTCTCAACGCGATGCAGCACAGTCTTTACTCCAATTCAGTGACGCCGAAGTAGATGGGCTATATCTCAGCTTAACCGCTCAATTTACCACTCTTTATTTCTCCTACCAGCAGCAACAACAGCACTATGAAATTGTTAAAAGACAGTTGGCGTTACGGAAAAAATATCTTAAATTTATCCGCACTCGCTATCAACAGGGGCTTGAACAATCACGCCAGATTTATACAGCTGAACAGGCTGCTGATTTAGCCATGAATGAAGTTCAAATCCTCGAAATACAGCTCAACAGCAGCGAACACGCCATGGCACTACTATTAGGAATCCGTCGCCATAAATTGACCATAAAAGCACCCACACCTATCAATACTGTCAGGATTGAACAGAATATCGGCATACCGGCGGATCTCATTCTGCGCCGACCTGATGTCGTTTCAGCGTGGAACAAATTTTATGCGGCGGATGGCCAACGTGCTGCAGCGATTGCAGAGCGTCTGCCAACCATCTCACTGCAAGCCAGTATGGGTCTTTTGCACAACACTCTTGGATCAACCACAATCAACGATCTTTTTTGGTCTCTCGCTGCTAACGCACTCCAGCCTATTATCGACGGAGGTAAGCGCCGTGCAGTGATCAATAAAAATGAGGCGATTGTCGAGCAACGCCAGTATGAAGCACTTCATACTCTGCTTACTGCAGTGTATGAAGTGGAGGATCTGCTTGATAAAATTTCAGGAACTGAAGCAATGGTGGCCCAGCTTAAACACCGACATCAGCAGACAACAGAAAATGAGCGCCATGTTGAGCATCAATATCAACGGGGACTCGAAAGCGCACTCCATCTACTCGAGGCGAGCGACGCCGCGATGAGTGCCGAACGTCAACTGATCACAATAAAACATCAACAACTGGAACAAAACATTCAGCTTACCCGTGCCGTAGGTGGAGACTGGATGTCACGAGTACGCACTAAAAAGGAGGCTTTATGAGCCGCACAGCATCAAACAACACACTCACCCAAAAGTGGCTGCCCCTTATCGTACTGATCGCTGCTTTGGTTATTACCATTGCCCTAATTCGTAGCCGTCACGCACCAACGAAGCACCCGTTTGTCGACCGTGGCACCTTAGTTGAAGGACAACAGGTGGTGGCGCAAAATATCCCTTTACGCATCAAGGCAACGGGAACAGTGCAACCACGGCAACAACTGCGACTTTCACCTCAAGTGGGCGGTAACGTGATCTCACTTCATCCACAACTTAGAATCGGTGGACAAATCAATGCGGGCGAGTTGCTCCTTTCAATAGATCCACGCGATTACGTGTTAGCGCGCAACAAAGCACAAAATGTACTGAGCAGCGCACGGTTGCAATTTGAACAAGTGACAAATCAAGCTGAGGTGGCAAAAAGTGAATGGCTGTCGATCAACGGCGACCTGCCTCAACCGCCCTTGGCAGCCTACACACCACAGCTTAAACAAGCACAAGCTGGGGTAAAAGCAGCTAAAGCTGATGTGGAACAAGCCGAACTCAACCTGAACAGAACAAAACTCTACGCGCTCTATGATTGCCGCGTGGTCAGTGAAAATGTTGATTTAGGCCAGAATTTGATGGCTGGAGCAGAGATCGCTCTGCTCATTGGTACCAAACAGGCCGAAGTTATCGTCCCGATACCGATTGATGAGTTACCGTGGCTCAAGATCGACAAGAGTACAAAGGGTGACATGAATCAATCCACGGCAACGGTCAGCATCACCACCAAAGGTAAACAATTCTCGTGGCCAGCTACGTTTGATCGCACCCTCGCCAATGTCGATGAACATGGCCGTATGAGTCGCGTCATTGTTACCGTCAACAGCCCCTACTCCACCCACAAACAATTGCCATTACAAATGGGGATGTTCGTTGATGTGGAGTTAGATGGCATCACGCTGGAACAGATGTTCTCACTGCCGCGCAGTGCATTACGCGACGAAAGCACTCTATGGTTAGCTGATAAACAACAACGGTTGCAGATACAACCCATTACTGTCATACGCAAAGAACAACAACGGATATTAGTCACAGGTTTATCGGCGGATGATTATGTCATCACCTCGGCCATTAGTGGTGCAGCGAACGGCATGAAATTACGATTCATATCACAAGAACACACAGCAGGGGTACCGCAGTGAAAAGTGCCATAAGCTGGATGATCAAAAACCATGTGGCCGCCAACCTGTTGATGTTGACTTTTGTGCTGGGTGGTTTAGTGATGGGAAGTTCCCTCAAACAAGAGGTGTTCCCTGAAGTGAGCCTTGACATGATCTCCGTTGCGGTGGTGTATCCTGGTGCAGGCCCCGAAGAGGTTGAAGAGGGCATTCTTCTTAAAATTGAAGATAACCTCACTGAGATCGATGGCATCAAACAGATTAAATCCAGTGCTGTTGAAGGACTTGGAACGGTACAAGCGGAACTACGTAGTGGCGAAGATCCAGATCGAATTTTACAAGAGATTAAAAGCGCCGTTGATCGCATCACCACAATCCCCGAAGATGCCGAAGAACCCATTATCACCAAGGTGTTAAACCGTCGAGAAGTGATTTCATTGGTTATCTATGGTGACGCACCAGAACGTAGTCTGCGTGAACATGCGGAAACCATTCGCGATGAGTTACAATTGCTTGACGATATTACTCAGGTTGATTTAAGCGGGGTGCGACCCTACGAGATATCAATTGAGGTCGATGAAAACACCCTGCGCCGCTACAACTTAACGTTAGAAAAAATTGCTAGCCGTGTTCGTGCGGCGTCCATCGATCTCCCTGGTGGCTCGATTAAAGCCTCAGAAGGTGAAATTTTACTGCGCACCGTGGAACGACGGCGTGACCAAATTGGCTACGAAGAGATCGTTGTTCTGAGTCAAGCCGATGGCAGCCAAATTCGCCTTGGTGACATTGCAACGGTAAAAGATACCTTCGCCGAAACCGATGAGCACGCTCAATTCGATGGCCAACCTGCGGCAATGATACGCGTTTATCGGGTGTCGGATCAAAAGCCGACGGAAATTTCCGTCGCCGTACAACGCTACGTTCAAAGCAAACGAAAAAGTCTACCAACAACACTGCACCTTGCCGCATGGAACGACACCTCAGAGCTGTTAGACAGCCGGATGAATCTCCTCACTAAGAATGCATGGTTAGGCCTTATTCTAGTGTTTCTTATCCTCGGCTTGTTTCTCGAAATCCGCCTCGCTTTATGGGTAATGTTAGGGATCCCCATCTCATTCTTGGGTGCTATTTTTATGGCCCCAGCACTCGGTGTTTCCATCAACATGATCTCGCTGTTTGCCTTCATCATGGCCCTGGGAATTGTCGTCGATGACGCCATCGTTGTCGGTGAAAACATCTATGAGCAGCGCAGCCACCATGCAACCCGACTCCCTGCCGCCATCAAGGGGACGCAACAGGTCGCCATACCGGTAACTTTCTCGATTTTAACCTCCATTTGCGCCTTTACACCACTACTAAGCATTAGCGGCAATATGGGCAAATTCATGGGTGTCATTCCGGTGGTGGTCATCAGTATCTTAATTGTATCGCTGGTTGAATCACTTTTTGTTCTCCCAGCCCACTTGGCGTTAGGCAAGAAGTCCACCACACCCGATCACGAAAAAAATCGCTTGGAGCGACTCCGTTTACGCTTTGGCCATCATCTTGATCGCTTTATCAACGGCCCATACCATCGCCTACTGGTCTCCTCGATGCACCACCGCTACCTGACCATTAGTATCTCAATTGCTATCTTGATGATCTGTGTCGGACTTGTTGCTGGTGGAAAAATAAAATTTGTTTTTATGCCTGAAGTCGATTCAGACATCATCACCGTAACCTTGCAGATGCCACAAGGAACACCGGCAGCAGAAACTGAAAAACTATTACACCGTATTGTTAATGCAGGCCACAAAACGGTTGAGAAGATAAATGAACAACAACCATCTCAACCGACCATATTACGCCATATCTACGCCCTCGCTGGCGGGACCCTTGCTGGCGGAGGTCCAACAGGTGGCAGCACGACATCGGCACCCCACTTGGGAACCATCGCCATGTTATTGCAGCCGAGCGAGATCCGTACCATCACCGCACCACAAATATCTGAGCGCTGGCGCCAGCAACTCGGCGAAATTGCCGGTATCGATATGCTGACCTTCAAATCGAGCCTTGTCCACCTTGGTGCCAACATTGATGTCCAACTCTCTCACAATGATTTCACCGTCCTTGAAGCAGCATCGATACGCCTCAAGCAAGCTCTCGAAGAGTATCCCGGTGTCAGTGATATTGAAGATAATTACGCCATCGGCAAAAAAGAGTTGAAAATCCGCTTACTGCCAGAGGCAGAAACCCTTGGCGTTACCGAATACGACCTTGGACGGCAGGTTCGTGCTGCCTACTCTGGTGCTGAAGCGCTACGCCTTCAACGTGGACGCAATGAAGCCAAAGTAATGGTTCGTTATCCGCAACAGCAACGCTACCTCGCTAGCAGCCTCGATCAGCTCCGTATTCGCACCCCACAGGGTGGTGAGCTACCGCTCAACCGCGCAGCGTCTATTGACGAGGGCCGTGGATTCAGCGAGATCAACCGCACCGACCGCCGCCGCGTCATCAATGTTCAAGCGCGTGTCGATAGTCACAAAGGGAATGCAAAAGAGATTCTTTCCGATCTTGAAATTTCGATTCTGGCCGAGCTGTTAGCGGACTATCCAGGATTAAGCTTTGATCTTGAAGGGGAGGAAAAAGAGCGCAAAGATTCAATGACCAGCATGAAAAGTGGATTTCTGTTGGCCTTATTCGGTATCTATGCCCTGCTTGCCATCCCGTTCCGCAGCTATAGTCAGCCACTACTGGTTATGGCAGCGATCCCCTTCGGTGTGGCTGGGGCGATCATCGGCCACCTGCTTCTCGGCTTTGACCTGACCATCCTCAGTTTATTTGGTGTCGTGGCCTTATCAGGTGTGGTAGTAAACGATTCACTACTATTGATCGACAAGGTTAATCAAGATCGTAAAAACGGTATGGAACAGTTTCAGGCTATTGTTGATGCCGGGCGGCGGCGTTTTCGGCCTATTTTACTGACATCACTGACAACATTTTTTGGTTTGATCCCAATGATTCTCGAAACCAGCGTACAGGCGCAGTTTCTTATCCCTATGGCCATTAGTTTAGCTTTCGGAATTCTATTTGCAACAGGGATCACCCTTATTTGCATCCCTTCTATGTACCTTATCTTAGAGGATTTACGCAGTGCAGTGGGGATTGCACCGCGCAGCTATGAGAATCATTAACCGCCGTACCTCCACGGCTAAACAAGGTGACTATCCACGTTGAAGGGTGCAATGAACGAACACAAGATTTTCAAACAGATGAAACGATTAACAGGTCAAGCCATTGGTGATTTTGGCTTGATTGAGGACAATGATCGTATTTTAGTCGCCTTATCAGGCGGTAAGGATTCTTGGGCGATGCTGTATATCTTATCAGAGCTATGTCGTCGTGCGCCCATTAACTACGAACTGATCCCTGTTACCATTGATCCGGGCTTTGAAGGTTTCGATACCGCAGCGATTCAGCAGCACCTTAAGCAACATGGGTTTTCTGGTCGCATTGAGAAAACGCGCAATAAAGAACGGATTGACCGCCACCTGAAACCTGGCACATCGTATTGTGCTTTTTGTGCGCGCTTACGCCGTGGTGCCCTCTATGCTACAGCAACAAAGCTCAGCTGTAATAAAGTTGCCTTGGGCCACCACCTCGATGATCACATAGAGACACTGCTCCTCAATCAATTTTATTCGGGAACTATTGCTGCCATGAGCCCCAAATTAAAAGCGGATAACGGCATTCATACCGTTATCCGCCCTTTGGTTTACGTTGAAGAATCGATGATTGAGCAGTGGGCTCAAATAAAACACGTTCCGCAAATTGACTGTAGTTGTCCACAACTCGCACGACGTGATCAAAAACGGCAGAAGATCAAAGAGATGATTGCCGACCTACACCAAGACAACCCATTATTAAAAAAGAGCCTACTTAAGGCCATGGCGTATGTTCAACCACGCCATTTACTCGACCCAACAATTAGTTCTACTCGAAATCAACCGATTCCTTAGCTGCTATAAACACGGAACATCAAGACAACAGCTAGTAAGAAACACAACAACAGCACATACCACACTTAATTTTGCAAAAAACATTCAAACACTCCAGGTTAAAAAATAAATTAAAAGATCGATTCACATCTCAGCACACTATCAAGAACACTGCTCGGGACAAAGATGTGAGTTAAAAACAGTCCGAATCTGTTCAGTAATTCGCTTATAGTCGTCCATAAATTGATCCTCAGGCAGAGCAGTTTCACCTTGATAACCTAAGCGCCGTGATAATTTTCTCAAGCTCGCCTTATCGGTATCAATTTGATTAAACGATTGATCATGGACCAAGCGCAGTGTGTTTTCAAGACGGCGTAAGAACTTATAACCATCCGACAACAGTGCAACTTCAGCACTAGGCAATAGATGTTGCGCCATTAACGCTTGCAACGCACCAAGGGTGTTGCACACTCGCACCTCTTTCACCGAACCACCATGCAGCAATTGAAAATATTGTACTAAAAATTCAACATCAACCATGCCGCCACGACCAGTTTTTATATTAAACTGGCTGGCACCTTCGCGGGCAATCTCTTTCTCCATCCGCTGTCGTAACCGACAGACTTCAGATTGCAATTCAGCGGGCAGCTCTTTTTCCCACGTAATTCGTTCATTAATTCGGTTGATTCGCTCGGTAATCTCCGGGCTACCGACCACAACTTTAGCCTTGGTTAGAGCTTGACGCTCCCACAGTTGCGCTGAAGATTGATGATAATTTTCGTAGGCCGTCAGGCTGGTAACGAGTGGCCCCTGATTACCCGACGGACGCAAGCGGGTATCAATTTCATAAACACGGCCCTCACGGGTAGCGAGGGTTAGCACCGAGATAATGCGCTGTGCAAGTTTCGCAAAATACGCCTGATTGCTCAGCTGCTTAAAGCGATCAGCATCGGTTCCAGTTACCGCTTTGGTTTTCCCCTGACCGCTGTACATGAAAATAATATCGAGATCAGAATGGTAATTGATCTCCATGCCACCGAGTTTTCCCATGCCTAACACGGCAAATTCAGCTTCACTCCAACTGCCCGATGCGCTTTGGCAAAACGGCAGGCCAAAACGGGTGATCAGTTCGGTTCGAGCCATCTCTACCGCCGAGCCCAAACAAACCAGTGCTAAATTACTTAACTGCATTAAGCTACGCCCTTGCAATTCTTCACCACGTAGGTCATTGAGGGCAATGCGTAAAAACTCTTCATTCCGGAACCGGCGCAAGGTATCAAGCCGATCTTCGTAATCGAGGGTATCGGCCATTTGTGCCGCCAACTCATCGCGTAACACTTCCAATGACTTAGCACCCACCACATGACAACTAGACACCAATGAATCTAAAATTTCAGGTCGCTGGATGAAAATACGTGACAAAAACGTACTGGTACTAAACAGCGAGATTAACAACTGAATGATGCCAACATTTTCGGCCAACAAAGCATAAAGGGTTCCATGTCCACGCGCACGTAACAAAAAATCTTCAAAATTGTTAAATGCCATGTCGGGTTCAGGCGCATCAATAATAGCCTGAATAATAAGTGGCAGCACGCGCTCGTAATAACGCCGCACACGACGGGTCATATGGCTACCGAACTTGCCTTCGCGAAAACGCACCAGAGTCTCATATGCCGTATCGGGCTGGCGAAAGCCGTGTTCTTCTAAAACATCCTTAACGAGATCACTATCGCTCTCTTCATCAAGTAAAAAGCGAATAACAGGTTTAATTTCATCAACGGACTCATCTTCACTGACATAAAATAGCCCACGGTAGATGCGCGTCACCTGATCTCGGTGTTCCTCTAAAACCTGTTTAAAGGTTGTGTAATCTTTAAAACCGCAACGACGGGCAAGATTCAACAGTTCGCCATCATTGGTCGGTAAATTATGCGTTTGGCGCTCCTGAACCACTTGGATACGATGTTCAACAGTACGCAAAAAGATATACGCTTGGCGTAAGGTTTGAGCATCTTCAGCGGGAACATGTCCTTCATCGCGTAGCAGACATAACGCCCGTAACGTACTTCGTTCGCGGACCAGCGGGTTCTTGCCCGCATAAACCAATTGCAGCGCCTGAGTGAAAAATTCAATCTCGCGAATGCCACCCTTGCCGAGCTTGAGGTTATTTTCACACTCTTTTTGTTGCGCTTGATGACTATCGATCTTCTTCTTCATCTGCTTGAGATCATCGACCATGCCGTAATCGAGATAGCGCCGATAGATAAAGGGCAGTAAGGCTTTGAGCAATTGTTCGCCTAACTCTAAACTCCCTGCAACAGGCCGCGCTTTCATCATCGCCGAGCGTTCCCAGTTTTGCCCCCAGCTCTCGTAATAACCTTCGGCTGCGTCGAGAGAACACGCCATCTCACCACTACGACCCTCAGGTCGCAGATCTAAATCAACACGAAAAACAAAACCATCCGCCGTTATTTGACCAATTGCGCGGGTCAAACGTTCCCCTAACTTGACAAAATAGCTATGCAGTTCGATTTTGTTTTTAACCGCCCCCGTCGCGTCAGCAACGCCAGTGGTTGTTCCATGCGATGACGAATAAAAGTAGATCAGATCAATATCTGATGAAAAGTTCAACTCCCAGCCACCAAATTTCCCCATACCGAGAACAGTGAAGGTTGCTTGTTCAGGTGGCGAATCGGGTTGATTGTCATCTTCAACATCGACCAATGGCACACCGTATTGAGCCTGCATCAACTGTTCACAGTGGCGGCAGGC
>LGOV01028895.1_pt3 | contig 10714 bp, 7 predicted proteins | sample 469881 | NCBI WGS metagenome assembly LGOV01 (sample SAMN03857199, study PRJNA290197) | marine sediment metagenome | biome: marine cold seep biome; feature: cold seep; material: marine sediment; isolation source: sample #5579, elevator 3A push core 41 containing 12 cm of sediment... ...
GCTCTAAGTAATTTCACTTGTAAATCCAAAGGTACATCATCAATATCATCTAAATAAAGAGTTCCTCCATTTGCCATTTCGAACCTACCAATTTTATCTGAAACAGCACCTGTAAATGCCCCTTTTACATGTCCGAAAAGCTCTGACTCAAATATATCGCGGCTAAGTATTGCACAACTAACTTTCACTAATGGCTTTTTGCTTCTAGAACTATTGTAATGAATAATATTTGTCAACAATTCTTTTCCTGTACCTGTTTCGCCTACAATTAATACAGATGTCAACTTTTGAGCTACAATTTTAACTAAATCAAAAACTTTTTGCACAACAGGTGTAGCTCCTACAAAAGATGAAAAATCATACTCCTGTTTTAATTTAATTTTTAACTCTCTATTTTCTTCTCTTATACTTTTAAGTTCAATTACTCTATTAATAATTAAAAGTACTTTTTCATTATCAAAAGGTTTCTCTATATAATCATATGCGCCAAGTTTCATAGTTTCAACAGCAGTTGATACTGTAGAATAGGCAGTCATTAGGATTACACATATGTTTTTATTGAACTTTTTAGTTCTCCTAAGTAACTCTACACCATCAATATCTGGCATTTTCAAATCTGTTATTACTATATCGGGTAGCAATTCTTTCATCTGCATTAAAGCTGCATTAGCATGTGCAAATTCATAGACCTCATACCCTGCATCTCTCAACTCATCTGCTAGTGAAACTCTTATTATACGCTCATCATCTACTACATATATTCTCATACAATATTGTTTTGTGGCAATTCAATAATAAACTCAGTGCCTATGTTTTCATCACTGTTAAAGCGAATATCTCCCTTATGCTTTTTTATCAGATTAAAAGAAACTGACAGTCCCAAACCAGTACCTTTCCCAACATTTTTTGAAGTGAAAAATGGGTCAAATATTTTACCCTGAATATCTTTAGGCATACCTATACCATTATCCTTGAAATGTACAGTAAGCTTATTTGTTTTACTCTCAATAAAAATCTCAATTTTACCTTTTAGTGCTGGTATTAACCCTTTCTTTTCTAGAATAGCATCCTTACTATTTAATAGCATATTTACAAAAACTTGCTCAAGGTGGCTACTACTTCCATTTACATAACAACCTTCTTTATCATTGAACTTTATAGAAATCTGGTTCTTCTGTATTTCATGATTTGTCAATGAGATGGCATTCTCTATTGCTGTATTTATATTTATATTTTCAAAACTTAACTTTTGTTTCCTTCCAAATTTCAATAAATGCTGAACTACATTTTGAATTTTATCAGTAGCTTCCTTAATAAGGGATATATATTTGATATTCTGCTCCCGGTTATCAGGATCTTTAATTATCCTATTTACACAATTCTGTATTCCTGAAATAGGGTTGTTTATTTCGTGTGCAACACCCGCTGATAAAGTTCCTAATGATGCAAGCCTTTCTGCTTGTACAAGTGCACTCTCGGTTTCTTTTAATTCTCTATAATTACTTCTTAGACGTTGTATCATCTCCGAAAATTTTGCAACTAACACGTCTAATTCATCTTCCAATTGAATATTAAACAATCTCATCCTTTTTCTGGAATCAATTTTAAAATCATCGGAATCTATATTATTTAAATCTACTATTTGCGCCATATTACTAATTTCGGTTATCGGCCTAGTAATAAGATATGAGAAGAATAATGCTCCTAATAATCCTAGTACTAAAAAAGAAAAAATCATAATTATGAAATCCATTATATCCTCTAAAATCTTTTCACGGATAAAGTCTTCTGTTATCCCAAGTCGCACGACTCCAACATCTCCTTTTAAAATTGGATAGGCAATATCTCTAACAATATTATATTCAAAATTCCTTGTTTCTAGTACTTTTATACTTACTCCATTTACTACACTTAAAGGATTAGCGTTTACCAATTCATCAGGTATATTTATATCGTAGGTCTGTGATATGATTTTATTAGATTTATCTAGTATAAAAATATACGAAATGGAAGGGTCGCTTTTCTTTACTTGATCTAACACAGTGTAAAGGCTCATATCATCGCCATAAGCCATAGGATCTAATGCTTTCTCAGCAACAATTTGGGCAAGAATATTACAACGTTTATCAAGCTCTTCCTCAAAAGATGTATAAACAGACGACCATAGCATGTAAATATTAATTAAACCAAACAATGTTACTGCCATAGTTGAAACAATGGCAAATTTCCAAAAAATTGGCAGTTTATATATTTTACTTGCTTGCTTCATTACCTACATAACTTTTTAACTGAAATACGCTTTCATATATCCTTTTATCAACCACAACATATTTATCAATATTAATCTTTTGAAGTATGCTATTTCCTATGCTATCATTTTGAAGATTTAAAAATACATTCTGATACTTATCAAATCGTTTTTTAGAGAGATTTATAGGAGCAACAATAGGCGGAACACCAAAATCCTCAGATTTTTCAACAATTTTGATATTGATTACTTTTTCGGGGTTAAACAATGATAGGTAGTCAAAAATTAATCCATTTATTGATGCGCCATCAATAATACCATGATTTACCATTTCAATAGATTTATCATGTCCATAAGTGAAAATAGTTTTTTTAAAAAACTCATCTTCACTACTTTTCATCTCCATCATTTTCTTAAGCGGAAATAATCTTCCAGTATTTGAAAGCGGATCGGTAAATGCAAAACTGTTATTTTTAAAATCCTTGAAATCCTCTACATCCGAATCTTTTTGTGCAATAATATATGCTTGATAAGATGTTTCTTTATTAATCTCGGGTGCTACTAAGAGTTTAACATTCTTATGATTTTCAACAAAGGCACCTGAACAAATAAATGCAAAATCAACCTCCCCATTTTTAAGAAGTAGGTTCACTTCTTCATAGGTTTTTTTCTGTTTGATATAGATAGGATATCCAACTTTATCAGAAATATAGCTCACCAATTCGCTATAATATTTATACGTTTCCTTAGGCGAAGTCATAGAAGCTATTGCAATATAAATAGCTTTTGGTTTATCAATATTATTCTCGGTATTATTCTTTACAGAGGTCTCTTTAAAGTCAATAACAGTTCTTTTGTTATTAGAGTTGTTACATGATAAATTTAAGGCAAGTACTAATATTAGGGTTAACTTAATCTTACTCATCTTATTTGTGTTTTGGTGCTCTAAAGGTAAATAAAAATTTAAATGGGTAAATTTATTATGAAAAAAAAACTTATTCTCTATGCCCAATAATTTCTAAACAAAAAAACCTACAGAGCTTATATTAAACTCTGTAGGTTTTATTTTAAAAATAAGCACCTCAATCACCTAAATTCTTAACTTCTTTATAAGCAACATAAAGAGCTACAAACACTCCAAACAATGAGAGTATTATGGTGAAAAGCCTATCTGTATTATATTTTTCATCTAGCCAAACACCACCATAAGCACTAAAGCCTATTATGCCAGCCATCTGAAAAACTAGTCCACTTAAACTAGCATAAGCATTAAGATACTTTCTCCTTTTTTGTTTTTTCTANNTCATTTAGATTTTTTACACTGCCTTTCATCGTACATGTAGCATCAAAAGTTGCTCCTGGTTCTATTGCTAATTTACCAACAACTACATCGCCGGTAATCCTTGCAGTAGCTTTTAAAGATAACAATTCATTAACATGAACATTTCCAGATAAAGAACCTTCAACCTCTGCATTTGTACAAATTGTTGTGCCTTTAATTACTCCTGTTTGTCCTACTACAATTCTACCTTTGGTTTCAATAGTACCTTCAATTGTACCATCAACTCTAAAATCACCATCCGATTTAATATCGCCAGTAATAACCGTACCTGCAGCCAATACATTTCTTTGACTTCCTCCTGCTACTTGAGCTTGTTCTTTCTTCACGTCTTTTCCTTTTGAGAACATAATATTAATTATTTTCGATACTCTTAGCCTGTAAAAGGTAAGAGTCTATATTTTTCTTGCGTTGCAAAATATTAAAATTATATTGAGAAATTATGAAAGTCTCAATATTTTTACTCTTAATAGTCTTATTTATTAAGCTTTCAGGTAAAAACTCATTTTTAAAGTCTTCTGCCAGCTTCCAGCTCTGAAAGTTAAAAACTACAAATACATTTTTATTGTAAGAAAAGCTACTTTCGCTTGTCTTCAACTTTTTTTGCCATAGTTTATAATCTATGCTTTTTTTGAGTTCAGAAAAATCAGTTTCCATATCAGCATAAATAACTATTCGAGCTTTATCAATATTATTATTATCGAATTTTCTTTTATTATCCTTCTTAAGATCATCTAAATACTTTTTAGATTTTTCAGAAACCTCATCATTTGGAAAATTATACATTACATATTCCAATGCATTTTCATACTCTTTAGGTGTCCCTAATTTCCCTACTGCTAATGCTTTTATTAACTCCACTTTTGGTATTACATCTTCTACAGGATAATTTTCAATAATATTATCTGCTACTAAAATTGCTTCTCTAAATTTCCTCTCACCTATTTTTTTGATAAGATTTTCGTATTGCAGTTGAACACTCTGCTTATCTCCCAAGTTTACCTTTTCAGGATTTAATATTATACTTGCGTACCTACTATCAGGAAAATCATTTAATATAATTTCTTTATACTTCTTCTCTTTATTCCTATAACCTAGTGTTTTATAATTTTTATAAAGATAATAATAAGTTGGCAACTTAATATCTTCATCAGGATTATACTCCAAAAGCGTCTTCAAAGTTGTACTAGATAATTCGTATTTTCCAAACTGCTCGTTATATATTAAGCCTAATGCATAGTAAGCAAAATCCCTATCAGTTTTCATAACATCTAAAGTATCTGCATTAGTAGGTAACTGATTTGTGTAATAATCTACAGTATGAAGTGGATTAACATAAACATCCTTCTTGTTTAAATCCTTTTTAACTTCTAATCCAATAGCAATACTATCCTGCTTTTCTTCTTCCTCTATTTTGGCAACTAAAGTATTAACAGGTTTTGATAAAATCCGCCATTGATCTTGCAAAGGTCTATCTCCCCATCTCTTTTCAAATTCTGATCTACCATATTGCAAAGTAACCGGATTATACAAATAAAAAGTACTCGATCTACCACTTACAAAGCCTCCACTTCCTTTATCCTTACTATCTTCAGATAATTTAGCAGCAGCTTCGGCTTCAGCAATTCTTCTAGCTTCTTCCTCTTTAAGTCTAACTATATATTTTTCAAAAAACACAACTCTATCACCTTCACTCATAGCTACTATTTTAAGTATGCTATCATTTCGCTCGGCAATATTTATAAACTTAATTACATTGTTTAGTTGCTTTCTTTTTCTTGAAATATTTTTATAATTCTTATACGATTTTGACATAGAAGTAAGCGTACTATCATAATATGCAGCAGCATATTTATACTTAGCTTGATCAAAATATACATTTCCTAACAACTCATAAGCAACACCCTTTTCGTATTTTTTACTCTTAGCTTTGGCGATAGATATCTTAAGATTCTTCTCGGCCTTTTCGTAGTATTGATCTTTATAGTATACATTTCCTAATTGGTAATATATTTTCTCAATATCTTTTTCATTTTTTTTCTGACCAAGCATTTTTTCTAAACCGGCTACATACAGCTTTAACTCATCAATATCAGGATCAAAGTTTTCGGCTCTATCTAACTTTGCATGCAATACATATTTATAAGGAGTACCTTTTTTTATTACTTCATCAAATGTTCTGGTAGACATAGAACCTCTACCATCAATTTTATAAATTTGAGCCATAATATAAGTGTACCTCGTTTTTACACGCTTATCTTTTTCAAGTTCTATGGCTTTTTTCATCATTTTTATTGAACTGCCATACTTCTTTTGTTGCAGCAATGCATCTGAATAGTAAGCATAAAGCTCAGGCTTAAGTTCATTTGATAAATTTGGATTATCAAGCAATTCATTAATTTCGACTACAGCTAACGAGTAGTTTTCTAATTCAATTTGTGTACGTGCCGACCATAATAAAGCATTATAGTAAGCCTCACCACCTCTGAAATTTAATTTTATATAATTAAAAGCTTCTAAAGCTGGTAAAAATTTCGACTGGTAATAACGTGCTTTTCCTAATAACAAATAAGCTTCATCCATATATGAATTACGCTCGTTGCCCCCAATATTCATTGAATGTTTCTGAATGGCCTTGGATGCTTTTTCGTCAGCCTTTTGCAAATGACTACGTGCTTTCATTGCATTCATACCAACCTCGAAAGGCGAAACTGGAAGAGTTTCCCTAAAATCATCGTTGTAATTTTTAACAATGATTTCTTCAGCCTTATCTAAGCTATTGTTTCCATTATACAAAACATTGTAAACCGTAGTTGTATTATGATAGGTTCTATTAATGAATTTATCTTTACTGCTTGAGCATGCAGTCACAAAAGCAAGTGCAATAAGTACAAAAGCAATTTTGTGCTGAAAAATTTTGGAAATAATATATGTAGAAATGTGTTTTCCGTTTTGACCCATCAAATTGATGCTTTGTTTTAAAATATTCGATAAAAATAGAATAAATACAGAAACTATAACGAAAAAAATAGAAGCATATTTTTGATTAGCTATAATTAATTTAGTTCCACCACTAATGTTGTGGGAATATTTGGAATTTACACCTGTAAATATGACAATAAAAAAAGAGTTAAGAGATAATATTTATGCGCCTAATCTGGCTATCCGCTTGTAATTTTACTTGCTAAGATAGCTCACAATAGTTTTGCGGGGTCCACGCTTGGGCGTGGCCGCCACAAAACTTTGTTCACAAAAAATCTTAGCAAGCAAAAGCTACCGCTACTATCCAGGGCGTAAAAGTACTTTTGGGTTTATGCCCCAGATTGTAGTGATACCCTGCAGCAGCCAAAACACATGAACAAGTGCTTGCATTGACTCTGACTTCAGGAAGAGGCCATTGCAAGTACATTGTGAATTGTTTTGGATGTGAAGCGTACAAGCGTAAAGCTGGATTAGGCACAGAATTATTAATATTAAAAATGTACTATAAAAAGGCATAATTATTAATAGCAATAATAAGGTTTTGAACTCTATATTAATTGTTGGTAATTTGCAAACTGATTTTTTAAAGAGTTAGACATAAAGATTTTCATAGTAGAGACTATATTATATATAAAATGGAGGATTTGATTAAGGAAATAAAAATGACTAAATATAGTCATGGAGCAGGATGTGGATGTAAAATTTCGCCAAAAGCTTTAACTACAATTTTAAAAACTAGTATTACTCCAGTTGGCACTGAAAAGTTAGTTGTGGGTAACGATACTCGCGATGATGCGGCGGTTTATGATATAGGTAATGGGCAAGGAATTATTAGTACTACCGATTTTTTCTTACCTATAGTTGATGATCCATTTAAATTCGGGAAAATTGCTGCGGCAAATGCTATTAGCGATATTTATGCAATGGGAGGTAAGCCGTTAATGGCAATAGCTATTTTGGGTTGGCCTGTTAATAAAATTCCGGAAGAGGTAGCAAATACTGTTTTAGAAGGAGGTAGAGCAATTTGTAAAGAAGCAGGAATTCCGTTGGCAGGAGGACACAGTATTGATAATCCTGAGCCAATTTTTGGATTAGCTGTAACTGGTATTGTTGATTTGGATAAGCTAAAACGTAACGATGAAGCTAAGGCAGGTAGCGTTTTGTTTCTTACTAAACCTTTAGGTGTTGGTATTTTATCGACAGCTCAAAAAGATGGTAAAATTTTACCTCAACATGCTGATATTGCACCTGACTCAATGATGAAATTAAATAATGTAGGCGATAGGTTGTCAAAATTAGACGGCGTAACTGCATTGACTGACGTTACTGGTTTCGGGCTTTTAGGACATTTACTAGAAGTATGTGAAGGAAGTAATTTGTCGGCAGAACTTGATTTTAATAAAATCCCTGTTTTTGAACCTGTTGAAGAATACATTGCAAAAGGATGTGTTCCTGGAGGTACAAAACGTAACTGGGAAAGTTATCAGGATAAAGTTGATTTACCTAACAATACAAATATCAGAGATATTTTGTGTGATGCTCAAACTAGTGGAGGTTTACTAATTGCTGTTACCGAAGAAATGGCAAGTGAGGTTGAAGCTATTTTGAAAGAAGAAAACTTATATAGTGAGTCTATTGGTAATTTATCGGAATATAACGGAGGAAAGTATGTTGTTGTAAGATAGTTTTAAAAAAAAAGGGTTAAAAGGTTAATATTAAAAAAAAGGTTATAGGGTTATTAGATTAAAAGTTATTATTTCATAACCTCATAACCTCATAACCTCATAACCTCATAACCTCATAACCTCATAACCTCATAACCTTTTAAGAGATATTCCCCCACATAGTTTTACTCTTCGAAATATTTTGGTAGGTTTCCCAAATAGGTCTGTTTTCTGGTTTTAGAAGTTGTGGGTCGTCATTTAATATTTCTAGGGCCATTTCGCGGGCTAAGACGAGTATGTCGCTATCTTTTACAATATCGGCTATTTTCATATCCAATACACCACTTTGTTGAGTGCCCATTAAATCGCCTGGGCCGCGTAATTTTAAATCAACATCTGCAATTTCGAAACCATCGTTAGTTCTAACCATAGTTTCTAATCGGGTTTTAGAGTCGTTTGATAATTTTACTCCTGTCATTAAAATACAATACGATTGTTCACTTCCACGTCCAACACGTCCACGTAATTGATGAAGTTGCGATAAACCAAAACGCTCAGAACTTTCAATTATCATAACTGAAGCATTAGGTACATTAACACCAACTTCAATTACAGTTGTTGCAACCATAATTTGTGTTTCACCTTTTACAAAGCGGTTCATTTCGTATTCTTTATCGGCGGGTTTCACTTTTCCATGCACCATGCTAATTTGATATTCTGGCTTTGGAAAATATCTTTGAACACTTTCAAAACCATCCATCAAATCTTTATAATCCATAGTTTCAGATTCCTCAATAAGAGGATAAACTATATAAACTTGACGACCTTTTGCAATTTCGTCTTTCATGAATTTGAAAACTCGTAATCGGTTTGAGTCGTAGCGATGTAAAGTTTTTATTGGTTTTCTACCAGGAGGCAATTCATCAATTACCGAAATATCTAAATCGCCATACAAACTCATAGCTAGCGTACGAGGTATTGGAGTTGCTGTCATTACTAAAACATGCGGAGGAAGAGCATTCTTTTTCCAAAGTTTTGCTCGTTGCGCAACACCAAATCTGTGTTGTTCGTCAATAATGGCAATTCCAAGATTTTTATAAACAACTTTATCTTCAATTAATGCGTGAGTACCTATAAGTATATCTATTTCGCCAGATAAAAGTGCAGCGTGAATTTCGCGGCGTTTAGCTGTTTTTGTTGATCCTGTTAGGAGTTCAACTCGTAAATCCATATTATCAACAAGTTCAGAAATACCTTCGTGATGTTGAGTTGCTAAAATTTCGGTAGGTGCCATTAGTGTAGCTTGAAATCCATTGTCAATAGCAATAAGCATACTCATAAAAGCTACTATTGTTTTTCCACTACCAACATCTCCCTGAATTAGCCTATTCATATGCTCAGCATACAAAGTATCTTTTCTAATCTCTTTTAAAACTCTTTTCTGAGCACCCGTTAATGAAAATGGAAGGTGATTATTATAGAAATCGTTAAAGTGCTTGCCAACATTTTCGAATATGTAACTTTTAAGCTTATTTTTTCTTATGATCTTCTTAGAAATAAGTTCAACTTGAATATAAAAAAGTTCTTCAAATTTTAATCTGAATTGTGCTTTTGAAAGAAATTCCTGACTTACCGGAAAATGAATATTAAAAAGAGCATTGTTTTTAGAAATCAAGTTATATTGAGTAATAACTCGTTGCGACAAGGTTTCTCTGAATCTACCTGTACCTAAATTATTAAATAATGAATGCATAATTCTACTCATTGTACGTGAGTTAAAATTAGCTTTCGATAATTTTTCAGTAGAAGGATATACAGCTTGCATGGCTGTACGTAAGTTGCGTTTATGGTCTTCAAGAAGTTCCATTTCGGGGTGAGCAATATTTAGCTTTTGACCAAATTTGGTTGCTTTCCCAAATATTACATATACTTTGTTGAGTTTTAGGTTTTGTTTAAGCCGGTTTGCTGCTCTAAACCATACTAACTCTATTTGTCCGGTATCATCAATAAAAGTACCTACAAGACGGCTACCACGTTTATGTTTTACGTCTTGTAACCTCACAAGTTTACCTACAACCTGTACTTCACTAGAGTTTACACTAATCTCGTTTATCTTGAAATATTTGGTTTTATCTATATATCTGTTTGGAAATAAATGCAGTAAATCGCCATATGTAAAAAGCCTAAGCTCTTTTTTTAACATATCGCCTCGCTGAGGTCCAACACCATTTAGGTATTCAATAGGTGTTTGTAAAGGATTTTGTTGCATTTAAATAGGTTTTACGCAAAGATAAAAATTGAATGTAGCATTCATAACTGCACATCATTTTTTTTATATTAATCATTATGTACTTAAGTTATACCAATAACAAATCAAAATGACCAATAATTTCTTTGTATTTTGGAATTCTACTTCTCTATAAAAATACTCGTGTAACTGTTGCTATACTCTATTTTTATAAATCGTATAATTAAAAAATA
>LGOV01009424.1_pt1 | contig 10712 bp, 12 predicted proteins | sample 469881 | NCBI WGS metagenome assembly LGOV01 (sample SAMN03857199, study PRJNA290197) | marine sediment metagenome | biome: marine cold seep biome; feature: cold seep; material: marine sediment; isolation source: sample #5579, elevator 3A push core 41 containing 12 cm of sediment... ...
GGGAGAAGGCTCAATGAGTATCACGGCAATCCATCGGACGCTCCTTGAGTATGCTCAACGAGCGACATAATGTTGAGAATCTTATTGAGCGAGGAAATTGAAATGACGCATAGAAAGCAAGCGGTCGTTCTTATTCACGGTTTGTTTGGCTCTTTGAACGATCCGAAAATATTGGCAGAGTTCGATCAAGTAGAGGTGCATGCGCCTGACTTGATTGGCTACGGCGCGCTTTCCCAGCAAGAAACAGCAGGCATCGATTTACTCGCTCAAGCGGAACACGTTGCTAAGTACATTTTAGACGCCGGAATTGAACAGGCTCACATCGTAGGACACTCGGTAGGAGGCGCAATTGCAGTTTTGCTGGCAGATCGTTTTCCAGAGCTAGTGGCGTCTTTAATCAGCGTGGAAGGAAACCTCACTATTAAAGACGCTTTCTGGTCTGCCGAATTGGCCTCTATGCCGATAGAGAAAGTTGAAGAAATAGTGGCCGGTTATAGGCACGCGCCATCTGATTGGTTCGCGAGCGCAGGCGTGCCTATTACGGAATGGACGTCGCGTTTAGCTACCTCCTGGCTTTCCAATCAGCCCGCCACGACCATAAAAGCGCAAGCTAGTGCGGTAGTCGAAGCGACGAAGCCAAATTCTTATCTCCAAACCCTCTCTCGCCTTATCGATTCCGGCCTTGCCGTCAGTTTAATTGCTGGCTCTCGGTCGCCTGATGGATGGGACGTACCTGAATGGTTGACTCGCACATGCACGATGCGAATCAACATTGCGGACACAGGGCATCTAATGATGGCGGAGAGTCCGGCTCGATTTTCGAGCGCTATTCAAACGTGTGTCGCGTACAACAGGCCAACAGGCCATAACGTAGTGTCTTAAACTACTGCGCCTTCTTACTATGCGGTTATTTTTACTAGTTACCGCACCGAAGGTGACAGCAGATATGCAGATATGGCGGCCCGCATGACACCATAACCTTGGATAAAAAAATGAGAGTTCATGATGTTCGAAGATGGTTCGCTAAACCGCTCCTGGCGCTGGGTGGCGATTGGGGCCACGTTACTCATGGCCAGCTACATATGGATGTGGCATCCCCCTGAAGTCCTTAACCTGCGGCGTTGGGTTGGCGAGGCCCCGTATCATCCTCTGGTGGTTATCTCGGTGATCATGATAATGGCGGTGACGTTGGGGGTTGGCCTGCCGGGCGGTATCGGGCTGTGGCTGATTGCGCCTTTTTATACGCCATTGGCGGCGACACCGATGCTGATTGTCGGTAGCGTAGCGGGGGCGCTCGGTGCGTACTATCTGTCCTATCGTTTCAGCGACCGCTGGACGCCCACTGGGCGGGCCTATTCGGTGTTGGTACAGTTGGAAAAACGCAGCGATTTTTTAACGCAGTGTGCCTTGCGTGTACTGCCGGGTTTTCCTCACGCGATAATCAATTTTGCCGGTGGCCTGTTGCATTTGCCGTTGATGACCTTCGTGATGGCGGCCCTCATCGGCCTGGGGATGAAGTGGGCCGTTTACGCCAGCGCTATTTACGGAACACTGGAAGCGGTGGAAAAAGAGAAGGCTATCGGCCCAAGTGTGATCCTACCATTAATTGCGCTAACGATGCTGTTTCTCGCCGGGGCTTGGGTCAGACGAAAAATAATGCCCGGTGACTATTCACCCTAGCTGGCACGCGAGCCTAACTTGAGCTACGTGCCTGAGGGCATGAGCAACGTTTGTGATAGCCGTTTGGATAATGCTCGGTTGGCGCGTTTAGTCTGGCGCCATGCATAGCGCTTTTGGGTAGGTTGACTACGCTATTATATCGAAGCTGGTTAGTGAGAGTCTCTAAGATGCCATCCAACAAGTCTTCTTTACCGCCGGTCGCCTCCCTTGAAGAATGGGAGGCGGCTCTCAGTCAGTTGCTCATTAAAGAAAAAGAACACACCAGGGCACGCGATGCCTTGAGCGCTGAGCGGCGCAAGCTGCCCATGGTGAAAATGGAAAAGCCTTATGTCTTCCAGGGCGATGAGGGCAGCGTGTCATTCCTTGACTTGTTCGCTGGGCGGCGTCAACTGATTGTTTACCATTTCATGTTTCCCCCCGATTGGAAGGCGGGGTGTGATGGGTGCTCGTGGGTGGCCGACGCCATGACGCACCCGGCGCACCTCCATGCACGTGATACCTCGTTGGTCATGATGTCACGCGCTCCGCTAGAGAAAATCAATCAATATAAGACGCGCATGGGCTGGACAATTCCCTGGTACTCCTCTTACGGAAGCGACTTCAACGAGGATGTTGGCGCAACGACAGAGGAGGGCGAAAGGCATGGCGCGAGTGTCCTCCTCCGCGATGGAAACGACATTTATCGCACCTACTTTACCGGTGCCCGTGGCGTCGAATATTTAGGTAGCCACTGGACATACCTGGATTTGACGCCGTTTGGTCGCCAGGAAACCTGGGAGGACTCACCGGAAGGTTGGCCACAGACGAAGCCGTATGTGTGGAACCGCCGCCACGACGAGTATGACGACTGAAATGTGTATGCGAGCTAATCAACCATTGAAGTGAGGTGTTTTTTGCAGATCGTGCATGCGCCTGTCGGAGCGTGCGCTGATCGAATTATGGCGTGTCTCACTGAAGCCTTTTCGACAGTTAAAAATGTCTAAAGAAGAGCTATGACAAAAATAGCTAATGTCCCTGAGCCCCCATGCTATGCGGTTATTTTTAGCAGCCATCGCACTGAGGGAGACAAAGGAGACGCGGAAATGGCTTCTTCGGATTATTGTCGCTTACTGTTTTTCCCGCCGCAATGCCCAGACAGGATGTTCAGCGAGCCGCTCTTCCAGAAACGCCACAAACGCCCGCACCCGAGGTGGCACTAGCTGCCGTTGGGGCATCACCGCGTAGATACCGGTTTCCGTTAACCGGTAATCCGGCAATACCACGCTCAATTGACCGCTGCACAAGTATTCGTGGATGTGCCACACCGAGTGCTGCGCGATGCCCAAGCCGCCGAGAACCGCCTCGGTGAGCATTTCTCCCTGATTGCTGCGTATGCGGCCGCCTACCTGTACCGCCTCGCTTTGCCCTTGTTTGTCGGTGAGATGCCAGATGTCCTGCCGACGCCGATTGCTGGAAAGCACCAGGCATTGGTGATCGACCAGGTCGCTGGGGCGTTGCGGGGTGACGTGGTGGGCCAAGTAGTCGGGAGAGGCACACAATACCCGCTCGTCGTCGGCCAGGCGCCGGGCCACCAGGCTCGAGTCTTCCAGAATGCCGATGCGAATGCCCAGGTCATAGCCTTCGCCGACCAGGTCGACCACCTGATCCGTCAGGCTGACATCCAGGTTCAAGCGGGGGTAGCGGTTAAGGAACTCGGGCAACAGCGGCGAAATGTACTGACGCCCGAAGGAGTGGGGTAGGGTGACGCGCAGGGTGCCGGTGACCTTGTCGGCGCTGCCGCGTAGATTCTGGGTGAGTGCTTCCAGACCCTCCACTAGATCGCGGCCCTGTTCCGCCAGCGCCAGTCCCTCGGGGGTGGGGTGGAGGCGTCGGGTTGTGCGGTGTAGTAGTCGTACATTGAGGCCCTTTTCCAACCGCTGCAGACGTTGGCTGGCCACGGCCACCGAGAGGTCAAGGCTACGGGCGGCGGCGCTGATCGTTCCCAGATCCACCACGCGAAGAAAAAGGGCGATATCGCTAAGACGATCCATGATGGCCTCATTATCAATAAAATCTTGAAAGTTATTGAAGATACTAAAGGTATCAAGGAGGGTGAGGCGGGTCTAGCATTCGTCTCATCACTCCCTGATGGACGTTTTGATAATGACTTCAGCCTCTTCGAGCCCGATCCCTTGGGCACTCTACGCTTTGACCATTGGTGCCTTTGGCATCGGCACTACCGAGTTCGTGATCATGGGCGTGCTGGAGCAAGTGGCCGCCGACCTGGAGGTGAGCATCCGCCAAGCGGGCCTGCTGATCTCCGGCTATGCCCTGGGGGTGTTCGTGGGCGCGCCGTTGCTCACCATTGCTAGTGCCCGCTGGCCTCGCAAGAAGGTGCTTGTGGCGTTGATGGTTATTTTTACCCTCGGCAACCTAGCCTGCGCGCTGGCTCCGAACTACTCGGTGTTGATGGTTGCCCGGGTGGTGACCTCCCTAGCACACGGCACTTTTTTCGGCGTTGGTTCGGTGGTCGCCACCAGTCTGGTGGCGCCGGACAAACGGGCCGGTGCCATCGCCATCATGTTCACTGGCCTGACCGTGGCGACGCTGCTGGGCGTGCCCGCCGGTGCCTGGTTGGGGCACGAATATGGCTGGCGCACCACCTTCTGGGCGGTCACCGGCGTGGGCGTGCTGGCGACCCTGGTGATTACTCTCATGGTGCCCCACGAGAGTGGTGGCGGCGAGGAAATGGGCTGGCGCGACAGTCTGGCGGTGATCGGCCGACCGACAGTGGTGTTGGGGCTGCTGATGACGGTGCTCGGCTTTGCCGGGGTGTTCACTGTGTTCACCTATATCCAGCCGATGCTGACGGGCATCGCCGGTTTCTCCCAGGATGTGGTGTCGCTGATTCTGCTGGTATTCGGCGTCGGCATGATCATCGGTAACCTGCTCGGCGGACGTCTCGCGGATCGTGGGCTGGCACCGGCCCTGATAATCACATTGGCAGTGCTGGCGGCGGTGCTGGGCCTGTTTCCTTTTGCGCTCGGCTATCAGTGGACAACGGTGGTCTTCGTCGGCCTGCTGGGCATGGCCGGTTTCGCGACGGTGGCGCCCTTGCAACTGTGGGTACTTAACCGGGCGGAAGGCGCGGCCAGCCTGGCGTCCAGCTTCAATATCGGTGCGTTCAATCTGGGCAATGCCATTGGTGCGGGCTTGGGCGGTGTGGTGATCGAGCGCAGCGGCAGCTTTACCGCCGTGCCTGGCGCCGCCGCACTGGTTGCTCTTACCGGGCTGGCGGTGGCCGTTTGGGCAATCAAGCGAGAGCATGGCGAGTCCATTGGGCCCGCCCCGGCAATTTCCTGCGAACAGGAGTGAGTGTGATGGAATATCGTTATCTAGGGCGGTCTGGTTTCAAAGTGCCTGCATTGGGGTTTGGAGCTGGCACCTTTGGTGGCAAGGGGCCGCTGTTCAGTGCCTGGGGCAATACCGATGTTGAGCAAGCGAAGCGGCTGATCGATATATGTCTGGACGCTGGGGTCAATCTGTTCGACTCCGCTGATGTTTATTCCGACGGTGCATCGGAAGCGATCCTTGGTGCGGCGATCAAAGGCCGTCGTGACCGGGTGATCGTGTCCACGAAACTGTCACTACGCAGCGGGGAGGACGCCAATGACGTGGGAAGCTCTCGACACCACTTGATCCGCGCCACCGAGCGCGCACTAAAAAGGCTGGGAACCGATTATATCGATGTGTTGCAACTGCATCACTTCGATGCCATGACCCCGGTGGAGGAGGTGATGTCCGCACTGGATGATCTGGTGCGGGCAGGCAAAGTTCGCTTCCTTGGGGCGTCCAATTTCTCTGGTTGGCAGTTGATGAAGTCCCAGAGCGTTGCCGAGCGTTATGGCTATGCGCGCTTCGTGGCGAACCAGACGTATTACTCCCTGGTGGGCAGGGATTACGAGTGGGAGCTGATGCCATTGGGGCAGGATCAAGGCCTGGGCGCTCTGGTGTGGAGCCCGCTGGGCTGGGGCCGCCTGACCGGTAAGATTCGTCGCGGCCAACCACTGCCCGCCGGGAGCCGTCTTCACGAGACCGAAGGGTTCGCGCCGCCGGTGCCGAACGAAAGACTGTACCGGGTACTGGACGTGCTATTCGAGATCGCTGACGAAGTCGGCAAGAGCGTGCCCCAGGTAGCGATTAACTGGTTGCTGCGCCGTCCTACGGTGTCATCGGTTTTGGTTGGTGCCCGGGACGAAACCCAGTTACGGCAGAATCTCGGTGCGGTTGGCTGGCGCCTTGACGAGTCTCAGGTTGCACGATTAGACGTGGCGAGCGCGGTAACCCCGCCTTACCCCTATTATCCCTATTGGAACGGCCAGTTTGCCGAGCGTAATCCACCCCTGGTATGACTGAAATTCACTGAAACTGAGAAAAGGGGGCTCAGGCGCCCCGCCCGAGCATTGATATGCCATGAATGCTTTGGTATTTCAAAAAACACGATGTTTGGGAGTCTTTAAGAGCATAGTCAGCGTAGTCACAGTGATAGCTTTCCACTGTGGCCCAGATCCACGGCGAAACTACGCGTATTAGTCGCATTGGAATTCGCTCAAGCGGTGACTCATCGCCGACGCCATAGCTTTTCAATACGTCGTATCATTGCCTGAATGACCAGTCGCCGAGCCTCGTTCTGATCCAGCTGAACACGCTCAAGATCAATGCCTCCCCGGCCATCGCGATATCTGGAAGGGATGCTTTCCTTGAGCGAATCGTCGGCACTTCCTTTTGGCATGCCATCTTTATCGCCGCAGGGTAACGAGACGTGGCGTTGCAAGTTCTGCTCTTTTCTTGAGTTCAACATGTTCCTGACCTCTATTGCGTCGTCCCAGGTGACGGGATGAAAGCGTGGTTTCATAGGTTCAGGTTCATGCTAATCTTGTTCTAAACTGCAAGGTATTCCATAAAAGCGAGCATTAACTTTGCAAAAACGAACAGGCAAGAATCTCCGGCAACCTCCTGCCATTCCACAGAATACAAGGAGCCATCTGGCCTGGAATGACTTTGAGGTTGTCCTGGCAATAGCGAATGCAGGCTCTTTGTCTGGTGCTTCACGCGCTCTGGGCGTCAGTCACGCCACGGTTTTCCGACGGCTGGGTGATATCGAACAGCGTCTGGGGGTGTCTCTTTTTGAAAGAAGTCGAACCGGCTACCGGCCAACGCTTGCTGGAGAAGAGCTCGCCGACACCGCCAAAATAATGGATGAAGCAGCCTTGGCCGCCGAACGTAAAGTCGCCGGGCGCGACTTGGCGCCTAGTGGGGAAATCTGGACTACCACTACGGACTCTTTGTTGATGGGACTGCTCTCGCCTTTGTTCACGCAATTTCAGCACAAATACCCAGGCATCTTGCTGGACGTCGCCGTATCCAACCAGTTGTTCAACCTGACACGCAGAGAAGCTGACGTCGCCATCCGTCCGTCCAACGCTCCTCCTGGAGACCTGATTGGGCGACCGCTGACCGCTATTGGACAAGCTGTCTACGGACACCGAAGCTTTAGTCTGACACCGGGGGCTTCCGTCAAGGCTCTTGCTAGCCAACCTTGGATTGGTACCGGCTCACGACTGCAGGATTCAGCACTGGATCAGTGGATGGACTATAATGCGCTGAAAACGGCCTGTGTCTATCGTGTCGATACTCTGGTCAATATACTCAGCGCTGTTCGCTCCGGTATGGGGTTGGCCGTTCTGCCCTGCTATCTTGCTGACGAAGACCCAGACATTATCCAGCTCACTGAGCCCATACCCGAGTTGGAATATGGCTTGTGGTTTCTAATGCACCCGGATCTACGTGGCGTAGTGAGGATTCATGCGTTTATGGACTTTCTGACAGAAGCTGTTCGTGCACAGAAACAGCGCCTGGCCGGGCCGCCATTACGCTAGCTTGGTTCGCTAATGCAGTACATGGACTGCCCCTGGATTTTACGCAGGTCGCGAAGGAAACATTCAGGAGAGACAAGCGGATTAATAGCCAGATTTCATGCTTAGCCTCTGATCGCCAGCGTTCTGCATAAGCATGCTAGGCAGTACAGCGACCATGCGTCATTACTGTTCTGCCCAAGGAGAGCCTATGAATCTTCTATTCATCTGCAGTGAAAATAGGCTACGCAGCCCGACGGCTGAACGTGTCTTTTCAGCTTATCCCGGTATTCAAACAATCGGCGCTGGCACGGGTTCGAGTGCTAAAACCCCAGTTTCCTGGGGCTTGATTGAGTGGGCTGACATTGTCCTAGTGATGGAAAAGAGCCATCGGGATGAGGTCGCCAAGACGTACAAGGAATTGCTGAAGGGGAAGCGGCTAGTCTGTCTGGATATTCCTGACCACTATGAGTTAATGCAGCCCGAACTCATTCAATTACTCAAGGAAAGGGTTCCAAAGTATGTGCGATTAGCGACAGTCGAAAAATAGCTAGGTTAGCCACAGGGACCACTACCCTGGCAGCTAACCTTACGATCAGCTCGGGTAAAGGTTGAGCTACTACAGCATCTAGACAGTCAACGCCAAGTTGAGTGCCAAGGGGCGCCGTCGGTGGCCTAGCCGTCACGTAGACTGGCGTCAGATACCCCCCGCGCTAGTGATTCTTTTCCAGCCCTAAATAATGCTCTATGCCTGTTATCTGATCTTCCGCGTGGTGGTTGACGTAGAGCACGGTGGTTTCTGAGCCTTGGCAGATTTTTTCGATCAGGGCGAGGACGAGTTGGCGGTTTATGTCGTCCAGGCCAAGGCAAGGTTCATCTAGAATCAACAGGGGCGGATGTTTGACCATGGCGCGGGCAATGAGCAGCAGACGCTGGTCGCCGTACGAGAGTTTGTTAAACGGCTGGTCGGCGCGATCTTGCATGCCCAGTAGTTCGAGCCATTGGTCGGCAATTTTTTTCTGGCTGTCGGTGGACTTGGTGTACATGCCGATGCTGTCGTAGAAGCCGGAAATAATCACATTTTTGCAGCTGGTGCTAACGCGGTATTCCCACTGCAGGTTAGTGGATACATAGCCGATAAACTGTTTAATCTGCCAGATGCTTTCGCCGTTACCGCGCTGGAAACCAAACACGAAAATATCGTTGGTATAGCACTGCGGATGGTCGCCGGTGATCAACGATAAAACGCAGGTTTTGCCGCTACCGTTAGGCCCACTCAGTTGCCAATGCTGGCCCCGTTCTATCGTCCAATCGAGCTTATCGACAATCACGGTGTCGCCGTATTGGATGGTCGCTTGCGTTAGTTTTACTAATGGCTGGCTCGGGTCAAGAGCGGGGAGCTTATTGGTGGGGTCGGCCTCTGGCACGCTTAGGTCAGTGGTTTTCAAATGCAGTAATTGGTAGAGCTCATTGAAGGCGGTGTCGTCCTGACGGTCTACCGTGAGCTTCAAGCGGCCTATGTCGCCACTCTGTTTATCCCCACGCTCTTTATCCTCACGTTCTTTATCTAAGTAGGCCACATGGGTGATGAAGTCGGGCATTTCATCAAAGCGATTCAACACCATGACCATGGGAACGGTGTCGATGAGAGAGGCTAGATGTGCTTGCAGCATGGCGAGGGTGTCTACATCCAAGCCATCGAACGGCTCGTCTAAAATGAGTAAATCAGGCTTGTTGGCCAGTGCGCGAATCAGCATGACTTTGCGGGTTTCACCGGTGGAAAGCTTGCGAAACGCGCGCTCAAGCAGCTTGCTTAGGCCAAACTTTTCGACCAAGGCTTGGGCGAGTTCAGCTTCTTGGCAGTGGTCGAAAATCATTTCGCTGACAGGGGTGCCGAGTGAAATGACGTCCATAATGTCGGCGTCGTCTTTCTTCAACTCTTGGGCGATGAGCTCTGCCTGAGCTTCAAAAGAGACGATTTCCACGTTGTTGGGAAGGCCTTGAATGCTTCCGCTCTGGATATCGCCAATGCCCGCGAGCGCAGCCGCTAGGGCGGATTTACCCGCGCCATTGGGGCCAGTGATAACCCAATGTTGTTCTGGCGTAATGGTCCAATCAATCTCGCTTAGTGTGAAACGATCTTCAAAGCTGACCGTTGCTTTTGATAGGCGAATATTGTCTAGGCGGGTTAACGAATCCATTACTCTCTTCCTTACGCTGTTCGAGGAACCAAAAAAGCCGAGCATATCGTGATGATATCTCGGCTTTTTTTGCGGCTTAAACGTCTATCGGTTAATCAGGCGATTAAACGATTTTTTTCATGTCAGCCATGTAGCCGCGAAGGACCGAGCCCACGGCTTCTACGGGGTGCGAACGAAGGGCGGTGTTAACTTCGATCAGGCGTGCGTTATCAACGCCGTTGTCGTCTAGCGAAAGCCCTTTACCGATCACATCGGATTTGATGCCTTTCATAAAGCCTGCCAACAGCGGTACGCAGGCATGGTTGTAAAGGTAGCAACCGTATTCCGCGGTATCCGAGATAGTCGCGTTCATTTCGTACAATTTCTTACGCGCGATGGTGTTCGCGATAAGTGGCGTTTCGTGTAGCGACTCGTAGTAAGCCGATTCAGCGATGATGCCCGCTGCTGTCATGGTTTCGAAAGCAAGCTCAACGCCGGCTTTCACCATAGCGACCATCAAAATGCCGTTGTCGAAGAACTCTTGCTCAGAGATTTCTACATCGCCAGCGGGTGTTTTTTCGAAATTCGTTTCAGCCGTTTCGGCACGCCATTTTAGAAGGTTCGCATCATCGTTCGCCCAGTCTTCCATCATCGTTTTAGAGAAGTGGCCACTCATGATGTCGTCTTGGTGCTTGTTGTACAGCGGACGCATGATGTCTTTTAGCTCTTCAGAAAGATCGAACGCTTTGATCTTCGCTGGGTTAGAAAGACGATCTAGCATGTTCGTCACGCCGCCGTACTTCAGCGCTTCGGTGACTGTTTCCCAGCCGTATTGAATCAAACGTGAGGCGTAACCTGGGTCGATACCTTCTTCGATCATCTTGTCGAAGCAAAGCAGGGAGCCCGTTTGCAGCATGCCGCAAAGGATCGTTTGCTCGCCCATCAGGTCGGATTTAAC
>LGOV01020960.1_pt1 | contig 10694 bp, 8 predicted proteins | sample 469881 | NCBI WGS metagenome assembly LGOV01 (sample SAMN03857199, study PRJNA290197) | marine sediment metagenome | biome: marine cold seep biome; feature: cold seep; material: marine sediment; isolation source: sample #5579, elevator 3A push core 41 containing 12 cm of sediment... ...
TTCACGAAGAGGTTCCAGGAGGCAAAGGTTTTATGTAGGAGTGACTTATTCAACAAAATCCGAAAAAATGAAAAAGATTATTTCGGAAATCAAAAACCTGCTTATTTCTGAAACCGATGTGGAAAATACTGGAATCATAGTAAGATTTGAAAAGTTTGGTGGAAGCAGCCTTGACATATTGATTAACTATTATATTGTTAAACTTGACTATAATGAATTTATGGAGGTTGTGGAAAAGGTGAATCTGAGAATTATGGAACTCTTTCAAGAGGAAGAAGTGGAATTTGCATTCCCTAGCATGAGTCTATATTTTGAAAACGAACAAAAAAAAGGAGGATCATATGAATAATATTTATACTGAAAGAAGAAAAAAGCTTCAAGAAAAGATGGAAGATAAAAGTCTTATGATGATTTTCTCGGGAAAGAGTGTCCGTAAATCTGGAGATGATTTCTATGAATTCTATGTAAATAATAATTTCTTTTATTTGACAGGCATAGACAGGGAAGCAGTTGTATATATGTGTGAGTTCTATAAGGGTGAATTAAAGGAATCAATCTATATTAAGAAAAGAAATGCAGATTTAGAAAAATGGGTTGGAAAGTTTTTAACATCTGAAGAAGCAACAGAAATATCCGGTATAAAAGATGTCAGATTTTTCGAAGATTTTGACAATGATCTTTTGAAAATATTGAGAAATGAAAAATATGAAAACATGTATTTTGATATAGAAAACTGGAATTTCGATGAATGTCTGTCTGAATCTCAAAAGTATGCCTCTCTTATTAAGGACAGGTATCCATGCATAAGCATAAGAAATACATATCATCATATAAGTGAATTAAGAAGGATGAAGGATAATCATGAAATAGGAAAAATAAGGGAAGCAATAAGCATATCCAAAGATGCCATCGATTATATGATAAAGAATGCAAAGCCTGGGATGAAGGAATACGAACTAGAAGCATTTTACGAATTCATTCTTAACACCAATGGCACAAAGCCATCCTTTGCATCCATAGTGGCATCCGGATTGAATGGTACGGTACTTCATTATGTTACCAATGGCTGTACAGTGAAGGATGGAGACTTGGTGCTCTGTGACCTGGGTGTATTGAAAGATAAGTATCCATCAGACATATCAAGGACATTTCCTGTGAATGGCAAGTTCAGTCAAAGACAGAAGGAAATATATGAGCTGGTTCTAAAAGCAAACAAACTATCTATCGAATTATGTAAACCTGGAATGATTATGACTGAAATAACTGAATACTCTTACAAGGTAATAGCAGAAGGCTTAATTAAAATGGGCCTGATAGATAATGAGAAGGATGTAAGACAGTATTATTTTCATAAGGTGACACATCACTTAGGTCTTGATGTACATGATGTAGGGGATGTTGAAAAGCCACTTGAACCTGGTTGTGTAATTACAATAGAACCGGGCATATACATTGCTGAAGAAGGTATTGGAATAAGAATAGAAGATGATATATTAATAACGGACTTTGGATATATTAATTTGTCTGAGTCCATTCCGAAGGAAATATCTGAAATTGAGAAGATAATGAAAAAAGCGACTTAGTCGCTTTGTCATTATCTGTAAAGGAATTGATACATAGGGTATTTAATTGTATGAAATCTCGTGTTTAACTGCAAAATCTATAAGACTAGTTTTAAACAATTTAAAGTATTCATTGGATGAGTTGATTTTTGAATTCACTGATTTCAAATCACTGTAATTTTTGTTTTCAACATAGGAGAGATACAGCTCGAATGCTTCCAATTGATATTTTGCTGACTGAATATAAATATTATGTATTTCTTTTATTTCATCATTTTCAATAATCACATTTGATAGATTTTCTAGATGTTTTTTATATTCAGGCAGTATTTCATTTTTCAACTCATTGATTATTTCTTCTTCTTTTTCAATGTTGTATTCCATGTCGTTGTATTTTTTTATTATTTCTGTTTCAATATCTTGGAAGTCCTTGATACTGATATTTACATAAGCTAAAATTTCATTTACATTTACAGTGTCTTGGTCATTTCTAATATCTGCTGTGCAGCCGCAGAACATTACGGTGCATAAAATAAGTATTGCAATAATTTTGTGTTTCATATAAACCTCACTTTCTTAGGAGTACAACATGTCTTTAATAAAAGAATTGAAAAAAATAATTAAATCCGATCCTGAAAACATCGAGATGATTAGATATATTGTTTTTGAATATATTAGTTATTTCTACAGCGAATATATCGATGGAGAAAGTATAGAAACTTTTTATTCTCCTAGTGAATTCTATTCAATAAAAGGCTCCCTGTCAAATGTTTTTGAAAAAACGATCAAAAAAGAATTGCTGACTCCAGGGGAAATATACGAAAAAATCATACCTTTGAAATCTAAAAAAAAGTACGGGCAAGTTTATACGCCATGGGATACTGTTACTGACATGGTTGATGAAATAGTTGATGAAAAGGAATTTATTCAGAATCCCTATATCAGATTTTTAGACCCTGCCTGTGGAAGCGGGTATTTTTTAGTAGCATTGTATAGGAAGCTTAGATTTCTTTATGATGAAAATGAAGATTGCTTCAAAAATGACCATGGTATTTCTCCAGCAGACATTGATATACATATCATTGAGAACAATCTCTGTGGATATGATATAGACGGTTTTTCCTGTCTTTTGACAATTGCAGGCCTAAGTATAGCCTGTAAGACAATATGCTACCCGGATATTAGAAATAAAGACTATCTTTTTTGTGAAATTGCTGAGAAATTTCAGGCAATAATAGGGAATCCTCCTTATATAGGCCATAAAAATTTGGAAATTGTATACAAAAAAGCACTTAATAACAGGTTTTTAGTATACAATGATAAATCGGATATTTCATATTGTTTCTTTGAAAAAGCATTAAAGGATCTTGAAGATTCAGGAAGACTACTCTTTATTACATCCAGATATTTTATTGAAGCAGATAATGCCAAAGAACTGAGAAAATTAATAAAGAATAATTATGGAATCAACCGAATAGTAGATTATTCGGGGGTTACTCTCTTTAAAAACACAGGAGTCAGTCCTATAATTATTAGTCTGGTAAAAGATGGGGTAAATGAGAAAATACAGATTATAAATATTCCAAGAAACATAAGTTTTTTAGTGGATAGAAAAGATTTGGGTAAGAGTTCCTGGAGACTCATTGAAAAGGATATGGAAAATTTGTATGGAAAAATAATTTCCAGAACTGAAAAAACAATTAGCGATTATTTCAATATAAACCAGGGAATAATTACAGGTCTTGACAAGGCTTTTATTGTAAATCAAGAAACAGTCGATGAATATAAACTTGAAGAGCCACTTCTTGTTAATTGGCTAAAAGGCAGTGCCGTGAGAAAGTATGGAATTAATAATGACAAGGGACTTAAGCTTATATATACTAATGATATAGAAATTGAAGATTTTCCAAATACCAGGGATTACCTTGAGAAGTACAAGGATAGACTTGAAAAAAGACGAGAGTGTCAGCGGGGTTACAGAAGATGGTTTGACCTTCAATGGGGAAGGAATAGAAGCCAGTTTGAAAAAGGGAAAATATTATTTCCATACAAGTCATCTGAAAACAGGTTTGCATTAGATGAAAAAGGCAACTTTTTCAGCGCAGATATTTATATGATGACAGGTGTAGGCGATGGTCTTGATTTAAAGAATTGTCTTGAATATTTAAATTCTGAAATTTTTGAATTTTTAATTAAGGTTACTTCAAAAAAAATAGGGATAGATTTGTATGAATATTATCCCTATAATATTTTAAAATTGCCATACTTTGATAATTTTAATAAGGGATATAATAAAAGGGTAAATTGTGATAATATAGATTTACACTTATACTCTTACCTTGGCTTTGATAGCGAGGAAATACAATTAACAAGGAAATTTTTAGATAAGTTAGTGTGAAATAATGTATGGAAAACAATAACCAAATGAGGGGCGGGGAATTATATGAAAAAAATTAAATTACTAATAATAACAGTTGTTATTATAATTTCAATGACTGTAAGTGCAGGAGCGGATGTATATTATTTTGATATCTATGACCATTGGGCAGAGGATGATATTTATTATGCAACAAATTCCTTGAATATTTTCAATGGATATGGAGACTGGACATTCAGACCGGACAATAACGTTACTATCAGTGAATTCATAAAGATTATATATAAAATTGGTAATGAGAATGGAATAATGGATATTGATATGACTGGTGATGTGGGTTATGGGGATATTGATTTGAATCACTGGGCATACTCATATGTCACATCTCTTGATAACTATATGAAAAAAACTGAAAGGATAACCATAAGCCTTAAGGATGTTTTCGAAGGTGAAAATCTTGAACCTGACAGATTCATTACGAGGTATGAAGCGGCTTTGGTTACCTCGGCATTGTCATTGCCATCAGTCGATAATGAGGAATTGCCTTTTTACGATATTGATGATGATGACAATTTTATAGAAATATTTAGTGAACTATACAACAATGACATTTATTTAGGATTCAGTGACAATATGTTCCGACCTGAAACAAATCTGACTAGAGCTGAAGCTGCAGTAGTTTCAAAAAGAATTTTCAAGGAAGCAATATATTCCAGAAATGATTACCTTGGTGGAATTACCTATTTTAATGATGATTACAAAGGCGAGTTTCCCTTGTTTTACGACTATGAAAACAGTAGTTTGACGGATGATGACTTTAGGTATATAAAAGCCGTAACAACTATAGAATATCTGGAATTCGGAGGCTATATCTTTCCCGAGGATGAACCATTATATGACCTTAATCCAGTGAGAACATTAAGGGAGCTTGATGAAAATGATTATTTCAATAAAATTGGGGTGCACTATTATCTGCTCTTAAATGACGATATAACCGATGATGTAAAGCTTTCTCACAGCAGCGCCATATTGGATTCAATGCTTTTCAACACGGGTATTGACAGGGAAGAAAAGTTTATATTGCTTCATGAAATTGTTAATTACAATATGGACAAGAAAATGATCATCTATCTTGAAGAAACAAAAAAAAGGATTGATGACAATATTATGAGAGCAGATATTGTTTTTTTGCTCATGGATTATTATAATAAGAATGAAAAATTTGCAGAGCTTTATAAATTGGTAATAAATTATGGAAATCTAGGTTTGACATCAGATGAATTCATAGATTTAAGTGTTGTAGAAAGTCTATTATTGGAAATTTCTGAAGAGGAAGTGATTGACTATGACAGTGAATTTGTTATTATTGAAAAGTATATTACTAATTTAGCTTATTCTTTATATAATATTGGTTTTTTTGACGAAGCTGAAAACTTCGTATATAATTACATAGATAAATTTAACAATGATGAAAACTATAGTGTGATTTCAGACTCCAGGTTTGAAAATTTTACAGGTATCATCAAGGCGTTAAAAATAAAATAACATGGAGGAAATATGAGTAATCCGATTTTTAAAATTGAAATGGAAAATGGAGATGTAATGAAGGGGGAGTTGTATCCCGACAAGGCTCCGAATACAGTAAAAAACTTTGTATCTCTTGTAAATAAAGGCTATTATGACGGATTGGTTTTTCACAGAGTCATTAAAGGATTTATGATTCAAGGAGGATGTCCTCAGGGTACTGGAACTGGTGGACCAGGGTATTCTATCAAGGGAGAATTCAAAAGCAACGGGTTTGACAACGACATAAAGCACGAAAAGGGTGTATTATCAATGGCTAGATCACAGCATCCTGATTCTGCAGGTTCTCAGTTTTTCCTAATGCATGCGAAATCACCTCATCTTGATAACAGCTATGCGGCATTTGGAAAGGTTACAGAAGGACTGGATATAGTAGATAAAATTGCTGAAACAAAAACTGACTTCAGGGACAAGCCAAAAGAAGATCAAAAAATTAAGCAGTTTACCATTGATTTGAACGGCTATGAAGCGGAAGAACCAGAAACTGTTTAACTTTCTTAGGCAAGTACAAAGCAACTCCCTTAAGCTATAAATAACGGGATTTAAAAATAGTATGTCAGAATTGACATACTATTTTTATTGAAATCATGTGATGAATTCAGGTTTATGTAAAAATAGCTTGCTTATTTTGGTGAATAGTATTAAACTGATGAAAGTATGTTTAAGAAAGGAAGTTTAATAAAAAACTTATGAATAATAAAATTGTAAATATAGCTGTTATAGCTCACGTTGATGCTGGAAAATCTACCTTGGTTGATGCATTTCTTTCACAAAGCGGTGTTTTCAGGGACAATGAGGAAGTAGTTGACTGTGTTATGGACAGCAACGATTTAGAGAGAGAAAGAGGAATTACGATTTACTCCAAGAACTGTTCTGTTTTGTACAAAGATACAAAGGTGAATATTGTGGATACACCAGGTCATGCCGACTTCTCATCAGAAGTTGAAAGGATTATAAAGACTGTAGACACTGTAATTCTTCTTGTTGATTCTTCTGAAGGTCCAATGCCTCAAACAAGGTTTGTTCTTCAAAAATCACTGGAAATGGGACTTAATCCAATTCTGTTAATCAACAAAATTGACAAGAAAGACCAGAGAGCCGAAGAAGTTGTAGACGAGGTATTTGACCTTTTTGTAGAATTGAATGCAAATGAGGAACAACTTGATTTCCCAATTCTTTATGGAATTGCTAAGCATGGAATAGTGAAATACGAACTGGAAGACGACAACGAGGATATAGTTCCTTTGTTTGATACAATCTTAAAGCATACAGATTGTTATCCTCAGCTTGATGATGAAAACCTTCAGATTCAGATTTCATCTCTTGGATATGATGAATATATCGGTAGACTTGGAATTGGAAGAATTTTTAAAGGATGCATAAAAGAAGGACAGAATATTTCAGTATACAAAAGAAATGGTGAACTGGAAAAGTGCAAGGCTGGAAAGCTTTTCACATATATGGGTATGAACAGAATATCCGTAAAAGATGCATATTCAGGTGATATTGTAGTTGTTTCAGGGTTAAGCGATATATCCATTGGTGAAACAATAGGTCTTCCTGACAAGGTTGAACCTCTTCCAATGATAAATATTGAAGAGCCTACTCTTTCAATGAACTTTTTAGTAAATTCATCTCCTTTTTCAAGTAGAGATGGAAAATTTGTAACTACAAGACATATTAAGGCAAGACTCGAGAAAGAACTTGAAGTTAATGTAGGACTTAGGGTTGAAGCAATAGAAGACAATACAGAAGGATTTAAAGTTTCAGGTAGAGGAGAACTTCATCTTTCTATTCTTATAGAAAATATGAGAAGGGAAGGATATGAGCTTTCAGTATCCAAGCCTGAAGTTATATTCCATAAAGAAGATGGAAAAACAATGGAACCAATAGAGAAGGTTTTTCTGGAAATGCCTGATCAATTCAGTGGCACTGTTATTCAAAAACTGAATCTTAGGAAGGGTGAACTTACTTACATGATTCAGGAAAACGGATATACAACGCTAAACTACGATGTACCAACAAGGGGACTCATCGGTTATAGAAACGAATTTATCAATGATACAAGAGGTGAAGGAACCATTATAAGAGGATTTGATAGATATGATAAGTACAAGGGTGAAATTCCTGGAAGAAAAAACGGTGTTCTTATTTCAGTTGAAACCGGATTTGCCATGTCATATTCCCTTTCAAATCTTTCAGACAGAGCACAACTATTCGTTGAGCCTGCACAGGAAGTATATGAAGGAATGGTAATAGGAATAAACAGTAGAAATGAAGATATGACTGTAAATCCTTGTAAGAACAAAAAACTTACAAATATGAGAGCAAGCGGAACAGATGATTCAGGTAAGGCTATTTCATACAAAATAATGAATCTTGAAGAATCACTGGAATTCATAGATCATGATGAGCTTCTGGAAGTTACTCCAAACCACTTGAGATTGAGGAAAAAACACCTTTCAGAAAACGACAGGAAAAAGAATCACAGAAAAAAATAAGCAGGTAATTATATGATTAAAAATATTATATTTGATCTTGACGGAACGCTGGCTGATTCAGAAGAACTTATCATTAGATCCTTTCAGCATATACACAGGATTTTCAAAGGCAGAGAGGAAGACGAGGCTGTTCTTAAAAAGACCTTCGGGGCAACAATGAAAGATGTAATAACATCGGATTTCGAAGAGCCTTATGAAACAGTCCTTGGAGAGTACAGAAAATATCACCATGCCAATTTTGAGAAATACATGAAACTTTTTCAAGGGGCAGATGAATTAATAAAAACTCTTCACGAGAGAGGATATACTCTTGGAATTGTAACTTCAAGACTTGAGTATACGGCTATGAAAATACTGAACATGCATGGAATAAGGGATTGTTTTTCTTCAGTAATCACAGCCGATATGTGCGAAAACCACAAGCCTCATCCGGAACCCTTGCAAAAATGTCTTGGAGAGCTAAATGCTAAAAAGGAAGAATCCATTTATATAGGAGACACAACCTTTGATATTGAATGCGCCAGGAATACAGGTGTTAAGTCCGTACTAGTTACTTGGAATGATTATGAACATGTTGAAGAAAAGATAAAAGCAGATTATGAAGTAAGCAGCTATGATGAAATATTTGACATCATTAATGATTAGATAGAGATGGATTTCCAAAAGATATATTTATAATTTAGCACAATTGATTTAATTAATAACAGGGAGAAATGTTTAAATGCATTTCTCTTTTTTAATGCAGTCTACTTCATCAAGTTAATAATATTTTTAATATTACGATTTGATTCATTGAATTATTAGTAAATGATATTTCAAATATAACAAAAATATGATATAATTTTAATATGTGAACATATATTTTTTACAAAGGGATACATAGGGTGTCTCTAGTGTTGAATTGAACAACCCCAAGGAGGTTTGTTATGAAATCAAACAGAAAAATATTTGGATTAGTTATTATTATGCTATTATTGTTTATTACTCCGGCCTTTGCCGAAGATGGAGGCAGTCCCTATGGAATACTGTCATTGTTACCACCTTTGCTGGCAATAGCTCTTGCATTTATGACCAAACAGGTTATATTATCGTTGTTTCTTGGGATTTTCTCAGGAGTTTTGATGCTTAATGGATATAACCCGTTTATATCATTTTTGAGAACCCTTGACACATACATTCTAGGTAGTCTTGCGGACAGTTGGAATGCAGGTATTATCATATTCTCCCTGACCATAGGAGGTATGGTAGGAATTATTGGAAAAATGAAAGGTACTCAAGCAATTGCTGAATCGTTGTCAAAAAGGGCTAAAACAGCTAAGAGTGCTCAAATAGCCACTACAATCATGGGCATGGTTGTATTCTTTGACGATTATGCCAATACACTGATTGTAGGTCCTACAATGAGACCTTTGACAGATAAAATGAAGGTGTCGAGGGAGAAACTTTCATATATCGTTGACTCTACTGCAGCACCAGTTGCAGGAATGGCAGCAATTTCCACATGGGTCGGCTATGAAATAGGTCTTATATCGGACATATTCATGAACATGGGAGTAGAGGCCAATTTCTTCATGGTATACATCAAGTCCATACCTTTTTCATTTTACAATATATTCACACTGATTCTTATTTTTACAATGATTTACCAGAAAAGGGATTTCGGGCCAATGTATGACGCTGAAAAAAGAGCAAGACTATCAGGCAAGGTACTGGCTGATGGTGCAAAGCCCATGTCCAGCGAGGAGACTGACTTTGAAGTTGACGACAGCATTGAGTTAAGAGTTTCCAATGCAATTGTTCCAATTTTCACACTCATAATACTTACATTTTTAGGACTTTGGTATAGCGGTTATTCTCTTGGAGAGGGAAGCATTCACTGGACCAATATTAGGGACTGCTTTGGAAATGCAGATACTTCTATAGCGCTTATTTGGGCGGCTGTTGTTGCAAGTATAGTTGCAGGTGTCATGGCTGTAACGAGAAAGATCATGAATATTGGAGAGGTATTCGACGCATGGATTACAGGTGGAAAATCACTTTACTCAGCAGCCATTCTTCTTGTTTTATCATGGTCAATAGGTGAGGTAATAGTTGAAGTTGGAACGGCTGATTTCCTTATCCAGGCTGTGTCGGATACGATTCCGGGAATACTTCTTCCTATAATAATATTTGCAATATCTTGCCTAGTGGCATTTTCAACGGGAACTTCATGGGGAACCATGTCAATAATGGTGCCTCTTGCAGTTCCTCTTGCAAGTTCTTATGCAATTGGTAATCCGGCAGAAGCAACTATAGTATTGTCTACTCTCAGTGCCGTTCTTTCAGGAGCCATATTCGGAGACCATTGTTCACCAATATCTGATACTACGATTATTTCATCCATGTCTTCAGGTGCAGACCATCTTGATCACGTCAAGACACAGATACCTTATGCACTTACTGCGGCAGGCTTTGCAGTTGGCGGTTACCTGGTGACGGGACTATTCACTACCATGATAGGTAATGTTGTTGCACTGGCGCTTGGTGCTGTGGCAATAGGATTGTTTGTAAAAGTTGTTGGTAAAAGAACGGACCTTGAGTTTTTACAGAGTCAGGGATTGGAAAAATACAACTGATATTGATTATTCATGAAAGACCCCAAAATAGTTAAATATTTTGGGGTCTTTTTTC
>LGOV01059865.1_pt2 | contig 10685 bp, 6 predicted proteins | sample 469881 | NCBI WGS metagenome assembly LGOV01 (sample SAMN03857199, study PRJNA290197) | marine sediment metagenome | biome: marine cold seep biome; feature: cold seep; material: marine sediment; isolation source: sample #5579, elevator 3A push core 41 containing 12 cm of sediment... ...
CTGTTGTTGATGTTTGTGGTTATAGTAAATGCACAAGAACTACAAATCAATGGAAATGTAATTAGCACCACAGATCAAGAAACTCTACCAGGAGTAAGTGTTGTGGTAAAAGGTACTACTCAAGGAACTAGTACCGATTTTGATGGAAATTATACTATTTCGGTAGATTCACCGGATGCTATTTTAGTATTCTCTTTTATGGGGATGCAAACTAAAGAGGTCACAGTTGGCGATAACAAAACAATAAATGTGGAACTTTCAGAAGATTCAGCATTATTAGAGGATGTTGTTGTAATTGGTTATGGTACCCAAGTTGCAAGCAAAGTGTCAGGAGCTGTTTCAACTGTAAATAAAAAAGCAGTAGAAAATTTGCGCCCAGTTAGAGCAGAAGATGCTTTACAGGGTCAAGCAACTGGAGTAAATGTTATTGGTAATGGTTCGCCAGGTGGTAAACCAGTAGTACTGATTAGAGGGNNCTGGTGTAAATGTCATATCGAGTGGCTCTCCAGGTTCTAAGCCTACAGTTTTAATTAGAGGTATTCCTTCGTATACAGGAACAGACCCTTTAGTTGTAATTGATGGAGTTACTCTGACTTTGGATGATTTGAATGCACTAAATCCTAATGATATAGAATCAATGAATGTTCTAAAAGATGCTGCAATGTCAGCCATCTATGGAGTAAAAGGAGGAAATGGTGTTATCGTTATTAAAACTAAATCAGGTAAAAGAAATTCAAAAACAACATTTGGATTTGATGCTACTTATGGTATTCAGGAAGTAACAAAAACTATAGATGTATTAAATGCAAGTGAGTATGCTGCAATATTAAATGAAGCTAGTACTAATGCAGGACAAGCATTAGTTTTTGATGATATTTCTAATCTAGGGAGAGGAACTGATTGGCAANNAACAGTAAATTTTACAGCCTCAGGTGGTAGTGATAAATCATCCTATTTTCTTTCTGCAGGTTACCTCAGCCAAGAAGGTGTTGTAGGAGGTGGTGATAAATCTTATTTCAATAGAGGTAATGTTACACTCAACTATAATACAAACTTAACTGATAAGTTAACTTTTATTGCAAATACCAGCTTTGTAAATATTCAAGGAAAATCATTATCAGAAAATAATATTGGTAGTGTATTATCTAATGCTTTAAATTTTGACCCTATGGTTACTCCATATGGAGCAAATGGAAGATTTGGAATAAGCGAAACAATAACACAAGAAATTAAAAATCCGCTAGCTCAAATAGATGATACTCACAACCTTAATAACACTAATAAAGTTACAGGAAAGTTAGAACTACAATATCAAGTTATTGATGGTCTTAAATTTACTTCACGATTTGGGTATTCGTATGTTGATGCTTATGACAAAAACTTTAACCCATTTGTTTATTACGGTGTAGGACATAATAATACAAATGCACATGAAGATCTATCACCTATAGTTACAGTTGATGATGATGGAGTTGAAACTTCTACACATAATAGAGTTTCAGAATCCAAAACAAATTATACTAATTATACTTGGGAGCTTTATGGAAATTATAATTTCAACATTGATGAAAAACACAATTTTGAAACAGTATTAGGATTATCATTAGGAAGAAATGCAGGAGAAAGTGTTATTGCAAATGCTCAAGATATTCCATTTAACTCGTGGGATTATGCTGATGTTGGTGCTGCAACAGGCGATGCTCAATCTCAAACTTCTGGCTCATGGCAATACGTTAATAGAAACATGTCGTATTTTACTAGAATAAATTACGATTTTGAAAGTAAATATCTTTTCTCTTTTACAGGTAGAGTTGATGGCTCTACTAGCTTTGGGAAAAACAATAAATTCGCATTCTTTCCTTCCGGATCATTAGGATGGGTTATTTCGAAAGAAGATTTCTTTGAGTCCGATTTTATTGATCATTTAAAAGTAAGAGGTAGTTACGGATCAGTTGGTAATGATAATATTCCTTATCAATTTCCAAAAATATCTACTTTCCCTAAATATACTTTCGATGGAAATATTGTAAGTGGTTCAAGTATGCAAACTATACCTAATTATGATGTTTCTTGGGAATCTCAAGTTCAAGTAAATGTAGGTTTAGATTTAACTTTCTACAATAACAAGTTCAACATAACCACCGATTATTTTCAGAAAACTGTCGATGATCTTTTGTTCTCACCTACCCTATCTCTTTATTTAGGTACTCCTATAAATCCACCATCAAACATTGGTAAAACAATGAGTTCTGGATTTGAATTCTCTTTTGGGTATAATGATACTTACTCAAATGGAATACAACTAAGTACAAATGTTAATTTTACAACTACAGTAAATAATGTTGAAGAAATTAATAATGGAGATAAATTTATCTGGGGTTCTGGATATGGAATTCCTTGGAAAGATTTAACTCGATTTGAAGAAGGATATTCTCCTGGATATTTTTATGGTTATAAAACCGATGGAATTTTCCAAAATCAAGATGAGATAGAAAAACATGCTACTCAAGATAATGCTCAATCAGGCGATATCAGATTTGCTGATGTTAATGGCGATGGAGTAATTAACGCTGATGACCGTACAAAAATTGGAGATCCATTTCCTGATTTTACTTTGGGTTGGAACCTATCTTTAAATTATAAAAATTGGGATTTCACTACTTTCTTATATGCTTCAGTTGGTGCCGATATTTATAGAGCCTATGAAAGAAACCTTAATTACACAAACCGATTTGCCTCTACTTTAAATAGATGGACAGGCGAAGGTACAAGTAATACTGAGCCAAGAGTAACTTTTGTAGACAACAATGATAATATACGTCCTTCCGATCGCTATGTGGAAGATGGCAGCTATGTTAGAGTAAAAAATATACAATTAGGTTATACTTTACCACAATCTATATATGATTCTTCATTTCTAAGTTCTGTTAGATTCTATGCACAGATAAAGAACGCAATTACCTTTACAAATTATTCAGGTTATGATCCAGAAATTTCATCGGGAGTTCTCGATACTGGTATCGATAGAGGTACATATCCACAACCAAGAATTTGGCAACTTGGTGTAAGCGTTAAATTTTAAAAAATTTTGATTATGAAAATATTTAAAAATATACTTCTAGTTACTGTAATATCCTTTTTCGGAACAGGATGTACAAAGTGGGTTGATTACGATCCTATGGAGACTTACGAAATAGTTGCCGATGTTTACTTTCAATCACCAGACGATTATGAAGCTGCATTAGTAGGTGTATACGACCCATTGCAATGGATGTATCTCAATATTTTAATTGGAGATATAGCTTCTGATAACTCATTTAGTGGTGGAGAAAGTGCTACAGATGTAATAGGTATTCAGCAAATTGATAATATGCTTCATACTCCCAATAATGATAATCTTACTTCCATTTGGAAATTTTGTTACGAGGGAATTAATAGAGCAAACTATTTAGAAGAAAACAAAGCTAAACTAGAGTTTGATAGAAAAGATGAACTTTATGGAGAAGTATATTTCTTAAGAGCTTATTACTATTTCGAATTAGTTAAATTCTTTGGAGATGTTCCATTATTCACATCTAGAAGATTAACAGCTACTGATTCTGGAACGATGACCAGAACAAGTGCAAGCGAAGTTTATGCACAAATAGAAAAAGATCTACAAGTTGCAATAGATATATTACCAGACGCACATTCTCAAAAAGGTAGAGCTACTAAATATGCTGCTGAAGCATTACTTGGAAAAGTATACTTGTATCAGGATAAATTTACAGAAGCTGCTGCATCGTTTGAAAATGTAATTGGGATGTTTGGTCTTGTTGGTGATTACGGTGATCAATTCCTTAAAACCGGAGAAAATGGACCTGAATCTATTTTTGAAGTTCAGCATTCAAACAATTCTGAATGGTACGATTGGGGATTTACGCCACAAGGAACCGAAGGTAACTTTGGAGTAATACACAATGGGCCTAGAGCTTTTAATGGAGATGACTATGCTTCAGGATGGAGTTTTAATATTCCTGCACAAGAATTATTCGACTCATTCGAGGATGGAGATTCAAGAAGAGATGCTTCAATACTTGATATAGTTGCTTTTGCAGCAAATACAGGAGCAAGTTATGCCGAAGGGTACAAACACACAGGATACTTCAATCATAAATACATACCACGCGCAGGAGAAAGTGGAGCTCAAACAGAATTAAACTATTTAACTAACTACAGAGCTATACGTTATGCAGATGTTTTATTAATGGCTGCCGAGGCAAATAACCGTGGAGGTATTGATGAAGCAAAAGCTCAGGATTACTTAAATCAAGTAAGACGTCGTGCCTTTGGAAATAATAATCACGATATTCTAAAAACAGGTTCTTCTTTAACACAGGCAATCTGGGACGAAAGGAATTTTGAATTATCAATGGAGGGACATCGTTTCTTCGACCTTGTAAGAACAGGTGAAGCTGCTAGCAAAGTTAATGGCTTCGTTACAGGAAAACACGAGTTGTTTCCTATACCTCAACAAGAAATTGATATTTCGGGCTTAGCTCAAAATCCTGGTTACTAAAATTTTAAAAGTTAAAAATATGAAAACATTAAAATATATTTTAGGTGCCTTTTTATTGCTTACAGCAGTGTTTAGCNNGTGTTTAGCTGCACCGAAAAAGAGTTTGGTAATATTGATTTTGTGAAAACATTAACTCCACCATCTAATATTACAGCATATTTCAGTGCTACTCAAGATAATACTGGACTAGTAACAATTTTACCTAATGGAGATGGAGTTTCATCTTTCGAAATTAATTTTGGCGATGGTACAGAGGAAACAATGGAGCTAAACTCTGGTGAATATGCTATGCATACTTATACCGAAGGCACTTATAATGTTAAGATTTCAGGATTAGGTACTACAGGGTTAACTACAGAAGCAACTCAAGAACTTGTAGTTTCTTTCAAAGCACCAGAAAATGTAGAGGTAGTTATCTCTAATGACGAAGCTGTATCTAAGAAAGTAAATGTTGTAGCTAATGCTGATTATGCAATTTCTTACGATGTATACTTTGGAGAAGAAGGAAATGATGAGCCAGTAAGCGCCAATATTGGTGAAACAGCATCGTATGTTTATAAAGAGGCTGGAACTTACTCGATAAGAACAGTAGTAAAAAGTGCTGCTATAGAAACAGTCGAAGATATTCAAGAATTCACAGCTATAGCAATAGTTCAGCCAACAACACCTGCAACTACTCCACAACCTCGTAATGCTAGTGATGTTATATCACTTTACGGAGATGCATATACAAATGTTGCTGATATTGATTTCAACCCAGATTGGGGACAATCGGGTCAAGGAAGTGGTTTTGCTGAGTTTGATTTGAATGGAGATAAAATGCTTCAATATATAAACCTTAGTTACCAAGGTATAGCTCTAGCAGAAGGAACTTCAATAGATGTTTCGGCTATGGAGTATTTACACTTGGATGTTTGGACTGCTGATGTTACTACGCTTGAAACATCTCTTATTAGTGAAGCTAGTGGCGAAAAACCTTTTACAAATAATTTAACTGCCGATGCTTGGACAAGTATAGATATTCTTGTTTCAGATTATATTGATCAAGGTTTAACAGTTAACGATATTATTCAATTAAAATTAGTTGGCGACCCTTGGGCTGCAGGAACTGTATTTATTGATAATATTTATTTTTATGTTTCTACTCCTTCTTCGCCTGTAACTGGTGCTCCAGTTCCAACTCAAAATGAATCTGTTGTAACATCAATTTTCAGTGATTCTTATACTGATATCACTGTTAGCGAATGGAATCCAGGTTGGGGACAGACAACTGTACTAACTGAAGTAGATATAGCTGGGAATAATACATTGAAGTACGAAGCTTTAGATTTTACAGGTATAGTAACTGATTATGATAATCCAACTGACGTATCGAATAGAACTCATGTTCATTTCGATTATTGGACAAACGATGCAACAAGTTTATCTCTAAAATTGGTAAATACTGCCTATGATGATGGTGATCCATTGAAAGAGACAGAAGTTGCTTTGCCGAGTATTACAATTGGAAGCTGGGTTAGTATTGATATTCCTTTAACTGACTTTACAACTGATATGTCTGGAATTACTCAGATGCTTTTTGGGTCTTCTAGTAGTACAGTTTACATCGATAATTTTTATTTCTATACCGAACTTGCTAATGATCCTGTGGTAGGAGCTAATGCACCAACTGTTGATGCTGCTAATGTAGTCTCTATTTTTAGTGATGAGTATACAAATGTAGATGTATCTGAATGGAACCCAGGTTGGGGACAAGCAACTGTATTGACAAGTGTTTATTTTGATGGAAATAATGTATTAAAGTACGAGTCATTAGATTTTACAGGTATTGTAACTGACTATGATAATCCAACCGATGTAAGTTCTCAAACTCATGTTCATTTCGATTATTGGACTGTTGATGCAGCTAGTTTGTCATTAAAATTGGTAAACACAACTCATGGTGATGGTGATCCATTAAAGGAAGCAGAAGTAGCAGTTTCGGAAATATCGTTAGGTTCTTGGGTAAGTGTAGATATTCCACTGTCTGATTATTCAACTGATATGTCAGGAATTACACAATTACTTTTTGTCTCTTCAAGTGCTAAAGTATATATAGATAACATCTATTTCTACTAATTTAAAGACTATAACAAATGAAAAATATAAGTTTATTAATAAAATCATTGTTCATCGCATTTTCATTGCTAATAGTGGGTTGCGAAAAAACAACTTATGAGTTTGGAGATATTTTAACTCCATCGAACATAAGTGTAACTACCGAAATTGTAGGGTCTGACGAAAATAATCCTTATGGTGATGGAAGTGGAGAAGTTAAATTCACAACTACATCTGATAATGCTATTACTTATAAATATATACACAATGGTAGCGAGACTATGTCTCCAACAGGAGTATTAAATTATAGTTTCGGATCAACAGGTGTTCACAAGTACATTGTTACTGTTGTAGCTTCAGGTAAAGCTGGTGTGTCTTCAAGTAAATCTGTAGAAGTGGAGGTACTAGTAGTTTATTCACCTCCAGCCGATTTAATAACTATGCTTACTGGCGATAGCTCTAGAAACTGGAGAATTAAAGCTGAAGAAACTGGACACTTTGGAGTTGGTCCAGCTGATGAATCTTCATCAATTTGGTGGTCTGCTGCTCCTTACGATAAAGATGGTAAAGGTGCTTACGATGATATCTTAACTTTTAATGTAGACGGTACATTCACACATACTACAAATAATACGGCATATGGTCAAGCTGGCCCTATGACAGCAGAGTTGGGTGGCGATCAAGGACAAACACCTAACGATGATGGAGAATTCGAAAACTTCCCATTAGATAATTATTCTGAAAATTGGGGACTATCAGCTCCTGGCGGACAAGAGACTTTATCGTTCACTGGTATTGGATATCACGGGTTCTATGTTGGAGGTGATCATAAGTATGTGATTCTTACAAGGTCTGATGATGAAATGTATTTAAGAACTACTGGTGCCGATGGAAACGGATGGTTTGTAATACTTGTAGCAGTTGATTAAACTGGATATTGTATAAATAGAGGGAGTTTTTATTCTCCCTCTTTATTCAAATTATAAAAAAAACAATAATGAAAACTACGAGTAAATTAATATTACTGGCAGTACTATCTTTTTCATTTCTTTTTAGTTCTTGTAACAATGAAGAGCCATCAGATAATATTGGTGAGGCTGTTGTTACGACAGGAGAAATTGACAAAAAAGTAGAAAAGCTTCTGAGTAAAATGACATTGGAGGATAAAGTTGGGCAGATGACCCAAATAACTATTGATGTTATTACCAAAGGAGAAAGTGTATATGTTAGTGATGATCCTTTAGAATTAGATTCTAAATTACTAGAGGAAGCCATCACTAAGTACAAGGTAGGATCCATTTTAAATACTGCTAACAACAAAGCTAGAACAGTAGAAAAATGGAACGAAATTATTAAGCAAATTCAAGATGTAGCCATAGATAAGATTGGGGTTCCAGTTTTATATGGTGTAGATGCAATTCATGGAACAACCTATACAGCTGGGGCAACATTTTTCCCTCAACAAATAGGTATGGCCGCTACATGGAACATTGATTTGAATATGAAAGGTGCAGAAATAAGTGCCTACGAAACAAGAGCGTCTTCAATTCCTTGGAATTTTTCGCCAGTATTAGATATGGGTCGTGACCCTCGTTGGCCTAGAATTTGGGAAACGTATGGCGAGGATGTGTACTTGGTTTCACAAATGGGAAAAGCTGCAATTGATGGTTATGAAGGTGTGAATAACGATTTGTCAAACCCTAACAAAGTAGCATCATGCATAAAGCATTTTTTAGCTTACGGAGCAGAGAAGTCGGGGAAAGATAGAACGCCTAGCTATATCCCAGAAATACAGTTGCGCGAATACTATTTGCCTTCTTATAAAGCAGCTATCGATGCTGGTGCTCATACAGTAATGATAAATTCAGGATTGATAAATGGAGTACCTGTACATGCTGATTATAATTTGCTAACTAACCTTTTAAGAGAAGAACTAGGTTTCGAAGGTGTAGTGGTAACAGATTGGGCTGATATTGAGAATATTCATAATCGCGATAAAGTAGCCGAAAGTCAAAAAGAAGCTGTAAAACTTGCTATTAATGCAGGTATTGATATGGCCATGGTTCCTTATAATTTCAATTTTACTACAAACTTGATAGAGCTTGTAAAAGAGAAAGAAGTGCCAATGTCGAGAATTGATGATGCTGTACGAAGAATATTGAAGTTAAAGTATGAATTAGGATTGTTTGAAAACCCCTACCCTATCCTTTCAGATAAATCTGATTTTGGAAGCGAAAAATTTGAGAATGCAGCATATTTAGCAGCTTCAGAATCTATTACTCTTTTAAAGAACGATAGTAGTCTTTTACCAATTTCTAAGGAATCAAAATTATTAGTTTGTGGACCTAATGCTAACTCCATGCGTACTTTAAATGGGGGTTGGACATATTCGTGGCAAGGAGATTTAGCAAATAATAAGGAGTTTACATCAAAATACAACACAATTTTAGAGGCAGTACAAAACAAATTTGGAAATGAAAATGTTAAGTATGTTGCTGGTGTTGAATATAAAGATGATGGTGCTTTTTGGGAAGAAAAAAATATAGATATAAAAGCAGCAGTGAATGCAGCCAAGAATGTTGATTACATTTTGTTGTGCTTAGGCGAGAATACTTATACCGAAACCATTGGGAATATTAATGATATAAACATTTCTGAAAATCAAGAAGAGTTAGCTTTAGAATTATCAAAAACTGGGAAACCAATTATTCTAATACTTAACGAAGGTCGCCCAAGATTAATAAGAAATATTGATCCTGTTTCAAAAGCTGTAGTTCAAACATATTTACCTGGTAACTTTGGTGGAGATGCTTTAGTTGATATTTTGGTAGGAGAAATAAACCCTAGTGGGAAACTACCTTACACATATCCTATGTATCCAAACGGTTTAGGAACTTACGACCATAAACCTTCGGAAGCAACCGAAACAATGGAAGGAATTTATGATTATAACTCATCTTTCCCTGTACAATATCAATTTGGATATGGTTTAAGTTATACCGATTTTGAATATTCTAATCTTAGATTGTCACAAAAAGAAATCAATGGAAATGATACTTTTACAGTTTCAATTGATGTTAAGAATATAGGAGAAAGAGAAGGCAAAGAAGTTGTTCAGTTATACACAAAAGACATGTATGCTTCTGTATCTCCCGACAATAAAAGATTACGTAGATTTAAGAAAATTTCATTAACAAGAGGAGAAAGTAAAACTGTCGAATTTACTTTATCAGGCAGAGATTTAGCCTTCGTAGGTGTAGATATGAAATATGTTGTAGAAAAAGGAGATTTTAAAATTTTAGTAGGAGGAAAATCGGAAAAATTAAAGGTTCTTAATACTTTAAAGTTTAATTAGAAAAATTAAACTAATAGATAGTTATAAGATTTAATAATAAAAAAATAAAAAGCAGTGAGAAAACTATTGATACTTTTGGTTGTAATATTTACTTCATGTGCATGTTCGTCTAATGATGATAATGGAGATAAACTTGAAGCAAAATTTACAGTAGAGCTATTAGGAGAGAATATCTATCACCTAACTGACGTCTCTACAGGAGCAGCATACAATTCATGGAATCTTGGGAATGATTCTATAGTGCAAAATGTAGATTATGTTGATGTATATTACCCCGCAAAAGGAGATTATACTGTAGAGTTAAAGGTTATTTCTTCATCGTCTGGCAGTGAAGATAAAAGTTCAGAGGTAATTACTGTTATTGAAGATAATCTTGTTGCAAACTTTACTATCGAAGAAGATCAAGGTTTTAACACTTATAAAATCACAAATAATTCTCTTGGAGAATACGAAAAAATAACATGGAACTTCGGGAATGGAGTTACTAGTACTGAAACGAATCCTCATTCTATATATTATCCTTTTCAAGGTTTGTACGACGTAACTCTTATTCTCGAAAAAAATGGAATCAAAGTAACTAAAGAACAACGTTTGGTTGTTACTGAAGATGATCCTAATTATTTAGGAAACATGAAACTTGTGTGGAGCGATGAGTTCGATGGTAACTCTGTAAAT